>Ga0055584_100002639_pt1 | contig 17687 bp, 14 predicted proteins | sample OSDHelmetaG_FD_58716 | JGI IMG/M metagenome (GOLD analysis project Ga0055584, IMG submission 58716) | Pelagic marine sediment microbial communities from the LTER site Helgoland, North Sea, for post-phytoplankton bloom and carbon turnover... | ecosystem: Environmental > Aquatic > Marine >... | reverse complement strand
CTACTGAATCGATTTGCATACCTTAGGCTAGCGAAAAATCTCAAATGCGATTCCCCTGGGCAGCAGCCTCAAACAATGGGGCGATTACCGTGCCGCGACGGTGCATGTTACCGGCGAACTCCTGCGGGAAGCTCTCGGCGACAGAACCGGTGACGGTTTCGGTCGCCAGCAGGGCGTCGCTCCAGGCTTTGACCAGCGGGAAGTCGTTCAGCAGGCCGCTTTGCATTTTCTCGTCGGCTGCTGCGAACCGCTGGAAGAACGGTGCATAACTGGCATCCACCAGCGACAGCTTTGGCCCGTTGAAGTAGGGGCCGTCATTGCCGCGTTGGTTGGCGATGGCCTCTTCCAGCTTGATCAGCACGGCCCGGGCCTTGTCAAAGCCTTCCGCCTGCTCCGCCGTGGTTTTGGCGTAGTATGTGGCGGACAAGCCGCTGGAGAAGGTCGGCACAAAGTCGGTCCAGGCGCGGTTTTGCGCGCGCTTGACTGCGTCCTGCGGATGCAGTGGTGGCGCTACGGTCTCCTCGACGAACTCCGCAATAGCGTTGCTCTCGAACAGATTAACATCGCCGACTTTCAGCACGGGCACTTTGCCGTGCGGAGAAATCTTCAGGAACCAGTCTGGTTTTTCCCGAAGGTTGATATAGGTCACGTCGAACTCAACCCCTTTGGCACGCATCACGATCACGGCGCGCTGAACCCAGGGTCAAGTGACGGAGCTAATCAGATGATAGCGCTCGGTCATGTGGGGGTCCTTGTTTGTGTGGGCCAGCACGAGGCCAGCCTGCCCCCATGATAGGCGGTTTTGTGGAGATCGCCAAGGATGGGTTATGCGGCGCTGCCGAGGAAGTCTGTGACAAGCGCCAGCAGCGGGTCCGTCTGCGTCTCTGGCAGCATATGCCCGCCGCCACGCAATTCCTCGTATCGGGCGTGCGGCAAATCCTGAGCGATAGCGCGGCCAAACCAATAGGGCATTAGCTGGTCATCGTCGGAGGAGACGACCAGCGTCGGCGCTTGAATTGCGGGCGTCACGGGGCGGGTATCAAAGGCCAGGATAGCGTGCAGGCGGCTGGCGATCTGGTCGGCATCCTGAGGCAGTGCGGCTGCAGCCTGAACTGCGAAGGCCTCAGCATGTGCGCGGCGATAGTCTGGCGGGAATAGCAGGCTGGCGTTGTAGATTGCATAATCCTGCGGGCCCAGCGCGCGGGCGGCAGAAATGCGCAGGGTCTGCATGGTGGTGATGAACGGGTCGCCATATTGCCAGGGGGTCGTCAGCACCAGTCGTTTAACCCATGCTGGAAAAGCCTGCGCGAAAGCAATGCCGATACCGCAGCCGGTTGAATGGCAGAACAGGTGCACCTGCTCGATGTCGAGCGCATCCAGTAACTCCGCTACCTCCTGCGCCCGGTCGGGGATGGTGACGGCTTTGGGGTCGGTCGGTGGCGCACTGCAGCCAGTGCCGCGCTGGTCATAGCGGATGACGGAGAAGTGCTCCGCCAGCCCCTCAACAAACGGTGCGACGCCTACGGGGCCGGCGCTTTGTGGCAGCAGCAGTACGACCGGTGTGCCGGTGCCTGCGCTGGAGTATGCGATGGCACCGCCTAGGGTGTTGGCTATGGGCATGGGAGGGCCTTTGTGAATTGGTGAGACGCCTAAACCATCGCGCCGGCGGACATGCCTAGCGCCAATCGGCCTTGGATTTCCAACGCGCCGTCGAAATCGCAGATGGCGTGGTGGCAGGCGGTGTTGATGTCGCGGAACCATTTCTGCAGCGGGCTAGAATCGAACGTCGCGCCCGCGCCCGCAGCAGCATACACCCGTTCAGTGGCGCGGCGGCAGAGCTCGACCGCATAGACCGCATTCCAGCGGATGTGGGCGGAGCGCTCTACGCTGAGTGGCGGCTTGTTTTCAGCCATGGCAGCATCGAGCAGGGCACAGTTTTCCTCCACCAGCAGGGCCGCCAGCCGGACCTCGCCCTGGGCCTCGGCCAGACGCATTTGCACGCTGACCTTTTGGGATTTGTCGCGGCCGCTATAGGCCTCTTTCCGCGCTTTGGTGATGTCTATGAAATGCTCCAGCCCGCGCTCGGCGGTGCCGACGACAGTGGCGGCAAGCATTGACGCCAGCCCGCCCATCACTGGCAGCCGATAGAGCGGGCCAGCCTCGCCTTCGAAATCACCGCGGAACAACTCCCGGGTTGGCATGGCGCGGTGCGCCGGCACAAACACCGCATCGGCCTCCAGATCCTTAGAGCCGGTGCCGCGCATGCCCAGGGTGAACCAGGTGTCGATGATTTGAATGTCGGCGGTTGGCACGACCAGATGGACTGGCGGCAAGGCGGTCTCGCCATCGTCCGCGACTGCCATAGCGCCGAGCAGAAGCCAGGGGCCGTGATCGGCACCGCTGCCAAACTGCCAGCGACCGGTCAGTATCCAGCCGCCGTCGACCTTGCGCGCCTGTCCCTGAGGGGCGAGCGTGCCGGGGATGAGCACGTCCGGCGTCTCGCCAAAGACCTCCTGCAGGTATTGCTCTGGGAAGCGCCCGACTACATAGGTGTGCGCCGCACAGACCATATGCACCCAACTGGCGGCGGAGCAGCCATGCGCTAACGCATGGCAGGATCGGATATGTGCGCTAACTGGTGCCTCCTGGCCACCGAACCGGGTCGGGGCCATTAGGCGCGACAGGCCGGCGGCGCGGATGGCCGCGATGGCGGCAGCATCGACTTGGCGTGCCTGCTCAGAGGCGGTAGCGGTTTGCGAAAGCACAGCGTTTGCTGCGGCAGCCGCGGCTTTAATATCGATTGCCGGAGTGGTTTGGTCGGCCATACTGACTCGCCGTATGAGTTTCTGCTCCGGCGAGGCTGCATGGTCCGTGGCCGCTTGACAACAGCCTTTAGAAAATTGCGAGGCCGATGGCCAGCCCGACTATGCCGCCGACGACGGCGCCGACAACCAAGCCGCCTGGTCCGCCCAGGAACCCGCCTGCGGCGGCGCCGCCTTCAATGCCTTTTTGGATGGTTGCTGCGATAGCAACGCCAGCAGCAGCGCCGGCTGTTGTGGTTAATCCGGTTGCAGCGGCTTTTCCATTCATTGGAGTACTCCTTTATAGTAAAATACTATTTTCGAGCATTTGATTTGAGATAGCTTTCTCCGACAATAAACAGGCTAGTCATTGTACAAATATCTGCAACATATATTTGTGGGTATTAACGGCGGGTGGCTTAGCGAAACATCCCTGGTCTAGTCGGCGATGGCAGGACTATCATGCCGTCGAAGGCCGCCTCCGTGCCGCAAGGACCCTACCCCATGACCTCCACCCGCGACCCTGTCCTGTTCGAGCTGTTCAAGAACGCTGTCCACGCTATCGCCGACGAGATGGCACTGACCGTGGTGCGCACCACCTATTCTGGGGTGTTGAAGGACAACATGGACTTCTCCACCGCGTTCTGTGACGCGAATGGTCGGTTGGTGGCGCAAGGGCTGACACTGCCGGGCCATCTGGGTTCTATCCCCAGCGCTCTGGCTGCGGTGATCGAGAAGTATGGCGATAGCATTAGCGAGGGCGATGTCTTCTGTCTGAATGACCCTTATGCCGGCGGCATGCATCTGCCGGACCTGTTCGTGTTCAGGCCGATCTTTCATGAGGGCGTCCACGCGGCGTTCGCTGCCGTCATTTGTCACCACGTCGACACCGGTGGGCGTGTGCCAGGCTCGAATGCGGCGGATTCGACTGAGATCTATCAGGAAGGCCTGCGCATCCCGCCATTGCGGCTCTATTCTAAGGGTGAGCGCAACGAGACGCTGTTCAGCCTGATCGAAACCAACGTTCGTGCGCCGACCATGTATTTCGGTGACCTACGCGCCCAGCTCTCCGCCTGCCATATTGCAGACAGGCAGTTTCTAGAGTTGATCGCACGGCATGGCCGCGACACCGTGCTGGAGATGCTGGACCAGCTCGTCGACTACGCCGAACGCATGACCCGCGCCGCCATCGCCAAGCTGCCGGATGGCAAGGTCAGCTTCGAGGATTGGATTGACGACGATGGCATCGACCACGGCAAGCCGATCCGCCTGTTTGTCACTATCGAGAAGGCCGGCGATCAGGTCTCGGTTGATTGGACCGGCACGGCTCCACAGGCACGGGCTGCAATCAACAACACGCTGAGCTACACAAAAGCAGCCAGCTATGCCGCGATCCGCTGTGTGCTGGAGGGCGATATTCCGACGAATGAGGGCTTTTTCCGTTGTATTGATGTGACCGCCGAGAAGGGCAGTATCGCCTGGGGTGAGTTGCCGGCGGCGTGTGCGGCGCGTGGACTGACCGGGTTTCGGATGATGGACTGCTTGTTCGGTGCGCTGGCACAATTAGTGCCGGATCAGGTTTATGCGGCGTCCGATGGCGGTAACACTGGCATCTCCGTCGGTGGTTATGACGCGGAGCGCAAGCCCTTCATCTTTGTGGATTTCACCTGCGGCACCTGGGGCGGACGACCATTTGCCGATGGGTTGGACGGCAATTCCAACATGTTCGCCAACATGGCGAGCCAGCCTGTGGAAGTGATCGAGGCGGAGAACCCGCTGGAAATCCTGGCCTACGAGTTCGTCACCGACCGTGCCGGCGCCGGCAAATACCGTGGCGGCGCACCCTACCGCCGTGACTACCGGTTTACGGAGACGGAAGGCGTGCTCCAGATCCGCGCCGACCGCCAGACGCACCGGCCCTATGGCCTCTACGGCGGTTATCCGGGTGAGCCATCGCAGAACGTCTGGGACCCAGACGGTGAGGCACGGCGCATGCCGCCGAAATTCACCGAGATCGTCAAACAGGGTGAAATTTTTCGCCATGAAGTCGCCGGCGCCGGCGGCTGGGGCGACCCGCTGGAGCGCGAACCGGCTGCCGTGGCGCGAGACGTGCGGAATGAGATTATCAGCGGGGTTGCGGCTCTGGCTGACTACGGCGTGGTGTTGGCGGCGGACTTTGCGGTGGATGAGCTTGCGACGGTTGCTGAGCGTGAGCGGCTACGCGAGGCGCGCGGGTGGACAGAGGTGCCGGACGTGCTGTGGCAGAAGCCTGCCCTCTAACCGCCCTCGTACGTTTGAATGAATGCAATCAGCGCCTTGGTGCACATCTCGGGATAGAGCAATTGCACCATGTGATAGCCGGTGGGCAGGTGGATCAACTCTAGCTGTGGCAGCTTATCCCGCAGCAGAGCCTCCTGTGTTGCACTGGTGATCTGGCCGGCTGTCGGGTAGAGGCCCAGCACGGGCTGTTTGACCAGGGGCAGGAAATCGGCCGCGTTGGCGCCGTTCACGAGGCGGGACATGGCAACCTGCACCGCCGGGTCGCCCTTGGCGAACTCGTCCACATACCAGTTGAACAGGCCCGGCTCTTCATCTGCTGGCAGGCGTGTGATGCGGGTGGTCGCGGCAACCCATTCGCGGATGCCCATGGCCTCCATCGCCTCGGTCCGTGAGCCATGGCCGAGGGAATAGCGCTCCTTCATCTGCTCCTCGATGAACACCGGGGTTGAGACCAGGGTCAGGCTTTGGACGCGGTCGGGGTGCTGTGCGGCCAATGCTAGGCCTAGAATGCCGCCCATGGATTCGCCGCAGAAATGCGCCCGCGCCGCGCCGGCATGATCGAGCACCGCCAGCAGGTCGCCGATCAACGTGTCCAGCGAAATGCCTTGCTCCAGGTCTAGCGCGCCGGTGGATTCCCCAAGCCCGCGCATGTCCGGGCGGATGATGCGGAAATGGCGGGCGAGGTAGGGGATCCAGCGATACCAGAACCGCGCGTTTCTGCCGTTGCCGTGCTGCAGCACCAGGAAAGGCCGGTTCATCCACGGGTCGGTGAAGTCATCGAATTCGTAGGAGAGGGCCAGATGCTGGGTTCGCTGAAAATGAGGCATTTCGGGCCTTTCGCGCCGATGCGGTGCGACGTGAAGTTCGGCGTCGTATCGTGGCTGAGATCATGCTTGATCGCGCTGGCGCCTCGACCATCTATGGCATACTTCGGCTGCCGACAGCCAGCGCAACGGGCGTGATACTGATTGGGGGCGAATGCGAAGGTGTCGCCGCATGAAACACAGACATACCCCCATCTCAGCAAAATTCGGCGCCGTTTTGGGGCATGGTCCAGGCCAGGTACCGGTCTATTCCTCCGACTATGACACCGCAGACGATGATGAGTTCCCGGACCGCCAATCCTATCGCAGTGTCATGGATGGCGTGTATCTGGGCCACAAATGGCAGTGCGTGGAACTGGCCCGGCGGTGGCTGTACCTGACAAGAGGCTATATCTTCGACGATATCGTCATGGCCTATGACATTTTTCGGCTGCGTCAGGTCCGCGTGATCGCCGACCAATCGGTGCTGCCGCTCCAGTCCATCCGCAATGGCGCCCGCCGCCCGCCCGAGTTTGGCGCTTTGCTCATCTGGAATGAGGGCGGCGAGTTCGAAGTCACCGGCCATGTCGCCGTTGTCACGGAGATTGGCGATACCTGGGTGCGGTGTATTGAGCAGAACGTGGAAGACTCGGTCTGGCGCGAGGGCGAGACCTGGTCGCGCCAGCTGCCGATGCGGCGCACGGCTGACGGCGGCTATTGGGTTGATTGCACGTTTGCGGGTTCTCAGATCCTCGGCTGGATGATCCAATCGGACGATGCGAGCGAGGCGGAAACGGACCTGGAGGATGACCCGGCCCTATACGCCATCCTGCGCCGACATTTGCCACAAGCCACCAGCATTGATCGACAATGGCTTGACCCAACCGATCCAATGCAGGCGAACTATATCAAGCTGGTCGGTGGCCAGGCCTTGTCAGCCGATCCAGCTGATCTGACCGCCTATTATTGCATCAGCGAGACGGCGATGCGCGAGGTTCGGCGGGCAGCAAACGAGTTGCACCGCATGTTCCTGCACGCCACCAACTTGGTGTTGGCCAATGACGATGTGCTGGCACGGTTCAACCTGCCACCGGCGCTTTGGCCGCGCATCCGCCAATCGTGGACCAACCGGCGCAATGAAATGATCACTGGCCGGTTGGACTTTGCCGTCCGCCCTGATGGGATCAAAGCGTATGAGTACAACGCCGATTCCGCCGCCTGCTATATGGAAGCCGGCTTCCTGCATGGCCGCTGGGCCGAGGCGTTCGGCTGCATAGACGGGCGTGATCCGGCAGAAGACCTGCACGAGGCGCTGGTCGAAGCATGGACTGACCGGTCCATCGACGGGCTGCTGCACATCATGCTGGACCATGATCTGGAGGAATCCTACCACGCGCAATTCATGCACAAGGCGATCGAAGAAGCGGGCATTCGCTGCAAGATCGTCCATGGTGTTGAGGAGTTGCAATGGGGGCATGATGGCCAGGTTTTGGATGCCGATGGCGAGCCCATCCTGTGGGTCTGGAAGACCTGGGCCTGGGAAACCGCGCTGGACGAAATCCGCCATGACCTGGACGACGATGCCGAGAACCTGCGCCTGCACCGCGCCATCGACCGCACCACCCAACCGCCGCGGCTTGTCGATGTGCTGCTGCGGGAGGAGGTTATGGTGTTTGAGCCGCTGTGGACCCTGGTAACCAGCAACAAGGCTATCCTGCCGGTGGTGAAGCAAATGTTTCCCTCCAGCCGCTTTCTGCTGAACACCGCCTTCGAGCTGACCGACGAGTTGCGGGCCGGCGGCTATGCCGCCAAGCCGATTGTCGGGCGCTGTGGTGCCAATATCGCGCTCTACAACCGCAAAGAGGACGTTGTCGCGGAGACCGCCGGTAAGTTCGACGACCGGGATACGATCTATCAGGAATTGTTCCGCCTGCCGCAGGTGGATGGTCGGAACGCGCAGATCCAGGCGTTTTCCGTCGACGGCCACTTCGCCGGCGCGGGCATCCGGCTGGATGCCTCGTTGATTATCACAACGGACAGCGACCTGTTGCCGTTGCGGGTGTTGCCGGACGCGGAGTTTCTGGCGGGGCAGGGATCGTAAACGGCAAAGGGCCGGCGAATTTGCTCGAACTTTAGAGGTTGCGAGCAACTTGCCCGAACCAAATGGTTCCATTTGATCCGGCGTTGCTCTAGTCCGCAATGTGCGCCAGGATGAGGGGATAGACCTCTCATCCCGACCTTCTGGAGTTTCGTATGGCCCGCTATCGCGTCGGCGTTGATATTGGCGGTACATTCACCGACATCGTGCTTTGGAGCGATGCGGGGGAGGTGCTGGTCAAGAAGGTCTCGTCCAGCGTTGGCGACTATGCCCAGGCGATCATTGATGGCCTGGGGCAGGTGTTCGGCGACGCGGGGCTGGAGGCGAGTCAGATAGAGCAGGTGCGCCACGGCACCACCGTCGCCTCCAACGCCATTTTGGAGCGCAAGGGCGCCAGGACCGGGCTGATCGGTTCCAAGGGTTTTCGCGACGTGCTGGAAATCCGCTCCCTGCGTATGCCACGCCTCTACGACATGACCTGGACCAAGCCGCCGCCGCTGGTGGAGCGCTATCTGCGCGTGACGGTGGATGAGCGGGTCAATTCGGCTGGTGTGGTGGTGAAGGCTTGCGAGTTGGCTGACGCGGAGACCGCAGTTCAGCACCTGCTGGGCGAGGGCGTTGAGGCTATTGCCGTCTGCCTGATCAACTCCTACGCCAACCCGGCGAACGAGATGGTGATCAAGGCGGCGATTGAGAGGTTGGCGCCAGACCTGCCCTATTCGATCAGTGCCGAGGTGCTGCCGGAAATCCGCGAGTATGAGCGGACCTCAACCACCACCATCAACGCCTACGTCAAACCCATCGTTGCGGCTTATCTGGCGAACCTCCAACAGGGGCTGTTGACCGCGGGGATTGAGGCGCAATTGCTGCTGATGCAATCGAATGGCGGCCTGACGCCGGCGGATACGGCGAAGCGGCTACCGATGAACATCATCGAGTCTGGCCCCGCCGGCGGCGTTGTCGGCGCGCGCTTCTTGGCGGAGGCGGGCGGTCTGGGCGATCTCATTACCTTCGACATGGGCGGGACTACGGCCAAGGCTTCGATGGTGGAGGATGGGCGCTATGCCCGTGCTGATGATTTTGAGGTGGGCGCTGGTATTCTGGCCGGCTCGCGGCTGCTGACCGGCGCTGGTTATTTGCTCAAAACCCAGGCCATCGATTTGGCGGAAGTGGGCGCGGGCGGCGGCTCGCTGGTGTGGATCGATGCGGGCGGCGCGCTGCAAATCGGGCCGGAAAGCGCTGGCGCGAACCCGGGGCCGGTCTGCTACGACATTGGCGGCGAAGAACCGACGGTGACCGACGCGAACCTGATCCTGGGCTATCTGAATCCAGATTCACTGGCCGGCGGCAGCGTCTCGCTGAATGCTGACAAGGCGCGTGCGGTGTTCGCGGCGAAAGTGGCGGAGCCGATGGGGCTGGCCGCAGCGGATGCCGCGCTGGGCGCACACCGGGTGGCCGCGTCTAACATGATCCGGGCGATCAAGTCGGTCTCGACTGAGCGGGGGCGCGATCCGCGCAGCTATGCCCTGTTCGCCTTCGGCGGTAACGGCCCGTTGTTCGCCGCCGGCATGGCGGATGAGTTGGGGATTGCGCGGGTGATCGTGCCGCCAGCGCCGGGCGTGTTCTCGGCGTTTGGGCTGCTGTATGCCGATGTGGAGCATCATTACACTCGCACGCAGCGCCGGCTTCTGCGTGACGGTGACCCAGCGGAGATTGGTGCTTTGTGGGGCGCGTTGGAGGATGAGGGCCGGGCGCAACTGATACGCGATGGCTTCCCGGTGGCGCGGCAGGAACTGCGGCGCTCAGCCAGCCTGCACTACAAGGGCCAGACGTTTGAATTGACCGTGCCAGCGCCTGACGGCGTCATCGACCGCGCGGCTCTGGATGCGCTGGCAGAGGCATTTCACCAGGAGCACGAGACCGTCTACGGTCACCGCGCCAGCGATGCGGAGCCGGTGGAGTTGGTCACCTTACGCCTGCTGGCCCGCGCCTTGCCGGAGGTGGCGTTGAAGCCAGCCTCTATGCCCGAAGCCGCTGCTGCACCGTCTGCTGGAGAGCGGCAGGCCTATTTCGGCGCGGCGCATGGCTGGTGCGCTGCACGCATCCTGGCCCGCGCCGACCTCGCCAACGAGCAAGCCGGCCCGTGCATCGTCGAGGAATACGACGCCACCTGCGTCGTGCCGCCTGGCTGGAGCGCGGCGCTGGACGCACAGGGCAATATCGTGCTGACGCGGTGAGGGGCTTGCGGGATAGAGGCCAAAGCGAAGCCTGCTAACCGCCGTCATTGCGAGAAGCCGTAGGCGACGAAGCAACCCAGGCAAACGCATGCACTAGGTGATACATTTCCTGGGTTGCTTCGCCCGCGACGCGGACTCGCAATGACGCCGAAGGGGGAGGGATGGCATGCAATGGCGGCAAGATGAGGGCGAAAAAAGGCTTCCCGCCGCCAATGTCATTGACCGAACAGCGCGCTCCCATCGCCGAGATAACCGGCCCAGGCAAACCAATAGGATACGTGACCGGGCAGCCGCGGCAGGCGCTGGCCGTCCGCCGCAATCAGTGCGTCCTCGGTAAGACGCCAAACCTGCCCGTCGCTGGTCCGAAATCCCTCGCCGGTAAAGCTGTGATCACCGCGGTCATAGGCCCGCACCGTTCGGCTCTCCGCGTCGCCAATCAGCACAACATTGGTAGTGCCGACCTTATCATTCAGCACCTTGCCCCCGGCAAACGCGCTGAGCGGCCAGGCTTTGGTTCCGCTCTTCAGACGCATGCCGAATACCTGGTCCTTTTGCTTTAAGCGCCGAGCCGCATCACCCAAGGCGGGGAACATCAACTCCGTCGATTCAAAGTAGTCCTCATAGACCACGCCGGAGCCGTAATTGCGCCGGAACCCGGTCTCCAGCGACAAGACTTTCGTGTCCGGATGCTTCGCCCGCCACTTCGCCCAGGTGGTGATCACTACCGGCCGGATCGCGAGTTGGATATCCGTCCCCAGCAAACGCCCGCCAATCGGCTCGCCGGTGAACTGGTTCCAGATGGAGTCGGTGTTGCGGTCGTACATCACCTTGTTGGAGCGATAGAGCAGCCCGGTTGAGCCGAAGGTCAACGGCCCCTCGACACCGGCCGCCGCAAGCGCCGGGTGATTGCCTTCGAACAGGATGCCAGCACCGCAAAGCGTGCAATAGGCTAGGCTGACCGGAACGCCGCCGACAACGTCGTTAAACATCTCATGCCAGCCCATGATGCGCAGGGGATAGGCGCGGGCGTCGCCGTTGATCTCGACCCCGAACACCTCGTCGCTATCCAGCAGATAGTCGGCCTCAGCCGCCGCAATCAGGTTGGGGTTGTCCAGCGCCGGAATGCCATCGACCGGCACACCGCCCCAGGTCACCTCCTCCGGGCGTACGGTGAGTTCGGTATCGAAGCGATAGAAGCGCGCGAAATCCGGATCGAGCGCCTCGAACACCGCCGCTTTGAAGGCCTGCAGGCTGCGATGCGGCTTGATTTGGGGATTGGCCTCCTGCCAGAGCATCCAGTCGTACCAGTCGCGCCGCTGCTCCTCGCCAGTGATCTGTTGCAATACATGGTTGATTCGGATCTGGCCGAGGCGCGAATAGCGCATGGAGGTAATCAGATGCGCCGCCATGTCCGGCTTGCCGCGTGCCAGGATCCAGTCCAAGCCCTGATAATTCTCCGGCGCGCCTTTGTAGATAAGGTTCAGCGCGTGATATAGCTCCAAATCAGCTGGCGGATCCTTGGTTTCCGCTTGGCCGCCAGAACTGAGAATGACCGCCGCGAACAGCGCCGCCAGAACCGTTCGAATGCTTCTCATCGCCATGCTTCTTGACCCTCTTCGAGCTGCGGCCAGGCTGTTGCCGCTGGAAAACCAGAGACGAGAACCAAAAATACGGCGGTGGCGATCAATCTCATTGAACCGGCTCCCTTTCAGCGCGCAGTGACGAATGTGTCGCCCTGGTAGATCTCTCCCGGGCTGTCCAGGTCGGTCCGCGGGTCTGCGGGCATTAGCTCTGCTTCCGGGTTGAGATCGAAGAGGACTGGTAACGAGATCTCCCCCGCACTTATAGCTGTGTGCGCGGGAAGTCGAATGTGTGCCGGCCCGGGTTCGAAGGCAAAAAATTGGCTGCGACCTTGTCACCTGACCCAGAAATGCTTTGCAGTTTTGGGTGGATACTGCCAACGACGGTTGCACCGGTTGGCATTTCTTCATGGCCGATAAAATTTCCTGATCACTCCGGCTGGCAATATTCCATCGTCGGCGTCGCCCGCGCGATCTCGTAGGCGGTGCCCGGCGCGAGGATGAATTCGCTGGCCCCCTGCTCGTTCGCCGGATCACCCCAGTTGTAGGTGTAGCCAAGGCCGGTCCAGGGTACGCCGGGTGGGCTGCGGAAGCTCTTGAAATACAGGGCTTCGTAATAGGCACGATAATCTGGGATGCCCTTCACCTGTCGCGTGATGGTTGGCGAGAAATTGATCTCGCAGCTACGGTCAGTCGGCTCCGGATCGACGCAGGGGCGGAACAGTGCGTCGGGCGAAACCCAAAGCTCTACGAACAGGTCGTAGCTCCAGTCCGGATGCAGGCCCAAGAACTGCTTCAGGTAGAGCTCGACGTCCGCCTTGTCGGCGCCTGCGTTATCATGACGAAATTGCCGGCAACGCTCCTGCATGTGCGGGGCAACGGTAACCCAGACCGGGTAGGCCGGATTGTCCGATGTGGCGGTCTTACCTTCGAAAAAGCCCGCATAGGCCTGTTGCGTCTTCCAGGTCACGACCTTGATGCGGGCGCGATCCTCGCTCCAGACCAGCGTGGCGTTGTCGCGTGTGACCGCGACCAAGTCGTTAGCCCGCTCAGACTTTTCCGCCACCGAAGCATCCGCGACGCCGGCCTGGTAGCGTTCCAGCAGGGTTTCTGCCTCGCCCGGCTGGGCCAGCAGGAACGTGACAATTCCAGCAATAGCAGCAAGGGTCTTCATGGAATTTTCCTCGTATCAGCGGGCGGTAATAAACATGCCGCCCTGATAGATCTCTGCCGGGTCATCCGGGTTGGTTAGTGGATCGGCTGCAAGGGTTTCCGCAGCGTAGTCCTCGGAGCAATCCTGCGGTTTGTAGCCGAGGCGGTAGGCATTGGCATTGTCGTAGAAGGTGCGGTCATTGTCCGAAACGCCAAAGACGATCTCGTATTTGATCTCCGGATGCTCCAGCCCGATGCGGCAGAGTTGGGCCATGTCCCGCGGACTGAGCCAGATGGACAGGCGGCGGCGGTCCGCCGGTGTCTCGGAGACATTGCCGATGCGCATCATGAAAACGCCGACGCCATGTTTCATGGCATACATCGCACCGATGGCCTCGCCGAACGCTTTGGAGACGCCATAGCGGCTGTCAGGCATCACTTTCCTGTCGATATTGATCCGCTCACTGCGGGGGTAATAGCCCACGGCGTGGTTGGAGGTGGCGAAACAGACACGCTTCACGCCCTGGATGCGGGCGGCCTCGAACAGGTTGTAGACGCCGTCGATATTCTTGGCGCGGATATCCTCCCACGTGTTCTCACCGGCCTGACCAGCGAAGTGCAGGATGCCGTCCACACCCTCACAAGCCTTGGTGAAGGCATCGGCGTCGGTGATATCCAATGGCAGGTAGGTTTCGCCGGGGCCAAGATTTGTGATCGGCGCGACGTCCGCCAGGATCAGCTCCGGATAAACCCCGGCCAGTTCGCGGCGAAGGAATGTTCCGATGGAACCGGCAGCGCCGGTGAGGAGGACGCGTTGCATGGATGGTCTCCTGCCCAAATTGTGGTCACTCGCCTCAAGGTAGAGGCGGGGGCTGGTCGCGGAAAGGGGGAAAGGCGTAAACTCAGATATCCCTCTGCCACCGAAGGCCTCGCCCCATGAAAATCACAGCTATCGAAACCATCCGCCTCGACGAGTTCCCGAACCTCCTCTGGGTGCATGTGGAGACTGACGAGGGGCTGACTGGCCTCGGCGAAATCTTCTATGGCGCCGGTGCTGCGGAAGCGCATATCCATGAGTTCATCGCACCCTACCTGCTGGGCCAAAACCCGCTGTTGATTGATCGGCATGCCAAGGCGCTGGTGCCTTATGTAGGCTATACCGGCTCCGGCGCCGAGATGCGGGGCTTTTCCGGCGTGGACATTGCGTTGTGGGATATTTGGGGTCAGGCGACGAACCAGCCGATCCACCAGTTGCTGGGCGGTGCGTCGCGGGACTCGATTCGGGTCTACAACACCTGCGCCGGCTATCAGTATGTGCGCTCCAAGCCAAACCAGGGCACGCACAATTTCGGCCTGGACAGCCAGGAAGGGCCGTACGAGGATCTGCAATGGTTCCTGAACGATGCCGGCACACTGGCCGAATCCTTGCTGGCACAGGGCGTCACTGGTATGAAAATCTGGCCGTTTGATTATGCGGCGGAGGCCTCAAACGGCACCTATATTTCGTCGGCAGATCTGAAAAAGGCCATCGAGCCGTTCGAAAAAATCCGTGCGGCGGTCGGCGACAAGATGGACATCATGTGCGAACTACACTGCATGTGGAACCTGCCGGCAGCGAAGAAAATCGCCCGTGCGTTGGAGCCGCTGGAGCCGTTCTGGTACGAAGACCCGATGAAGATGGACAACATCCGCGCACTGAAAGAGTTCGCCGACTCCACTCACATTCCGACAACCGCCAGCGAGACGCTGGGTGGACGCGGCCAGTTCCGCGAGTTGATGGAGGCGCAGGCGGCGGGCGTGGTGATGTTCGACCTGTCCTGGGTCGGTGGCTTCTCCGAGGCACGCAAGATCACCAGCATGGCCGAGAGCTTCCAACTGCCGGTGGCCCCGCACGACTGCACCGGGCCAGTGCTGTTGACCGCCAGCGTTCACCTATCCCTGAACGCCCCGAACGCGCTGATCCAGGAGATGGTGCGCGCCTTCTACTACGGCTGGTATCAAGACCTGGTGACTGCGTTGCCACCCGTCAAAAACGGCATGATCCGCGCGCCGGAAGGGCCGGGCCTAGGCCTGAAACTGCTGCCGGACGTACCAAAGCGCAAGGATGCACGCCTGCGGCGCAGCACCCTTTAGCGGCTCTCGCCGCCATTGCGAGAAGCCGAAGGCGACGAAGCAACCTAGAGGCTGTAGAGCTTTGAATTTCCTGGGTTGCTTCGACACCGCTTCGCAATGACGGGGGAGGGGCAGCCGTGCAAGACCGCGTTAAACATCCAGGCCCAGAATGTCCTTCATGGTGTAGAGGCCGGGCGGCTTGTCGCCGGCCCACATTGCTGCGCGCACACCGCCGCGGGCGAAGAGTTGCCGGTCTGTGCAGCGATGGGTGATTTCCATGCGCTCACCTGGTGCCGCGAACATGACGGTGTGTTCGCCGACCACATCGCCGCCGCGCAACGTGGCAAAGCCGATATCGCCCTGGCGGCGAGCGCCGGTTTCGCCCTCGCGGCTCCATTGTGCAACTTCGTTCAGGTCCACCTGTCGGCCACGTGCTGCCGCCTGGCCCAGGCCAACGGCAGTGCCGGATGGGGCGTCGATCTTGTGCTTGTGGTGCATCTCCACGATTTCAATGTCGTAGTCGGAGCCGAGCAGGCTGGAGACTTTCTCCACCAGCGCGAACATTAGGTTGACGACGACGCTCATATTTGGGGCGTAGACGATAGCGGTTTTGGCCGCAACTTCATGCAGGACAGCTTCATCGTCAGCGGAAAGACCGGTGGTGCCGATGACATGGGCGGTGCCGTTGGCCGCTGCCATGCGGGCGTGCGCGATGGTGGCGGCGGGGACGGAGAACTCCATGACGGTATCGCAAGCGGCGAATACGGCGTTGGCATCGTCACCGATGGTAACGCCCAAATTGCCGACATTGGCGAGCTCACCTGCATCCAGGCCCAGAAACGGGCTGCCCGGCTGTTCGCACGCGGCGGCAAGGGTTGCGCCGTCGGTCTCGGTGATGGTCTGCACCAGCATACGGCCCATGCGGCCGCCGGCTCCAATTACGCCCAACTTCATGGCGGATATCCTCCCAAAAGGCTTGAATTCGATTGGGTGGAGTTTAGCGCCTCAAGGCCCCGGAATGCTATGGGCATGCGTCGCCAGCAATTGCGCCGTGATGCCTCCTGCCGCCAGAGCCGCCAACAGGCGGTCGCAATGAGCGGCGTCGCGGACTTCCAGCACAAAGTCGATCTCGGTCAGTTTGATGGGCACGTCGAAGAACAGCCGGTTGTGTTGCACCTCCAGCACGTTTGCGCCGGCATCGGCGATGATCCGCGTAGCCGATGCGAGGCCACCGGGCGCATCCGACACCTCAACCCGCAGGCGGATCAGCCGTTTGTGGCGCACCAGGCTGCGCATCAGGGTGGAGGCGAGCAAAGTGGCGTCGATATTGCCACCGGAGATCACCAGCGCCACTTTGCGACCGGCGAATTTCTCGGGATAGGCCAGTAGGGCAGCCAGCGGGGCAGCGCCTGCACCTTCCGCCACGACCTTGCCGACTGTAGCGAGTTCCTGCACGCCGTATTCCAGCTCTGCCTCATCCAGAACCAGGATTTCCTCCACATGCTCGCGGATGATCGGCAGGGTGCGCTTGCCGGGGTATTTTACGGCGATGCCCTCTGCAATCGTTGGCTTGCTTGCCGGAGCGTTTGTGCCGTGGATGGCGCAGGACATGCTGGGGAAGGCGTTGGCCTCCACCCCAATGAGGCGGATAGAGGGTTTCAGTGCTTTGGCGGCAATGGCAATGCCAGCCATCAGACCTCCGCCGCCGATGGGGGCGACGATGGTGTCGATTTCCGGCGCGGCGTCCAGGATTTCCAGGCCCACCGTGCCCTGGCCGGCGATGATGCGATCATCGTCATAGGGGTGGATTAGCGTCAGTCCCTCTTTTGCCACCAACTCCGCCGCTAGCGCCTCTAGGTCGGCAAGTTCGTTGCCATCCTGAATGACGCGGGCACCAAAGCTTTCTGTGCGGGCGACCTTGGCGAAAGGGGTGCCGCGCGGCATGGCGATGGTGGCTGGAATACCCAGCCGTCCCGCATGATAGGCGACGCCCTGGGCGTGGTTGCCGGCGGAAATGGCGATAACGCCCAGCCTCCGCTCCAGCTCGCTCAGCGCCTGCAGGCGATAGAGCGCGCCGCGGTCCTTGAAGGACGCGGTGAATTGCAGATTCTCCAGCTTGAGCCAGACATCCGCTCCAGTCAGAGCCGAGATCGACGGTGACGGGCGCATCGGTGTACGCACCACGTGGCCGGCAATCTCATGGGCCGCCGTGCGGATATCGGTCAAGGTCACCGGCATGAGGTGTTTATCTTCCAGTTTAGGCATATTACGGCGGGCAGAGTGTAGGCCCGTCGTGGACCTTCGCCTATAGCCGTTAGGCCAGTACCTTTTGCCGGGAGGCGTCTTCTTGCACAAAGCGCAGCAAGGCTTTCGCGTCATTGGTGAACAATTCGATGCCGCCGAACCAGGGCTCGCCGATGGCGCGTTGCATCAACAGGGCGTCATCACCCATCCAGCGCGGCAGCAAGGCGCCGAACCAGAAGCCCGCAGCGCGCATGGCTTCGACCGCGGCGTCGGTGCTGGGAGAGTTGAGCGCCAGTGCCAATTGCACCATGGTCCGGCCCTGGACTTTAGCGGAGTGGACAGCGGCTGCCACCTGCGCCTCGAGGTCAGCACCGATGCGG
>Ga0055584_100002637_pt1 | contig 17698 bp, 18 predicted proteins | sample OSDHelmetaG_FD_58716 | JGI IMG/M metagenome (GOLD analysis project Ga0055584, IMG submission 58716) | Pelagic marine sediment microbial communities from the LTER site Helgoland, North Sea, for post-phytoplankton bloom and carbon turnover... | ecosystem: Environmental > Aquatic > Marine >... | reverse complement strand
TTCTTCGCCATGGCGATCGCGATGAAAACCTATTTCCAGAAAATCGCCGATCCCGCGGACATCGCGCCCACGGCCGGGGTCAGCTTCACGATCAACCACATCGCTGCCGTGGTCTTACCGGCTGCGTTCGGTTTGCTGTGGCTGGTCTCGCCCGCGGCCGTGTTCCTGGCGGGTGCCGCTATGGCGTTGGCCTCACTCGGCCTGTCGCGCCTGATCCCGCCGAACCCCGACCAAGGCAACGAAGTGATCGCCTTCGGGCCTGACCGCGCCGTCCCCGCCCAAGCCGCCGAATAGGCTGTAAGCCTCCCTTGACACTAAGACCTGAATTCCTTATTTAACAATTTCATTAATTAGCTGAATTGTTAAATGCAAACTACCACAGACCCCCTCAGCGCGACTTTTGCGGCCCTGTCGGACCCGACGCGGCGCGCCATTTTGGCCCGTTTGGCCGAGGGGCCGGCGACGGTGGGCGAGTTGGCCGAACCGTTTACGATCTCTGCGCCGGCGATCTCACGGCACCTCAAGGTGCTGGAACACGCAAAGCTGATCCAACGCGCCAAAGAAGCGCAATGGCGGCGCGTTACACTGGAACCCGAACGTCTGCACCAAGCGGCCGAGTGGATGGATCAGTACCGACGCTTTTGGGAAGCGCAGTTCGATTCATTGGCCGAGTTCATCGACGCGTTCAAGAACAAGCCCGGGAAGGACAAAGATGATGACGACGGCAAACGCACGACCTGAACCCGAAAGCTACAGCACCACCGTCAGCCGGGTCTTCGCCGCACCGCGCGACTTCGTGTTCGACGCCTTCACCAAACCGGAACTGCTGCGCAAGTGGTGGGGGCCGGAAGGCTTCACCCTGTCGGATGTGGAGATTGATCTGCGCGTCGGTGGCACGGTGCGCTTTGAAAAGTCAGGCAATGGCATGGTCGTCACTGTGGTCGGCCGCATCACCTCGTTCGAACCCGGCGCGACGCTCGGTTACACCTGGGCGTGGCTGGGTGACGATGGCAAGCCGCAGGATGAAACCTACGTCGCCATCAGCTTCAGCGATCACGCCGACGGCACCGAAGTTGTGCTGACCCACACAGGGTTCGCCGATCAGCACGCCGCCGATCAACACAACCGCGGTTGGTCGAGCACCTTCAATTGTTTCGATCAAACGCAATAGGAGCGTTCCATAGCTAGCGAACAAGTTCTTGGTCTTGATGTATCCCGGGTCGTCAAAGCGAAACCCGGCGCGGTCTTCGATGCCTTCACCAAATCAGAAGAGATGAAGAAATGGTGGGGCCCTGAAGGCATGTCGTGTCCGAAGGCTGACATCGACTGTCGGCCCGGCGGCACCTACGAAACCCTGATGCAAGCACCCGACGGCACCACGCATGATGTGCGCGGCACCTTCACTGATATCGAATCCGGTAAGAAGGTTGCCTACACCTGGGCCTGGTACACCGACGACAAGCCGGGCGCCGAAACCAGCGTCGAAGTGTCCTTTACCGAAAAAGACGGTGGCACCGAGGTGCACTTGCACCACGAGGGGTTTGCCACCCAGGAAGAAGCCGACCAGCACAATTGGGGCTGGACCAGTTCGCTGAACTGTCTCGAGAAAATCTTTTAGGGAGCAGACCCATGGCGGAGATTCAAATCTACGGCGCCGGTGGTGCCTCTTACCCGTGGAGCACGCGGTTGGTGTGCGAAGAAAAAGGCGTCAGCCACGAATTCGTCCAGAGCGATTTTCGCTCGGACGCGTTTCGCGAAGAACACCACCCCTACAACAAAATGCCGGCGATGACGCATGGCGACGTGCGGCTGTTCGAAACCACCGCCATCGCACGTTACATCAACGATGCGTTCGAGGGCCCAGCGCTTGAGCCGACCGACCCGGTAGCGCGCGCCCGGACCGAGCAAGTCATGAGCGCCTACAAGGACTACATGTACAAAGATCTGGTGCCGGGCTACCTGCTCAAATACCTGTTTGCCAAGGACGGCGTGGCGGACCGCGAGGCGGTGGATGCCATCCTGCCCACCGTCGAAAAACACCTCAACGTGTTGGACGACCTGCATACCGGCAACCCGTGGTTCGTCGGCGACACCGTGACCATGGCCGATCTCATCGCAGGCCCGGTAATCGTCTATCTAGACCTGAAGACGCCGGAAGCACACGACATGATCCGCGCGCGACCAAAACTAGCAGGCCTTGTGGATGCCCTGTTCGCGCGGGCCAGCATGCAGGCAACCTTGCCACCGCCGCTCAAAGCGCACGCCTTGGCTGCTGAGTAGCGTCATTGCCAAGGATGCTCTGTTCATCAAGGGCAAGCCAAACCGTGCGGGTGACTAACGCGCACTTGCGGCTGTCGCGGGCGGACCTTGCGATTTCCTAACACCAGCTTCGATCAGCCAACGCATTAATCTTCGCGCCGCCACGTCGAGGCCAAGAAATATTGAGCCGACGATCGCCAAGAAGGGCGAGCCATGATGCGATGGCAACGAACCCTTGGCCCCACCCACTACCGTCCAATCACTGCCCCGCGCTCAGAGTGCCCCATACCGGCGCAATGGCCGGATTGGCGCAAGAATCGGCTGCGTTCGGTGGAATCCGGTGGTTTCTAGGCCCAACCGGGGCGATCCACATTATTTGCTCTGTCATTTAAAATACTTGCAAAGTCAGGTAGTTATGCTTCGTCCTAGAGAAAAAACTGTAACGAGGGCCGTTTATGTCTGGCCGTGACTACGATTTAGTTGTGATTGGTTCTGGCCCGGCGGGCCACCGCGCCGCCATTCAGGCGGCCAAGGTCGGCAAGCGCGTTGCTGTTGTCGAACGCAAAGGCGTTGTCGGTGGTGTCAGCATCAATACCGGCACCATTCCCTCAAAGACACTGCGCGAAGCGGTGATGCATTTGTCGGGCTACAACCAGCGCGGCATCTACGGGCAGGCCTATCGTGTGAAGCAGAAAATCGAAATGAAGGATCTGCTGCACCGCACCGACCATGTTATCCGCCGCGAGATCGACGTGACGCAGCATCAGTTGATGCGCAACTCGATCGAAGTCATTTCCGCAACCGGCTCGTTCGTCGATGCGCACACCATTCAACTGAATGCCGAAGATTCGGGCGGAAGCCGCAACGTGACGGCGGACAATATCGTGATCGCTGTCGGCACCCACTGCACGCTGGACCCCAATATTCCTTTCGATGGCGAGCGCATCTTCATCAGCGATGACTTGCTCAACCTTGAAACGCTGCCCAAGCGACTTGCCGTGATCGGCGCCGGTGTGATCGGTTGCGAATACGCCACCATCTTTGCGGCACTGGGTGTGCGCGTCACGGTGATCGACAAACGCACCCGCTTACTCGATTTCCTCGACTGGGAAATTACCGATGCGCTGACCCACCATATGCGGGAAAACCGCGTGACGATGCGCCTGGGTGAAGAGGTCGCTGGGGTCGAACCTTATGAGGACGAACAAGGCGAGCATGTCCGCATCAAACTCGCCAGCGGCAAACAGGTCATTTCCGAGAAAACGCTGTACGCGATCGGTCGTACCGGCGCGACGGACGCGCTCAACTTAGCGGCGGCAGAACTCGATGCGGATGACCGCGGCCGTATTACGGTCAACGAAAACTTCCAGACCAGCCAGGAACATATCTATGCGGTCGGCGACGTGATTGGGTTTCCTAGTCTTGCCGCCACCAGTATGGAGCAAGGCCGCTTGGCGTCATGCCATGCCTTCGATGTGCCGGCGCACAGCGTGCCGGAACTCTTCCCGTTCGGGATTTACACGATCCCCGAGATTTCGATCGTCGGGAAAAACGAGGAGCAGCTGACCAGCGAGGGTGTACCCTACGAGGTCGGCAAGGCGTCCTATAAGGAAATCGCCCGCGGCCAGATCATCGGCGACCAATCCGGCCTTCTGAAACTGATCTTCCACACCGAGACCCGCAAATTGTTGGGGGTCTCCATCATCGGTGAGGGCGCCACGGAATTGATCCACATTGGTCAGGCCGTCCTCAGCCATGGCGGCGATATCGACTATTTCGTCGACACCGTCTTCAATTACCCCACCCTCGCAGAGTGCTACAAAACAGCCGCCCTCGACGGAATCAACCGTCTGTCGTAAATCGGTGTAGCATAGAGGAAACGGCGCGCCCCCTTGGCCGCCGCTGGGAGAAGCATGGCGGTATCCCCGCAACAATTTGACTGGAAACGGCAGCGCATTTTGCTGCTCGATCAAGACGACCAGTTCCGTTTTTGGGCACGCGGCGTTTTCAATCGCCTCGGGGTCGCGGAAGTCATCAGCATAGCGAACGGCTATGACGCGCTACACGCGTTGGAGCGCACCGACGCCACGCTGGCGATGGTCGATTTGGAATTCAAAGACATGACGGCCGCCGAGTTCATTATCGCCTTGCGCGAGAAACGGGCGCGCCGCATGTCGGGGCTGCCGGTCGTCCTCCTGGTCAAAACACAGGACAAGAAGGCGATCTACGACGCCAGTTTGGCCGGCATCGAAGGCATTATCGTCAAACCCATCGCGGAAAAGGCAATGCTGTCGCGGGTCATGACCACGCTGCTCAAACCCGAACGCATCGTGTTGAACGCCAATTTCGCCGGCCCCGACCGCCGCGAACGGCCTCGCATTGAGGCGGAGAAGGCGCCGCCGCCGCCCGGTTTGACCAAGCCTTCCGCCAAGGCCGCCCCGCGACCCCAGGCAAAGCCTCGGCCCAAGCCAACCGCGGCCGTGCTGAACCCCCAGGGCAAGGCCGCCCCCAAGAGAGCCGACGGCGCATCCGAGCCGATCGAAACGCTGGAACCCGTTAAAGCGGCGCCGCCCAAGAAACCCTCCGGGACGATCAGTGACGACGAACTCGCGCCCCCACCACCGAAGAAACCTTCAGGCCGGATCGACGATGACGATGTCGCGACGACACCGGCCAAACCCGAAGTGCGGGACTTCAGCGAGGAGGTGAAGAAGGCGCCCAAAAAGAAAGACACCTCGGAGGACTGCAAATCGGCGATCGCGTCGAAAAAGAAAGAAAAGAAGAAGCGCGATAAGAAACCCTCCATCGACCTTGTCGGGATTTTGAATGCGCACCAGATTTGGCTCGATTCCAACGGCCAGGACGGCGAGAAGGCACGGTTGGAAGGGGCGGACTTGGCTGGGGCGGACCTCGCCGGGGCCAATTTGGCCAATGCCAGTTTGCGCGGCGCCAATTTTTCAGACAGCGACTGCAGCGGTGCGCAGCTCACCTCCGCCGAGTTGCGCCGTGCCAATCTTTCCGGCGCGCGCATGGCCGGCGCTGATTTGTCATTCGCCGCGATGCGTCATGCCAATCTCAAACTGGCCGATCTATCGGGCGCGTCCCTCGCGGGCGCGGATCTGGCCGGGGCGCAATTCGCCAAAGCAAACCTCAGCCAAGCCGATATGACCCGAGCGAGTCTTCTGGGAGCCGACCTCGCCGATGCCGACATGAAAGAGGCCGGCGGCTTGACCCAAGCCCAAGTTGGCAAGGCCTACGGCACCAAGACGACCGTCCTGCCGCCGGGCCTTAAAGCCGGATCGCCCGAAGAATGGTCGGAAAAACTCTGAGGTGTCCCGCCGGCCCATCGTGGTAGGCGTAACAGACGACGACGGCCTGCCGCCATCGGCACGACCGCCGATCGGGCTGTTGATGACGATGGTCCTTGCCGGGGTTTTGGCGATCAACGTCTACGTGCCGGCGCTGCCGGAGATCAGCCGCACGCTGGATGCCTCACCCACCGAAATTCAACTCACGCTGACGGTCTTTTTGGTGGCCTTCGGCCTGGCCCAATTGGTGCTGGGCCCGATGTCGGACCGTTATGGTCGCCGCCCGGTCCTCTTGTGGGGCACCGCCTTGTTTGTGGTGGCCAATATCGTTTGCGCCCTCGCCTTCACCATCGAGGCGCTGTTGATCGGGCGGGTCCTGCAAGCGTTCGGCGCCTGCGCCGGTAGCGTCGTCACCCGCGCCTTGGTGCGCGATGCCTGGGGCCGCGACGGGTCGGCCAGCATCATGGGCTTCCTGACGTTGTCGATCAGCCTGGGCGCTGCGGTCTCGCCGTTGATCGGCGGCCAGTTGGCGGCGCATTTTGGTTGGACGGCCGGCTTTTGGTTCTTGGCTGCCGTCGGAGCGATCCCGGTGATCATCGGCATTTTCCGCCTGCCTGAAACCAACCGCCACATCGGCCGGTCGATGAGCATCCTGCGGATCGCGACCGACCTGCGCCGTCTATGCGCCTATCCGCCCTACCTCGGCTACTGCATGAGCGTGGGTGCGATGAACGGGATGTTCTTCGTGTTTCTGGGCTCGGCGCCGTTCGTGCTGATCGTCAACCTTGGAATGCCGCCCGACGTGTTCGGCGTTTTCATGCTGGTCATGGTGGCGGGCTCGTTGATCGGTGCGGCGGTGGCCGCGCGGTACGGCAGCCGCCCGTGGGGCGACCGATTGCTGGCGGTTGGCACGCTGTGCTCGTTGGTCGGCGGCATCTTGATCGCCGCCATTGGGTTTGCTGGATGGACCAGCATCCCCGGCGTTATTGCGCCGCTGTTTTTAGTTGGACTGGGCAACGGCGGGATGATGCCGATTGCTGGCGCCCGGGCCGTGGGCCTCGCGCCCAAACTGGCCGGCACGGCGTCCGCCGGGTTCGGCGCCATTCAATTGGCCGGTGGCGCCATCGGTACCGTGGTCGCAGGGTTGTTACCACACACCACCCAAGGGCCGATGGGGGCCGGGATGATCGCCTTTGCGCTGATCGGCTTGGCCAGTACCGCGTTAACGCGACGGGGCACACCCCGTACGTTCTAGGGGCTGTCGGGTTGTGGATAACATCCAAAACCCGGACAATGGCCGACCAACGCCCCTGAGACCAAGAAAACGTCGGAATAGTACGTGTGACCGAGAACGCGGCCTTCTTGAAACGCCTGCTCGACAAGACAGGCGAAGGTCTTGCCGTCGTGCAGGATGGCCGGATCTATTTTGCCAATGCGACGATGACCGACTTGCTGCGCTTTCCGGCCGGCGAGAACCCTGTCGGCATGCCGCTGTCGAGCCTGATCCACCCGCGTGACCGAGCAGCGTTATCGGACTGGATGTCGGCACGCACCGGCGGCACCCAGGGCGCGCATCGTGGGGTGACGTTGATCCGCCGCGACCAAACGGCGCTCGATTCCGAGATTGCGATTCATCCCTATGACGAGAACGAGCCCGGTACCTGGCTGATCGCGCTGCGCGATATCTCCGACCAGCGCGCCACGGAAAAGGCCTTGCACGAAAGCGAAAGCAGCAAGGCCGCGATGCTGTTGGCGATCCCCGATCTGGTGATCAGTTTGTCGGGCGACGGCACCATCTTGGGCTATTCCGCGGGGCGGTATTACCGGCCGCATTTTCAGGAACAAGAAATCGTCGGCCGCCGGCTGCAAGACCTGTTTCCCGAACGCGTCGCCGAGCCCGCCGTGGTGCACATTCGCCGCGCGCTCGCGACAGGCGAGCCGCAGTTCTTTGAATATTGGTTGCGCAACGAAGACGACGGCAGCGTGCACCACTTCGAGGTGCGCGTGCTGAAGAGCCAGGAGTTCGAAGCGATTGCCATTGCGCGCGACATTTCCGATCGCAAGCATGCCGAAGAAGCCTTGGCCGACAGCGAGGCACGCTATCGCTCGCTGGTCGAACTGTCGCCCGATGCGATCATGGTGGTCAGCGATACCATCGAGTTTGCCAACTCCGGCGCGCTGCGGCTGTTCGGCGCGACACGGCGCAGCGAACTTGTCGGCAAACCGCTGACCCGCTTTCTCGATCCGATCTACCACGATCTTGCCCAGCAACGCCTCAACCAACTGCGCGACAAAGGCGGCAGCGTGCCGTTTGTCGAAGAGCGCTGGCGGCGCATCGATGACACCGCGTTTTTTGTCGAGGTCGCGGGCCGCGCGCTATCGTACCGCGGCAAGCGGGCGATCCTGGTCGTGTTGCGCGACGTCACGGAACGCAAGCGCAACATCGAAGCGCTTCGCGAGAGCGAGGCAAAATTCCGCAACTTGGTGGAAGGTTCGCGCCAAGGGGTGTGTATCCACCGCGACTTCAAACCGTTATTCGCCAACCAAGCTTTCACCGACATTTTCGGGTTCGACTTTCCCGACGACGTACTCGCGCTGGAAAGCCTGCTCACCGTCTTTCTGCCCGAGGATCGCAATGAGATCGCTGCCAACCTGACGACCCGGGAACGCGGCGAGCCGATGCCGAATATCTTCCGCCGGCGAGCCTTGCGCCGCGACGGGACGCGGATCTGGATCGAGAACCAGCTCAGCGTGGTCGAGTGGGAAGGCGCACCCGCGATCCAGCTGACGATTCTCGACATCACCGACCGGGTCAGCGCCGAGACGATGAAGAACGATTTCATCTCGACGGTCAGCCATGAACTGCGCACGCCGCTCACCTCGATCTCAGGCGCGCTGTCGTTGATGGCGGGCGGCATGATCGGCGAACTGCCCGACGCCGCCAAAGGCCTGATCGATATCGCCAGTCGCAACTCCGACCGCCTGGTGCGACTGGTCAACGACATCCTCGATATCGAACGCATTGAATCGGGCCGCCTCGATATCGAGTTCCGCCCGCTCAACGTCCAAGAGGTGCTTGAGGGTGCGGTATCGGAGAACCGACCCTACGCCGACAAATTCGGCATCGAGATTCAAGTCATCGGCGATACACCCAACGCGCGGATCAACGGCGGCGCCGACCAACTGCACCAAGTGCTGACCAACCTTATTTCCAACGCCATCAAGCATTCGCCGCTGCACGGGGTGATCGACATTGCTGCGCAGCAGAAAAACGGCGGCATCACGTTTTCGATTACCGATCATGGACCGGGTATCCCGCCGGAGTTCCGCGGCAAGGTGTTCGACAAGTTCACCCAAGCCGATGCCTCAGGCGCAAGCCACGGTTCCGGGTTGGGGCTATCGATCTGCAAACTGCTGATCGAAAAACACGGCGGCCAGATCGGCTTCGACAGCCGCCCCGGCAACACCACCTTCCACTTCACCCTCCCCGAATTGGACGCCCCTGCCGCACCCCGCTTGGTGGTGGGTTAGTGGCAGGACCGTTCACCCCATAGCGGCCACGCCGAGGGACCGGGGCACCCCCTGAATTACCAAACGAAGCCAAAGAAGCAGGGCTTTTCAACACGTTAGCTTTTTTGGCCAACGAACGAAGCCAAAGACGGCATTGCTGCCAACGGGTTGAGGGGTTTTTGCGTGGTCAGAACATAGCGGCGCCTAGATCCTTGGTTTGGGTCGTGACCTAGGAATGGGCACCGCGACGGGCGCGATCAAGAGCGGGACGGAGAACGTGATGGTGGGGACCGCGGATGTGATCATCCATCGGTCCTTCGGGACGCGGCCTGCGGCCGCTCCTCAGGATGAGCGTTGTGGCGGCAGCTAGCGCGCGGTCGAGGGCGCGGTTTTGGACAGCGGCCAGTTTTCGGAGCGGCATCGTTTGGGGGTGAGGCCTTCGAATAAGCGGATCATCATGAGGATGAGGCCGCCGCTGGTGGTGGGGCGACCAGTTTCGATCATGGCTTTGAGATTGTTGATGATGAACGGTCCGCCGCGGCCCATGGACTTTTCGGTCTTGCTACCGGTGGGCACGTTCTCGGTGATCAATGAGAACTCGACCCCGGCATCGGTTTCTTTCAGTTCGTAGATGATGGTGCAGGGCGGATCGTCATAGGCGGTAAATTTAAAGGTGTGCGCGTAGCGATGGGGCGGCGAAAAATCCAACACCTCGCCCACGGCGCTGGTGTGTTTGCCGTTTTTCGAACGCATGGCAAACGGCGCGCCGGGCTCCCGGCTCTCGCACGCGCAGACAGCCCCGAAGAAGAACGGCAGTTCGGTATCCGACTTGACCAGTTCGGACCACACGGTGTCGATCGGCGCCTAGATCACGGTGCGGTAGATGCGTTTGTTGGCCGGGTTGTTCTCGCTCATGTCTTAGTCTCCTTCTTGGCGCTGCGCTCGGCGGCGTATTTGATGGCCGTGACCCGACCGGCCCACATTTCCGAATATTGGTCCGACCAACGCTCATAGATCAGCTGGATCGGGACGGCGTTGAGGTAGAGCCGCCGCGACCGCCCATCTTTTTCACTGATGATGAGATCGGCGGCCTCGAGGACCGCGAGATGGTTCATCACCGCAATCCGGCTGACATCGAACGACTGGGCGAGCCCCCCGACGGTCACCCCGGGGGTGTGCCGGACGAGATCGAGGATCTTGCGGCGGGTGGTGTGCGCCATGGCCTGGAACAGGCGATCGGCATCCTCTTCTGTAATCATGTAATTACATTATTACTTATTTATGAGGGAGTCAATGTGGCGTCGTTCGGGACGCGGCCTTTGGCCGCTCCTCAGGATGAGCGGTGGGGATTCGCGGTTGGTGGCCGGCGCACGACCGCGCCCGGTCAGTCCTCACCCTGAGGAGACCGCGGGAAGCGGTCGTCCCGAAGGACGGACCTACAGCGCGGCGATGACGGCTTTGGCGGCGGCTTGGGTGCCGTGGACGGCGGTGCCGTTGGGGTTGAGGGTGATGGTGCCGGTGGCCAGGGTGCGCTCGACGGCGGCACGGAGGCGCGTCGCGGCGGCAGGCTCGCCGAGCCAGTCGAGCAGCATGGCGGCCGATAGGATGGTGGCGAGCGGGTTGGCGGCATCTTGCCCGGTCAGCCCAGGGGCGGAACCATGGATGGGTTCGAAGTAAGCCGCGTCGTCGCCGATATTGCCCGACGGACACATGCCCAGGCCGCCGACGGTGGCGGCCCCAAGGTCGGACAAAATGTCGCCGACGAAATTTTCGGTCACCAAGACATCGAAGGTGCCGGGGCGTTCGACCAAGGCGGCGGCCGCAGCATCGGCGTAGAGATGATCGGCGGCGATGGCGGGATGCTGCGCCGCATGATCATCGAAGATTTCACGAAACAGGGCGAAGCCGCGTAGGACGTTGGCTTTGTCGACGCACGTGACGCGCGGGTTGGGGCGCGGGGCGGCGAGCGCGAACGCCTTGCGCACGACGCGATCGATACCGGCGCGGCTCATGGTCATGTAATCGGTGACGCCGTCCGGGGTCACGGTGCCCTTGCCACGACTGGCGTAGAGCCCTTCGGTGTTTTCGCGCACGATGACGTAGTCGATCGCCGCGCCCTCGCGCAGCGCCGAGGTCACCCCGGGATAAAGCCGGATGGGGCGGACATTGGCGTAGGCATCGAGCCCCGGGCGCAACACGCCGCCCAGGGTGCCGGCTTCGATTCCATCGTCGGACCGCACGGCGGGATCGCCGACCGGGCCTTTCAGGACACCGTCGGCGGACCGGCAGGCGGCCAAGGTGGCGTCGTCCATGGCGCGACCGGTGGCACTGTAATGCGCGGCGCCGGCGCTGTGGGTTTCGAAATTGAGCGCGACGTTTTCGTGCTCTTGCACGGCGCCCAGGACCGCCAGCGTGGCCTCAATCACCTCGGGCCCGATGCCGTCGCCGGGGATGATGATGACGCGGTAGTCGCGGGCCATGGTCGTCCGGGTGGTGGCGGTTAGGCCTTGGCGCGTTCGCGCGCCGAGGTCGCGATTTCGCCGTCGCTGCGCCAGCCAAAGCAGGTGTTTTCCAACGATTTCGACGACGGCGATTTCGCGGTTTTGCCGAGACGCGCGTTGCGGTTGGCGCGCCCGAACATCGCTTGCATCGCGGTTGTGCCGATTTCGGTGAACATTTCCGACATGTGGGTGCAGCCCTCGGAGCGGTTGATCCGCTTGAGCGATTCACGCACCCAGCCCGGCCCGATCCGCACCCCGACCAGCGCCTTGTAGCTGGGAATCGCGCCAACGCAGGAATGATGCGCCGGGACATCCATCACGCCGTCGGCGTCGACGATGGTCATCGTCTCATCGAAGGTGAAACGCAACCACATGTCGTGGATCGGGTCGCCGGCATTTTTGCGCCGCGCCCCGGTGATGACCAGATCGAACGGTTTGGTGTCGACCAGATGACCTTCGACATCAAAAAGCCCGTCTTCGCGTTCGTAGCACGCGAGCTGAATATTGCGGTTATGCAGGAGTTGGCGGCTGGGCGGTGTCGGTAAACCGGTCATGGGGTCCCTTTTGCTGCACGCGTCGGGCGGCAGGGTATTTGTGGGCAAGAGCCAGACCCTATATTCGTGGGGTGCGCACTGACAAGGGACGCCATGAGCCAGTCACTCCAAGCCGCCATCATTCCGGTGACACCGTTTCAGCAAAACTGTTCGCTGTTGTGGTGCACCGAAACCTTGAAAGCCGCCGTGGTTGATCCCGGCGGCGACCTCGACACCATCGATGCGGCAATTGCTGAACACGGCGTCGCTCTGGAGAAAATCCTGATCACGCATGGCCATATCGACCATGCCGGCTGTGCCGGTGCTTTTGCCGCCCGCCATGGGGTGCCGATTGAGGGACCGCACAAGGACGATACGTTCTGGATCGACCAAGCCGCGGAATCGGGCGCGGGCTATGGTCTGCCCGAGGCGGCACCGTTTACGCCCGACCGGTGGTTGGTCGACGGCGATACGGTGACCGTGGGGAACCTGACGTTGCAGGTGCTGCACTGCCCTGGCCATACGCCAGGTCATGTCGTCTTTTTTGAGCCCACGACCAATGTGGCGGTGGTGGGCGATGTGTTGTTCCAGGGATCCATCGGGCGGACCGATTTTCCGCGCGGCAACCATGCCGACCTGATCAACGCGATCACCACCAAGTTATGGCCGCTGGGGAATGACGTGACGTTTGTGCCGGGGCACGGGCCGCTATCGACGTTCGGGGCGGAGCGCCAATCCAATCCATTTGTCGGCGATGCTGTGTTAGCGGCGAACGCCGACTAGCGCGCGTTGGCTTTACGCCAATCTTGAAAGGCGGCCAGCGCGCGGGCGCGGCCGGCTTCGTGGGTGATAATGGGTTCGGGATAGGTTTTGCCCAGCGTGATGCCGGCAGCGGCGAGGTCCAGCGGCGGCACAGCCCAAGGGCGGTGAATGTGTTTATCGGATAGCGCACGGAGTTCGGGCAGCCAGCGGCGCAGGTAGGCCCCTTGGGGGTCGAACTTTTCACTCTGCAGGATGGGATTGAAGACCCTGAAATAGGGAGCGGCATCCGCCCCGCAACCGGCCACCCATTGCCAGTTGGCCGCATTGTTGGCGAGGTCGGCATCGACCAGGGTGTCCCAGAACCATGCTTCGCCCGCCTGCCATGGGATCATCAGGTGTTTGACCAGAAACGAGGCGACAACCATCCGCACCCGGTTGTGCATCCAGCCGGTGTGCCAGAGCTGACGCATGCCGGCATCGACCAGCGGAAACCCGGTGCGGCCGCGCTGCCATGCGCGCAGCCGCGCGGGGTCATCACGCCACGGGAACGATGCGTATTCGGGCCGGAACGGACTCTCTGGCAGGGACGGCCAGTGGTGCAGCAAGTGGTGAGCGAAGTCGCGCCAGACGAGTTGTCGGGCGACGGCGGTGGCGCCCGACGCCCCTTCTGGTCGGCTATCGGCCGCGAAGGTAAGGCGGGCAAGGCAACGGCGCGGGCTGATCTCGCCAAAATGCAAATGCGCGGACAGCGCCGAGGTGCCGGTGATAGCGGGTCGATCGCGCGTGGTTTCGTAGGTGACCATCGCGTCATCGACAAAGGTATCCAGACACGCCGCAGCACCGCTGGCGCCCGGGGTCCAGGATTCGCGCAAACCGCCCGCCCAATCGGGCGCGACGGGACGCAGGTTCCAATCCTCTAGGGCGTCGCTCTCGATGCGTGATTCGGGCGCCGGCACCCGGGGTGGCGCGGCGACCGGCTGCGGCGCCGGGAGTGATTTCACGACGGTGCGATAGAACGGGGTGAAGACCTTGAAGGGCGTGCCCTGGGCGGTGTGGATGGCTTCGGGTTCGGCCACCAGCGTGCCACCGTAGCGATGTACCGAGACGCCGTCGGCCGTGAGGTCTTGGTGCAGCGCCGCTTCTTGGGCAGCGGCCCACGGTTCGTAGCGGCGCGCAAGGTAAAGCGCGGTGGCAGATGTCGCGCGCGCCACGTCGGCCACGACATCGGTGGTGTTGCCGCGCCGGAGCACCAACGCACCGCCGCAATCCCGCAAGGCTTGCGCAAGTTCCGCCAGGCTGTGGTGCAGCCACCAGCGTGCGGCACCCCCAGGGGCCCAAACGCCGGGCGCAATGTCGTCCAGCACGAAGAGACAGGTAACGGGTTGGCCGGTCGCGACCGCCGCCGACAAGGCGGGGTTATCGTCGAGCCGGAGATCGCGGCGAAAGAGCATGATCACGGGAGAAGAGATGGGACGCTCCAAGTCGACCAGCGGCATTGATGCAGGTGTGGCGCGCACCCTACAAGCGGCGCCCGGCCAGTAACAAGTCCGCGGTCCATCGCAGCCGGCCGGCCCAATACACAGTCCCTGCGTGTGGTTTTCAAAAACGGGCAGCCGCTTTGCGTGGCCTTTTTCAGGGTGGGCTGTGCGGGTAGGCTGGCGCCTTACAACAGGAGGAGATTCCGCATGAGCCCCGATAGCATTCGCCAATTGAAACCGCTGAATACGCCGTTCGTATCGTCCGCCACCGCCGACACGATCCAAATTGATCAGGTTGAAGGCGGCAAGATGGGCGCGCCCGTCCAGCTGAAGACCATGATGGTCACGCCCTCGATGGTGTTCGTCGAGACCACGTTTTCGAAGGGCCAAGCGTCGCCGCCGCACAGCCACGACGATCACGAATCGATCGTCTACATCCTTGAAGGCAAGGTGAAGGCAACGATCGACGGTGAGGAGTTCGTCGCTGGACCGGGCGATTCTTGGTACAACGCGCCGGGTGTGGTGCATAACGTCGAAGCGCTGGAAGATTCCAAAGCGGTCGAAGTGAAGAGCCCGCCGATCAAAGCCTGGTAGAGCCGATGTGGCGCACTGGCGGCGGCTGGCAAGAAGCCGTCATCAGTGTGAGCCACCTCGACCGCTGGATTGAGGCGCTGGGCCTCATCGCCGGTTGGAAGGTTCTGCTCCGCGGTGCCATCGCACCGAGCCTCTACATGCACTGGGGCCTGCCACTGCATGCCCGCGGCGACGAAGCCGTCATGGCCCACCCGGAAGAACGCGACCGTTGGGTGCGGCTGATGCAGATTGACGGCGTGCCGCATCAATCGATCCGTGGCAGCGCCCAGCCCTGGGATACCGGCGGCACCTTTTCGCTGCTGGTCCGCACACGAGATATCGAGGGTGTCCTGCAGCGCGCCAGCGATATCGGCTGGGGGTCGTTCAACGATATCGACCTGATGACCTTCGAAGAACACCGCAATCGCAACGTGGTGTTGCGCGGCCCCGATGGTGTGTGTTTCGGGTTGTACGAATCAGCAAACGATCCGGCACCGCATGATTTCGGCGCACCGTTTACCGCGCAGCAAATGGTGCGCGCCATTGGGCCGGCGCGGGACTTTTACGCCGATGTGTTGGATTGGTCGTTTTGGTTCGACGGCGAAACCCGGCTGGCCATCAACCAATTCGGGATGCCGTCGAACTTCAAGGGCAAGGTGCCCAAGAAGGTTGCCATCATGCAGGCGCAGCCCGACATCTTCGGGATGGTGGAGCTGGTGCAATGGGAAGTGTTCGAAGGCCGCGACCTGGCCGACCGCGCCGTACCGCCGAACCGCGGGCACCTCGCGCTGCGCTGGCCGGTGGCGGACCTTGATCGCATGCTGGACCGCGCGAACAAGACCAACGAAACGACCGTGGCCGCGCAACAGGTCGACCTCGCGCCATTCGGCGCGGTGCGATTGGCGGGGATCTCGACCCCCGATGGGGCGTTGATCGAACTCCTTGAGCCGCTATGACGCGACCGTTTTGACAACACCGAACTTGGGATGACGATGAGCGACACGAGCTTTCATTTTGTGCAGACCGCCGACATGGACTGGACCCCGCACGTGATGGGGTCCTCGATCCGCAAGGTGCTGGACCTTGATGCCTCAAACGATTCTTACGTGCACCTCCGGTACGTGCCACCCGAACCGGCACCCCTAGGACGACGGCTGCATCTGTCGATCAACGAGACGTTCTATTTTGTGTCGGGCGAGTTTCCGAGTTGGGAATACGAAAACCCGGACGACGTCGACGGACAGCTGGTGATGTTTCGTGGCGGCACGTTCATGGACCGCGTGCCCTACAGCATTCACGGTACGCGGCCCGAACCGGTGTCGCAGACGGGTTGCACGTTGTTGATCTGGACGAGTGGTGGCGCCGAGTTCGAGGCCGATCCTAAAGAGAGCATTCAGATTCCGTTCGACGGAACCGCGCCCAAATTCGATGCGCCGTTCACCATGCCCAAGGTCATCGATTCACCGTCGTTGCTGTGGCAACCGCACCCCGTGCACAAGGGATGGCGGCAGCGCCCGCTATCCCAGTTGCCCAACATGGCCGGACTGACGCCGCGACCGGTGTCGCTGGTCTATGTACCGCCGAACTGGAAGGGCCCGATCGAGCCGGCACCGGTGGATCACCGGGCGTGGGTTTTCGGGCTGTCGGGCAGCATGACAATTGCCGGCGATGACGCGCACGAATTGGCGGAAAACGACTATTTTCGCTGGGCGCCCGGGGCGCAACCGCGCCTTTCCGAGGCTTCGCCTGTGGGCTGCACGTTTCTATGCGTGGGACACGATCTCGCGCTACGCTAGGCCGGGGTTCGGTCGCGGCACGGCGACCGGCATCAGCAGAGGGGTTTGACCGACATGATGGAATGGGATGTGAATTACTGGGCCGCGCTGGTGAGCGTTGTCGCGGCGATGGTGATCGGCACGATCTACTATCACCCGGCCGTGGCGGGCCGAGCGTGGATGGCTGCGATCGGCAAAACGCCGGAACAGATCAAGGCCGATACGAAACCAACGCTCTATATCCTGACGGCGGTGCTGGCGCTGATCCAGGCAACGGTCCTGTCGGCGGTGATCAGTTGGGCCGGCGATGTAACCCTGGTGGGCGGCGCATTGATCGGCCTGCTGCTGTGGGTCGGCATGGCGGTGCCGGTGATCAGCAACACCTTCCTCTTTGAGGGTCGCAAAATGGTCAACCACGTGATTAGCGGTGGCTACTACCTGATCACCCTGGTGGTCATGGGCGGCATTATCGGCGCCTGGGGGTAAGCCTTCGGCGATACGCGATGTGAGGGGCGGCACGGGCCGCCCCTTCTTCGTTAGGCGACCTTTTCGGCTTGCCAGCCATCGAGTTTGCCCCGGGCGTCGTTGGTCTTGGGGTTCATGTTCTCGTCGTGCTTGTCGGTCTTGGCGGTGAGTTCGATCACATAGCCATTGGGATCACGAAAATAGATCGAGTGCATGACGAAGTGATCGGCGACGCCGCGCGACTCAATGCCCGCAGCCTTGCCCTTGGCGAGCATCGGCTCGAGCACGTCGGGCTGGACTTCGAGCGCAATATGCAGGTCGTAGTCATGCTGTTCTTTGAACTCGAAGTCGACATCGGGCACTTCGAAGAAGGCAAGGTAAGACCCGTCGTCGAGTTTGTAGAAGGTGTGCAGCGCTTTGGTCTCGCGGCCGGTTTTGCTTTCGCCGATCTGAAGCGTGTGGGCGAGCGGCAAGCCGAGAAAGTCCTCATAAAATTTGCGGGTTTCTTCGGAATCGCGGCAGCGGTAGGCGTTG
>Ga0055584_100002636_pt1 | contig 17699 bp, 14 predicted proteins | sample OSDHelmetaG_FD_58716 | JGI IMG/M metagenome (GOLD analysis project Ga0055584, IMG submission 58716) | Pelagic marine sediment microbial communities from the LTER site Helgoland, North Sea, for post-phytoplankton bloom and carbon turnover... | ecosystem: Environmental > Aquatic > Marine >... | reverse complement strand
CGCGCTCAACTGTTCATCGATGGCGCTCGTTGTTTGAAAACTATGGTGAGAGCGGACTTAAACCGCTGGCCCGTGGTCGCTGCGAGTGGAAGGCCAACGAGGCCGTCATGACGCGCCTCGAAGCGTTGCTGGATTCGACGCCGCGTGAGCATGGATATTTGCGTACGCGCTGGAGCTCGGAGTTGCTCGCCAAGGTGCTCTTTGAGCAAACCGGCGTACAGGTCCATGCCAGCACGGTGCGTCGCTGGATGGCGCGGCTGCTATTCAGTTACCGTCGTGCGCGCCCGACACTATTCATCCGAGACCTGCGTAAAACGCAGCGTATGAGGGCTATCCGGCGAGCCTTGAGAGACCAGGGCGGCGGCCATGAGGTGTTTTACGTCGATAAGGCGGATGTGGACCTCAACCCGCGCATCGGTCCGCAATGGACGCGCCGCGGTGTACAAAGCGCCATCCCAACACCGGGAAAGAATCGCAAACATTATCTGGCTGGCGCCTTAAACGCGCGCCGGGCGAGTAGTGTGGACCGAGTTCGAGCGTAAGACCTCGACGCTGTTCCTGGGATTACTCTACCCGCTGCGATGTACTTACCGGGGCGCCAAACGAATCACGCTGATCGCCGACAACTACATCATCCACAAAAGCGAGTTGGTCAATCGTTGGCTGGCGAAGAACAAGAAGTTTCGTATCTTGTTCCAACCGGCTTACCATCCATGGGCCAACAAAATCGAACGGCTATGGAAGCAGAGGCACGACACGGTAACCCGCAATCATCGCTGCGACCCAATGACGCAACTGCTTGAGAGCGTGCGGCGCTTCCTTGATGTATGTAAATATTTCCCAGGCAGCGAACCAAGCTTAGCTACTCTCGAGTGAAGCCTATTTCCGCGCAGCTATTTAGTCGTGCACGAACTCAAGCGCCCATTTCGGGACCGCCCCACGCAGTGCTGGTTTGAACCGCTGGACTTCCTGGCGGGATTCAACAAATCCGAGCCACAGCACCATCTGTCGAGAAGTTAGCCAAGTTCTCGTAAAACTTGCTGCAGTTGCTCTTTGCGTGTCCAAGCAATGCGCTGGCACGCTCGCACAACGTCAAGCAAAAGCGCTTTCGGTATCTCGGCCAGATAAAGCTTGGGAGATATTTCTTGTGCTAATGACGACGCCGCGAAGGGGTAAAGTCGGAGCATCTCGGCCTCACCAAGGCGAGCGTACAAAAATGCGGCGAGTGGCGAATTTGGCATGTCGAATCGGCTTATTGCCGCTCTGCCGTGCGCAAGGAGTTCATAAGTCATCGAATCACCTCCCGAGTCCCTGGTAGCTGATTGTGGCGACGCATCCTGGGAGACCGGCAAGAAATCCTCAAAGCGCTTGCCTTTTTCATCCGCAAGACGCACCTGGCCCATGAACAACGTAACCAGCGTGTCCCCACCGGTCATTTGTGCAAGGCCTTCGAGGAGCGCGATCGCGATAATTTTCATCTTCAGGTAGACGACGCCCCATGCAAGATTGTCTTGCAGCGCCCGCTCTAAATCTTCGTGAACCGGAGTTGCAGGATATTGCCCAAAACGTTGAAAGACATTATGCGCATTCAACGTTGTAAAAAAACCGAGTGCGCCGCTCAGAGACGCGCTGTAGTCACCCATGAAAAAACCCCGTTTACGCCCCAAAACAGCACTTGACTCGGCGAACAAGAGCCATGTCTCAGCCAAGAACTCACGGCTGTCCTCTCTGGCGAAACTCGACAGGTCCTTGTTGCTGACGTTAACGGCACGGATCATGCAGTCGGACACGGAGTCCTCACTGAGACCCAGCGCATACTGATCACTGACTTGAGACAAACGCTGGGCCAGCGCTTCGATGGCAGTCTTGCCATTTTCATCAGGCTTCCGAAAAGGAATAGTTGCCTCGATACAGGCCACTATTTGCACTATTTGCGAGTCTTCAAGCAATGTTTGCAGCGCTTTAGCGGCCACAATTGCACTCAGCAATTCATTGAGTCCAGCGCTCAGCGATGGCGCCTGTTCCGGAGTAATACCGAAAACTTTCAGCGCGACTTGTGCCCAATGGTCCTCGTCGCACGCTCCTGCGCACAATTGGACCCCACCATCATCGAACTCGACCAAGGACTCAATGAGCGGCGCCAGGCTGGGCGCAAACAGTTTGTCAACGTGATGGTAGACAACATCATGGAACAAACCGGCGAATATCTCGATGGCATCCCCTTGCTGAGCCACGCTAACCGCATGGGTGAGGTCATGGTAATGACGCGTATCGAGCGACATGGCTTCATGCACCATGACTCCAAGCCTTTCAATCTGCCAAGTGGCATGCTGCGCGCCAACCTCGCTCAAGGCGGTGGCGACAAGCTTGAGTACATCATCGAGCGATGCGTTTTTAGTCATGCGGTCCACTTGCATCTTACAGAGTACTCCTCGAGTTATCACACAAAATTGGTCTTCGAATGTTGTCTTCGTTGGGCGCCAGCATCTCCAATTCTTGAGGACCGCTGCGTCGCTTTGATGGCGAACCCAGCTCGCGCCCGCTCCCAGTACACTACAAGAACTGCAGCCAAGTACCCACTTCAAATTTTCTAAGCCAAGGCATTTCCGTTTCGACTCAATACCGTTTGTTGAACGGTGCAACCGGAGATGACCCGACATAGGACGTCAATTGCAGGTGCTGTGTCGGTGTTCCTAAGCCTTACTCTTGCGACATCGCTGATTGTGCTTGGTGCTAGACGAGCGAACAGCGAACCTGGTTTTTTGCTCCGTTGGTCAGCTTTGCGATAGTCTCAGCACAGACCAAGTTGCCCCGTTAGCCGCAACTTGAACTGGCGTCCTACTCGAATTTGGTAAGTTTGGGTGCTAGCGCAAAGCCATTGCGAGCCAAATGGCATAAGGGTCCTAGACCGTTAATTTCGCGCATCACGCATGGTGAAAAAAATGACAGTTAGCGCCAAGACTAGGGCCGAGAAAAACGCCGCCTTCAAGGGCGTTGCGCGGCGTTTCGCGTTTGCTTTGTTAGCGGTTCTTGCAGTCGTCATCCTGCTATTTGCTTGCCTAGCCATTTACCTGACAGTTAATGACACAGAGCAAAAGCTGGGGCGGACACTGAACAACCACCTCAACGTATCGGCGGTGGGTTTGCGCTCGTTGATATGGAACCTCGACAACGATGCGACCGAAGATGTAATTGAGGCACTCTTTGTGGAGCCAGAGGTTATCTTCGTGCGGGTAGAGGCGGACAATGCGACCATGGCTGAGAGCGTCAGACCCGATTTTGAGGGCATGACCCTCAGCAAAATCCGCGCACAAGAGTCAGTGCTTACCGGCACCGAGGAGATCACACATCCCGATAGTGTCCGGGCCATAGGTACAATCGAAATCGGAATGAGTCGACAAGCGATTCATAACGAACTCCTTTTCGAAGTATCCCGAATTATCGTACTAACGCTGTCACTCATGGCGGCTATCTTAGTCACGACCATTTTAGTAAGTCGTAAGTACATAGCCCAGCCACTACGTGAGTTGCAGCGCTCTGCAAACCTAATGGCCGGTGGCGACCTGAGCGCCCAGATCGATGCCAGCAGCCGCGATGAGATTGGCTTACTTGCAAGCGATCTCAACCTGATGCGCGACGCCATCAAACACCGCAATGCACTTCTCGAAGACTCTAATCTGAACTTAGAAAATCGAGTAAGGGAGCGCACCGAAGAACTCGCTGGTGCAGTCGCGGAAATCAAGGAATTGAACGAGCAGCTGGCACAAGACAACCAGCGGATGAGTGCGGAGCTCGATATTACTCGCCGCATTCAGGAAATGCTGCTGCCTACTCCAAACGAACTGAGCCGCATCGAGGCCCTTGATATCGCCGCCCACATGGACCCCGCCGATGAAGTTGGTGGCGACTATTACGATGTGCTTGCGCAAGGGCCGGAAGGGGCAATCAAGTTCAGCGTGGGTGACGTAACCGGTCATGGACTAGAGAGCGGCATGATGGCTGTAATGACCCAATGCGCGCTCCGAACACTGTTCATTCATGGAGAGAAAGATCCCATCCGATTTCTCGACACCCTCAACAAAGTGCTTTATGACAACGTCACGCGCATGCAGTCAGACAAGAATCTGACGTTGGCTGTGGTGGACTACAAAGATGGGCACCTGACAATTAGTGGCCAACACGAATCCATCCTCGTTGTGCGGGCGGACGGCCCGGTAGAGGACATCGACACAATCGACCTTGGCTTTCCAATTGCGCTTGATCGGAATGTGGCGCAGTACTTCGCGCATGCCGATGTAATTTTGGAAGCAGGCGATGGCATCGTGCTCTACACAGATGGAGTCACTGAAGCGGAGAATGCTGAACAACTACACTATGGAGTCGGTCGCCTCAGCCGTGTCGTGCAAGAGCACTGGTCGAAATCCGCTGAAGCCGTAAAACAAGCCGTACTCGACGACTTGTATTCCTACATCGGCCAGCAGACGGTGTATGACGACATCACCCTAGTTGTAGTTAAACAGCGATGAGCGCTGATTAAAGTCGCTCATGGTGAGGCATAGTGGCAAAATCACAGATCTTTAGAACAGCCTGCTGATTAGAGTGATAATGCAGGATAGGGAACCAACCCGAAATGTTCCGGCGGTGCCACGGATCAGAGATAATTCGGTTGCCAGCTTCGGAAAGACTTGAGCCACCTGAAGCTGACGTACTATGCGGCAGTTGCAAGCGGGCGAGAGGATTGCACTGGCGAGATCGGTACGTTCTGGTTGTTGTTTAGAAGCGTGTTTCTGACCAGAAACTAGCGTCGCCCATGACAGAGAAGACTAAGACGGACGCATCCATGAAATCGATTTTGGGACACTACGTGGAAAGAGTGCAAGGCAGTGGTGAGTATCTGACGCTGGGATTTCATCCCGCATTATTTCCACTGCAGGAACGTTGGCGAAACAACGGCTTATCCGCCGATTTCTTAGCTGGCTATGTGAGCACATTTTTTCCTGGTGAAGAGCCAGACAAAGGAGATCGGCAGGTAGAAGTCAAAGACGCCGTTAGTTTTATCGCGAATGAGTTGCTGGAAAATGCCATGAAATACAGCAGCTCAATTTCGCATAGCATCGTTACAATTGAGGTGTTTTTGGAAATTGACCACGTAAGCATCTATGCCACTAATAGCGTCACCGACACTGAGATACCGGGGTTTCAAGAGCACATCAATTTATTGTTGAGCGGCGATCCGAGCACGCTCTATATAGAGTGCCTGGAGCGCAATGCGCAGGACGAGACTGAAGATGGCTCGGGCTTGGGATACCTAACCATGCTCAACGACTACATGGTCACACTCGGATGGAAATTTGAAACATCTGCCGGTCAACCGACGGTAACAACCATGGCCCGGTTGTCTGTATAGGGCACCATCAAACACGTGTTGGCCGCGCGCCAAACCGACTCAGTGATAAACCTAAAAGGGCAATAGCATGATCATTAGTGAGGAAGATTACTCGGTCAAATACGACGAAAACGATGGCGTTATTGAATGCACAGGTTCATTCCGTTTACGCGGAAGCGAGGAATACAAACCAATCCTTGACCTGCTGTTGAGTGTTGCTGATGCAACTCCTGAGCAGCTGACGCTTGATGTTCGAGAACTCAAATTCCTGAACAGCTCTGGCATAAATACGTTATCGAAATTCATCATCCAGGTCAGGAAACACAAGGCAACCCAGGTTCGAATTCTTGGAACTGTAAAAAGCCCATGGCAAGGTAAGTCACTGAAAAACTTTCAACGCCTTCTTCCCACCTTAGAGTTGGTGATTGAAGATGCCTGAGCACGGGCCTGAGCTAAAGCCTGGCCGGTGCGCACAAGACACGGTTGCTGAACTCGCAGCACTTCAAGAACGCATCAACGAGCTGGAGCAAAACAACAACGACTTGCAGTTATTGCTTGATACAACCGTAGAGCACGGTGATGAGTTAAGTGCGAACCTTGAAGAAGAAAGACAAGATTTGGCAGCGATGCTCGAAGTTGCTACCGAGCATGCGGACGTTGTCGAAGATGCGCTGCACCAGAGCGCCGAGGCGGCTTTGCGAAAAAGCGAGCGTCAGCTGCGTCTTATCGTCGAGGCCACACCCACACCGGTCCTCATCAGCCGGCTGGAAGACGACCGCGTGGCATACGGTAATTCCATGCTTGAAACGCTCTTGGGTATGCCTGGGTCGGAACTCATGAAGTGTCGCTCGGAAGAGTTCTTTCAAGATCCTAAGGTGCGTCGACACATGTTGGATCTGCTGCTGGAAAATGCCGCAGTCGACCGACAAGAAGCTTGCCTACGACGTCCTGACGGTAGTTTGGTCTGGGTGGAAGTATCTCTTCGGCTGCTCGATTTCAATGATGAACCATCAGTTCTGTATGGCTTGCACGACATCACACATCTCCGGGCTTTGAATACAGCCTCAAGCAGATTCGTGCCGAAAGAATATCTTGGCTTTCTGCAAAAAGAGAGCATCACCGAGATCGAGCTGGGCGACTACGTTGCAGGCGAGATGACAGTGATGTTTTCAGACCTGCGAGGATTTACCAGCGTTTCTGAAATGATGACGCCAGAGGAAAATTTCGCGTTCATCAACTCGTATTTGAGCAGGGTCAGCCCGATAATTCGTCAAAATCGGGGCTTCATAATCAAGTACCTTGGTGACGGAATCCATGCCATTTTTCCAGATCACGCAGACCACGCTCTGCAAGCGGGTATTGAGAAACTACAGGAAGTAAACGACTACAACGATTACTTGCGCGCTCAGAACCGCCAGCCCATCGCCATCGGCGTCGGGCTGAACACCGGTTACATGATGGTGGGAATGGTGGGCGAAGATGACCGCATGCAAGGCGATGCTTTCTCTGACGACGTGAATCTCACTTCTCGTATAGAGGGCTTGACAAAGTTCTACGGGACAAGCTTGATTATAAGTGAAGCGACGTACCTGCGACTCGCCGACCCAGAGCGATATGACATTCGGTTTCTGGATACCGTACAGGTCCTCGGACGGACGCAAGCACTTAAACTATATGAAGTCTTTGACGCAGACGCCCTGGAATTACGGACTCACAAACGCGAGAGCCAGCCTCTCTATGCGGAGGCCTTGGAACTGTACTATGCGCAGGAGTTTGACCGAGCGCAGTCGAAGCTTTTCGATATCCTGCAACGTAACCCCAGAGATAAGCCTGCCTGGCATCATCTGGTCAATGCGACAAAACTCGCAGATACCGGTGCACCGGATGGCTGGACCGGGGTAACAATTATGGAAACGAAGTAGGCCGCTCGCCAGGCTGCGTTTAAACGAATACGGTGCGCGACTCGAAGAAGAAAATCTTCCCCAACCTTGGGCGTTTGCCCGACTATCAACATGGTTGTCCGGCCTGCCATTACCCACGGCCGCTCACTTTTGTTGTCAGTCCCAGAAGGAAATGACGTGACTAGATGGCTATTGCTTACCTGCGTAATTATTTCCGGGTTTTCCCATGCGAGCGAGCGAGCAGCCCGGCAATGGGTAGAGCACGAATTTCAGCCGAGTACCCTGGCCGTTGAGGATCAGATGACGGAGATGCGTTGGTTTATCAAGGCCGCCTCACCGTTTCGAGGTATGCAGATTGAGGTGGTGTCAGAAAAAATCGCAACGCACGCCTATGAATCTACGGTCATGGCAAAAGCGTTTTTCGAAATCACCGGGATTAGGGTGGTCCATCATTTGGTCGAGGAAGGACGACTAGTCCACTATGTCCAGCAGCAGATGGCGGGTGACCAGAAGTTCGATATGTTCGTCAATGACAGCGACCTCATCGGCACTCACTACAGATCCGGAAAGGTAGTGCCCCTGAGCGACTTCATGGTCGGCGAGGGTAAAGACGTAACCTTACCCTCGCTCGATATCGAGGATTTCATTGGCAGGTCTTTTGTTACTGCGCCTGACGGCAAGCTCTATCAACTCCCCGACCAGCAGTTTGCCAACCTCTATTGGTTCCGCTACGACTGGTTCAGTCGTAAAGATATTCAGGACCATTTTCGTTCGCTTTATGGGTATGAACTCGGTGTGCCTTTGAATTGGTCCGCCTACGAGGACATTGCTGAGTTTTTCACGCACAGCGTGAAAACGATAGACGGAAAGCGTGTTTATGGGCACATGGACTATGGAAAGCGTCACTTCTCGCTAGGTTGGCGCTTTTCCGATGCCTGGTTTTCAATGGCAGGTCTCGGAGATAAAGGGTTACCCAACGGTGTTCCTGTCGATGAGTGGGGAATACGCGTCGACGGCTGCAATCCGGTAGGTGCATCGGTTGCCAGAGGAGGGGCTCTTAACAGCCCGGCTGCAGTGTATGCGGTAAGCAAGTTCAAACACTGGCTCGATACATTCGCGCCACCGTCCATATGTAAGGTTTTTGATTCCCGAAAGGGACACGAATGCAAAGCGCCTAGCCGCATGACGTTCAACGATGCGGGCGGCATTCCAGCGCTGGGTAATATCGCCCAGCAGATATTTTGGTACACAGCGTTTACCGCAGATATGACCAAACCGGGAATTGCTGTAGTCAACGACGATGGCTCCCCGAAATGGCGAATGGCGCCTTCGCCAAAAGGCGCTTATTGGCAAAGTGGTATGAAACGCGGTTATCAGGATGCGGGTGCCTGGACCATGTTCGCCAACACCGCCCTGGAGCGAAGGAAGGCGGCGTGGCTATATGCACAGTTCGTTGTGTCCAAGTCGACTTCATTGAGAAAACTTCTCGTGGGTTTGACTCCTATCCGGAAATCCGACGTCAACAGTAAACTTCTCGACCAGATAGCCGGGAAATATGGCGGCCTGATCGAATTTTATCGAAGCCCTGAAAGTTTCAAATGGACGCCGACAGGAACCAATGTTCCTGATTATCCCGCGATGGCACCGTTGTGGTGGAAAGAGATCGGCTTAGCTACCTACGCCAACCGAAAGTCACCCCAGCAGGTACTAGATTCGTTCGCCAACAAGCTAGATAAAATGCTGGGACGGTTACAAAAGCAAGGAATGGTCAGGTGCACGCCGAGACTAAACCCCAAAAGATCAAAGCAATATTGGCTTGATCACCCGGGCTCTCCAAAACCAAAGTTAGCCAACGAAAAGCCGCCGGGACGAACTATCGAATATGAGAAGCTCTTGGCGGTTTGGCAGCAAAACAGAAGCAGTGCGGGCGCCGCCAGGAACTAGCCTTCGCTCATCAGAAACGTTTGTTAGCCACCGTGAGCGGCACAGCTCTCGAGCGACAGGTTTAACCCCGGATTCGATACCGGATGTAACGCACCAATAGTGGAGGATAGTGCATGCTGGGTTGGCTCGTCTCTGCGTCACTCTTAGTGGTAATTTTGGCTCTCATCTGGACCTACATCGTGAAAGTCCATCGGCCGCTAGTGCGCCTGCTCAGTGAAGTGACGTCTGCGAGCGAACTGCCGACCTATGCGCAACCAAATTCACTATCTCTTGGTTTCGTTGAAAAACTGGTTACAGCGTGCCACGCGTTGCGTGCCAGTCATAGTAATAGTGACCGCGAGCGCGCGACCGCAAGAGAAGAAGAGCGGCTCATTCTCGAAGTGGCCAACTCCGTGTCTACAGAGCTCGATCTCAATGCTTTGCTTCACAAAATCATTACTACCGTGACACACGTGTTGGCTGCTGAGCGCGCCTCGTTGTTTCTATACGACGAACAGTGCGACGAACTCTGGTCTCGGGTATCGCAGGGCGCGGTCACCCAAGAGATTCGAATTCCAGCAACGACGGGGCTCGCGGGGGCGTGCTTTAGATCTGGAGATGTACTGAGGATTGCTGATCCGTATTCGGATCCTAGATTCAACCAGGAAGTGGACCGCAGCACAGGGCAGCTCTCGCGCAATATTCTGTGTATTGCTGTCTGTAATCGCTCTGGCGACAAGCTCGGTGTGTTGCAACTCGTTAATAAGGTTGACGGCGCGTTTACTGATGGTGATGTGTCGCGGCTCCGGGCATTTAGCGCCCAATTTGCGATAGCGCTGGAGAACGCACAGCTCTATGAAGCACTGAAGCTTCTCGATAAGGCCAAGGAGCGAGTCATCAACCATCTGTCCCATGAACTTAAGACACCACTGGTAATCCTCGCTGGTGTGCTGGACCTGGTAAAACGCAAATCGGAAGCGGTGAACAACCGTGCGCTACAACGTAGCCTGGACCGAGGCTATCGCAACATCGCGCGATTGCTGAGCCTGCAGGAGCAGATAGACGACATTTTGCAGCAGCGTGGTGACAACACGAAAAATGAAGTGCTATACGTGGTAGAGACTGCGGTCGACTTGCTAGACGATATGGCGAGTCATGAAGCTGAGCCTATCTCGCGGATAATGTCACTCATGTCGGAGCGTCTGGAGGACATATTTGGTATCGACGAGGTGTCCCTCGACACTGTGCATATCCCCGAACTGCTCGAGGCCTGCGTCAGGTCAGCCCGGGAATCTTCGGGACAACGAGAACTCAACTGGCAACTACAAATAGAGCCGGAAATGGCCGTCAACTCGAATGAGAAAATGCTCGCTACAGTTGTTGAGGGGTTAGTGAAAAATGCGGTGGAAAATACTCCAGATGAAGGTAGTCTTACTGTGTCTGCACAGCGCGAAGACGGGCAGGTCATGATCAGCATCTGTGACCAGGGTGTTGGTATCACCGAAGAGAATAGCGCTTTAGTTTTGGGGGGATTTTTTCATACCCAAACCACTGAGGACTATTCATCCAAACGCCCGTTTGAATTCAATGCAGGCGGAAATGGTACGGACTTGTTACGTATCAAATGCCTTTCGGAACGTCACGGTTTTGATATCAAGTTCGAGAGCGAACGCTGTCGGTTCATTCCGCGTGATGAAGACGCCTGCCCCGGTCGCATCAGCGCTTGTTCCAATGTTGCGTCCTCAGCAGAGTGTGCCCTGTCAGGAGGGAGCCGTTTCACAATCGCTATTCCAGCCATTTGAGAAATTGGGTGCGCAGCGCACGAGACTCCCCATTGCCTAGTAGGAGTAACGCTAAAAAGGCGGGAAATAACCATAAGCTTGCCAGACCTCAATATCATTTCTTGCCCAATGATTTCCGAAAGCGCGGTCAAAAAACTTCCCCAATTTGTCGAACAACAGCGCTGTCGTGGACTGGCCTGCTCGATGAGTCTCGACAATGTCAGCTAGGAAGGTGTCCAGATTTGAGAGCTCTTCCTTCGGCAGATAAGCAAGCGCTCCAGCATCTAGCGATTCCCTGAGCGTCTCTGGATTCAATGAGTGTGCAGTCAACATTACGGTGGGTATGCCCAGAGCAACGGTATCGTTCAGCAGCTGCATCCCGTTCACGCCCATGATATCGAGTACCGCCAGATCCAGGTGCTGTGCCCTGATGGTGTCAAGAGCGCTTTGGTAGTTGTCCACCGCAGCGACGTCCGAGCCATCAAGTAGGTCCTCAATGGTCTCCAAGATGTCCCGTTCATCGTCAACGACCAGAATTCGCAGGTCATTCAAAATCTTGGTATCTGTTTCAGACATTGTCAGCTCCTTCGTTCAGTGGCCTTAATATGAACCTTGCACGCCGGAATGTCATCAGGTGTCTGCCGGTAACGGTAGCGTCATGCGAAAGCGACTGCCCTCTCCAACATGACTTTCCACTACAACATCCCCACCCATCTGCCGGGCAAGCGTGCGCGCAATAGCTAGGCCAAGCCCATGGCCTTTGCTCTGCGACCAGGTTGCGTCGCGCACTTGAATGTAGGGTTCAAATATCGCTTCTTGAAAATCCGAGGGAATACCAGGACCGTCATCGGTAACGTCAACGGCCAAGGACCCTGCGACCAGTGATGCGCTTATGCTGATTTGTCGACTCTTGAATCGCATGGCGTTGCGTATCAAATTCGAGCAAACGTGGCAGTAATTCGATTCACTGAGCCGAAGCTTCAACGCTTCGATATCAGGGGCAATCGAGACAACGATTCCGACCCGATCCAGTGTCTGCGCATCGCTATCCATTAAATCTTGATACGAACTCGCAGGCGTGTACATTTCCAGGCACTCGTCCACAACCTTACGCAATGCAACAGCAGGGTCGAATACAGCGCTCGGCGGCTCGCTACAGTCGGATTGTCCAATCGCTAACAGTTCAGCAACCAGTTCACGACTCTTGAGCGTACTACGCAGCATACGCTGAAGCGTTCGCTGCTGCTTCGGCGAGAGTGCTACTTCAGACGATTTGCCCTCTAGCATGCCGCGCAACCCTGCTTCGATCACCGCAAGAGGTCCTTTCAGCTCATGCATGACAAATCCAATTCCCATGTTTTTGAGAAAACCGGCATCGTCCGCGCTTTGGCTCTGGTTTTTTGGAGACGTCATGTGTAACAAACTTCTGAGTGTGTTGGCCGCCTCGATTTTTAACATCGACCGCAGCTAGGCGAAAACACTGGTACTGCAATCTCTAGCGGCGCCGCTATCTGTGGCAGTCCAACGCGCGATAAATTATGTCAGGGGCGGTTTTGCAGCACCATTTACTAATTCAACTACGGGTAAAAGCCCACCCCGCAACCGAGGTCCAAGACCGCGGTAACGTAGCTCTTCTTCAGAACAGGCTTTTTCTCACCCGGGCGCGCGAAGAAGTAAGTGACAGTCGCGCTCTGTCCAACTGCCGCCGCCGCAATGAGTTCCGCACCAAATCTTTTGCCGGTCGGGTCCACGAGCGAACGTGCGTCAACACCAAGTATCGCAGGCTGTAAAGTAGCCACCACCTTACCGCTAACCATCTCGAAGCAGAAAGGTTGCAAGTCGCGGTCCCGAAAGCCGTTCGTGCCATTATTGAACATCTCCAGTGCTTTCGACTTGTCTGCGCGTACAGCTGCCACTGCACGCTCGAGCATAGCCAACGCTTCTGCAGGCGAACCGGAGCGCCCCTTAGAGTCTGGACCAGCGGCATTGACCATGCCAGCCGCCGTGATTCCCGCTACGAGTAGTATTGGGAAGAGCCATTTTAAACTTGTCATATTTGTGTCTCAGCGAATCCGGAGGAGAGAGGGGTGATGCAAAAGTCAGAGTCTAGCAATGAAGGCAATGGAGGTTTGGTGGATGCTTACCAGTTCGTCTCGTAAGGTTGCCATTGTTCATATGGCCGATGAATTGAGGCGACGATCTTTTCTAGTTCACCATTTGCCTTGAGACGGCGAAGGCTCTCAGAGATGGCCCTATCGATGTCCGCATATTCATCGCCTTTGGGGATTACGATGCACGAGTCCCAAACTGCAAACAGTGTGCGGCGTAAGTTCCACAATTTACCTGTTCTGACATAGGCATCAACAGCTTCTTGTTCCATGATGAATCCATCACTTCGGCCTTTGACAACCTTGTCGATGCCCTGACTGATACGGCTCACGCTTTTGACGTCGAAAGCAAAGAATTGCTCATGTCCTCTGAGGGTCTCAATTCTCATTGCACTTAGCCGATCACGCTCAATCGCCGGTCTGTCTGCATTGGTGTACAACACAAATGTCACTTGTGTCACAGGTTCACTCGCGTAGGCGAACCCAAGTGTATCCAGCGGAATGTGTGGATGCCTAATCAGCGGAAGATGAAGATCCGCCTTGCCTCTCACTACGTTTGCCAGCGACCTGGAAAATGGGGCAAGCTCTATGCTGATTTTTCCTTCATACACTCGGTCGAGGGCCCGTATGAGTTCGACAAAGCCACCCGTCGGGTTTCCGTCGCTGTCCTTCTCTGCATGGACTGGGATGATGGCAAGGCTAGCGCGCAGGTCGCGCGCCCGGAGTTCGGTTGAACATATGGCCATCAACAACGTCAACATCACTGTCAGCACAGCGAAGACAACCGTAACTCGGGTTGCTGCCAATATTTTCGCCTTCATGGTCAAGAGCTTGGATACATCCACATCACGGGAATCAACAACAGCTGGACAATCAAGCATTAGGCCGGCTCTACGGATCATCCGTGGCCTTGTATTGAGCGGGTTTATGTTGTGTTTTAGCACAAGCAACCTACACGCCGAAGTCATTCGTCTCACATTGGCTCCCTACGACAATTACGATTTTATGACAGATCTTTTGTCCCAGTCGCTGAAAGCCGAGGGCCATACCTTGGAGGTCTCAAGGCTCAAGGCCAAACCGACCAGCGCGAGACTACTCGTGATGCTCAAAAAAAACGACGTAAGTTTGATATGGCGCGGGCAATCTGAAAGCAGGGACATACAATTCGATTATGTCGATTTTGCCCCAACAAACAACCTGAAGGGACATAGGATTTTACTCATCCCACCAAGCGAACAAGCCCAATTTAACAAAATTAGAACGTTGGACCAATTCAGGGCTTTACGCAAAGTTACGCTCTTCGGCGCAACGTGGTCAGATGTAAAGATTTGGGAGAAAAACAATTTAAGGTTCAAAACGGTCTCCGGCGACTGGCGAAAAAAGATATTCCGAATGTTGAAAGCGGAGAATCGCGGTATCGACTATCTTGCAAAATCGATACTGACCGCGGTTAAAGATTTGGACACGTTTCCCAGCCTGACCGCTGAAAAGCATCTTCTTTTGGTCTACGAGAGCGATTTTAGGTTCTACCTTTCACCGAATACCGCTCGCTATAAAACGCTCCTTGAAAGAGCCCTGAACCGCTCTGCCACGAACGGCCTGAGGTCTCACCTACTCCGAAAATATTTTGGAAAAGTTTTCGATGCCGATGGATTTGCGTTTGAGGACCGGCTCAAACTTCAGCTGCAGCTGCCGTGAATGTAGCCGCTATCTGCTCCTTCTTTAAGCGCGGCGCTAGCCTTTCCGGCGAACTTGAAGCTGCCCCCGCACGCTCGGTCACGCTTGATCCAGTCAATCGCACTTCCGCGTTGCAACGCCCGTGAGTGCGCAAAAGCATGTTGACGCGTTTTAGTGCTCGCGTGCATTCAGGTTCCGAGACTTTCTCGCTAGCTTTGACCAGAGCAATCGTGCCTCATTAAAAAATGGGTCTTTTAGCGCCGGGTTTCGCAACTTGGCGACGGCACCCGCTCCAGTTACAGGTAGCCCCGTCGGGTCAAGCAAACTGTAACTCCACCCAACAACAGGTCCAATTCGTCGTAGATGATTCTATTATCCTGCATGCAGGAGGAGTTACCACGATGAGTAAGCTCAGTAAGACCAGAACGCCAGGCGCAACAAAATGTACGCCAACCTAAGCCTAAAGCACGAGACGCGAGAGGATATCGTCGCAAAAAAGTTCTAAGCGCGGCGCAGGCGCTGAGTGGACTATTTGCAAGAGCGTTACGGCGTGAGCATCCGGTTGGCTTGTGAAGTGGCCGGCATCCGCCGTAGCAGCTACTCGTATACGCACGAGCGTGTTGACGACGACGCTGTGGCCGATGCGATTTTGTCATTGGTTGAGCGCCATCCACGCCCGCTCGCGGTGCCTGAGCAGTTCAACGTATGCTGGTCAATGGACTTTATGCGTGCTGCTCTGCGCCACGGTCATCGTTTCCATACATTTAACGTAGTCGATGACTTCAATCGAGAAGTACTCACTATCGACGTCAACTCACGCATCACGGCTGAACGCGTCGTAACGATGTTAGAGCGCGTGATTACTTGGCGTGGTTCGCCGGACATTATCCGCGTGGATAACGGCAGTGAATTTACCTCTAGCGTATTCGCCGAGTGGGCCGAGCAGCTTAACATTGAACTCGAGTTCATCGATCGGCGTTGGTAAAAAATAGCTGGATTGCGCAGGCGATATTTGCGTGTGGTTTTCTCGACCAAACAATGCGCCGGCACGAATACCTGATCCGCACCGCGAACCGCAGAATAGGTCAGCGGATTCTCGTAAACCGCAATCGTTGGCAAGGTGCGCAGACGACTGAAAGTCGGATGCGAAAACTCGATCCACCAATCACGCCAGACACGAGGGTCTCGTGTCGTTACCAAGGGAACCCGATGAGGCATCGACCGCTGCGAAACCGACCGCTATGGCGCTGAGCGGCTCCAAGTGAATCCCTGCCTGTGCCCCGGCGCCTTTGAGGTCCCGTAAACTCGACCGTCAAAGGCCCTCGTCGGGCCCGGATATTTCCCCATATATGCAAAGGGTGTAAGCGAAACAGGTCTGCCGTGCAAACCGTATTCGCTTCCCGTTGGTGTTGCCTTCGAGGCCAACTGCTCATGGATTAGCTTATATGCTGTAGACGCAGGCGAAATTTTTAGCGCATGCCGCAGCCGATTTCATTCAAACCTGCGCCGCTAGTGCGCACGCTGGGATTTGTCCTGGCAGACGTGTTTGTGTCAGCTACCAAGACTTGATGAGCGAGTGCAAGCGCTTGTTGAACCCTTGGTGCTGGTTCAGAGCACCTGGCTGGCTCGACAAACCCGTCGCGAGGGTTAAACTATGGGGCTTTGCGCCTTCATAGAAACTGTTCGATCATGTCCGACGATAAAATTATCCGTGGTGACGGCAACGTCTCCATGGAAGGATCAATCAACGCCGAGCAGTACGATGCTCTCGCCGATGATTACGACAAAGTGCTGGAGGGATGGGGCTATGAGGCACCTGCTCAGAGTGCAAAGATGCTGTCTGACAATTTGCAGCATTTTGCGGCGGCACACATCCTCGACTGTGGTTGCGGCACTGGCCTGACCGGTCAAGCCCTGCGGAGCGAGGGAGCGAGAGGGGCCATCGTTGGCGCCGATATCTCGAAGCACAGCCTGGAGCTGGCGGCGGCCAAGAACGTCTACGATGAGACCGTGGCAACCGACTTGAATTCGACGTTGCCCTTTGCGGCCGACAGTTTTGACGGCGTGCTTTGCGCCGGGGTTCTCTCCTACGTAGAGGCGAAGCCACTATTTCGGGAATGGCAGCGTGTGGTGCGCTCTGGTGGCGTGATTGTGTTCACGAGCCGTGAGGATCTGTTCGTGGCTCGCGGCTACGCGAAGGTGTTGCAAGATCTCGAAGCACACGGTGGTTGGAAGCGCCTTGAACTCACCGAAGCCATGCCCTACCTGCCGGGCCACGCGGAGTTTGCGAAGGTAGTTGGAGTAGTCTACGGCGTGTACCAGGTTTAGCTTGACTGTGCAGGTGGACTCGCGGCCGAGCGTTGTTGACCGAAACCTCTATCACGCACCTGCGGCTCTGCATCCGTGAGGCGAGTGTACTCGACTTCTCTGGCTGGGGTGTCGCTTTATGCGCTCATCTCAAACCCCTGATAGCCGTTCGCGGCGCAGTCGTTACAGCGCTGCATGTAATCTACGGCGCCCGGATGAAACAGTAACTCCCGATGCTTGCCCGGAATGTTGGCACCCATGTACCAGGAGTTCGCCAGTGGTAGCAGCGAACCGTTCGCGATTTGTTGAATATGGCGCGCCCAGTCGTCTGCTGCAGCGTTGGTAGATTCAATCCGGGTCAGCCCTTGCGTACGCAGATACTGGAGGCAATTGACAACCCATTCCCCTTGTATCTCAGCACTGCTCGGACCGTTCCAGAATGCTGTTGGACTTTGTGGACCATATAAAATCAGCAGATTCGGGAAGCCTGGCACCGACAGTCCCAGGTGTGTTTTGACACCGTGCGACCAGGTGCTTGCCAATGAGCTTCCCCTGGTACCGCGAATGTCGATCTGGGTGAGGCCGCCGGTGCCACTATCGAAGCCAGTAGCAAGTA
>Ga0055584_100002635_pt1 | contig 17700 bp, 15 predicted proteins | sample OSDHelmetaG_FD_58716 | JGI IMG/M metagenome (GOLD analysis project Ga0055584, IMG submission 58716) | Pelagic marine sediment microbial communities from the LTER site Helgoland, North Sea, for post-phytoplankton bloom and carbon turnover... | ecosystem: Environmental > Aquatic > Marine >... | reverse complement strand
ACAGGCCCTGATGGGTCCCTTTGGGGAGCAAACATGACCACAGCAGACCGGGTCGCAAACCGCGCAGAAGCCGCATTTGACCAGACCCTGGAGCAGCTCTGCGCCTACCTACGTATTCCAGCCATCTCCTGTGATGAAACCCACTTTGGGGACGTGCGGCTCCTCGCCGAGCGAATCCGGGATGACTTGGAAGCCTTGGGCTTGGACAACGCCCGCTTGCTGGAGCTTCCGGATGCTCTGCCATGTGTGGCGGCCGAGTGGCTAAACGCCGGCGCCGATGCACCCACTGTTCTCATTTACGGTCACCTGGACCTTCAGCCGGTAAACTTGGCCAACTGGCGCACAGCCCCCCACGAGCCCGTGGTGATGGACGGTCGCCTTTATGGTCGAGGCGCTGCCGACGACATGGGCGGCTGGGTCTCCCACTTGGCCGCCCTGAAAGCCTGGAAGCAGGAAACCGGTAGCTTTCCCTGCAACGTGCGCCTGCTCATCGAAGGAGAGGAGGAGATCGGCTCCCCAAACCTGGAGCGCTTCATGGACACCTTCCCCAGGGCCTTCGACTCCGATGTCATGGTGCTCACGGACTGCGAGAACCCCAGCACCACCGTGCCTGGTCTGACCGTGAGCCTGCGCGGACTATTGGAGGTAGAGCTGATCTGCGCGTCTCTAGAGTCCGATGGCCACAGCGGGCTCTGGGGCGGCATGGTGCCCGACCCCGCCATCGCTCTGATCCAGCTGATTGGACGTCTGGTGGACCAGGACGGACGCATGAAGGTGGGCCGAGTAGAGGTTGGGGAGGACTGGGCCAAGGCGTCCTTTGATGTACCCCTGAACAACGACGTGATCCGCGAGGGCTCGCACATGCTGGAGGGAGTGGACCCGCTGCCCCTGCGCGGGCGCTCGGCCGCTGAGTGGATGTGGCGCCAACCCGCCATGACGGTCGTGGCCACCACCCTGCCCACGGCTGCAGAGAAGAAGAACGCCATCCGCACCCAGGCCAGCGCCACACTGTCCATTCGAGTAGCCCCCGGCATGGACACCCAGACCCTCTGGGCGCTGGTCCAGGCCGAGCTGACCCGGGCTCCACCCCAGGGCATACGGGTCAGTGTGGTCCAGGCGCCAGGCGCCGGAGAAGGCTGGCTCTACACCCCAGAGGGCCCTGCCTTCGAGGCAGCGAATCGCGCCTACGTCAAGAGCTGGGGCACGCCCCTGGTCCAGGTGGGCGTGGGCGGCTCCATCCCTTTCGTCGCGCTCTTTGGGCGCCGCTTTGGAGACCTGCCCTTGATCCTAAACGGTGTGATGGACCCCCTGACCACCGCCCACGGCCCCAACGAGTCCATGGATCTGAGCATCTTCCGCCGCGCCATCGCCGCCAACGTCTACCTGCTTGATGAACTGGCCGCCCTGGGTAAGGCCGGCCTAAAGGGCGCCTCTTGAACCTGGCCTGGCTGTCTCTGGCTGCCTGCTTGGAGCGCACCACGGGTGCGCCATCCCCCCTGGATCCCCGCTTCACTGCGGGGGCCACAGAGAGCAGCGGGCAAGTCGTCACTCACGATCCTGACGCTGGGGCAACTTCGCCTTTTGGTGTGGTGGCAGAGGATGGAATCGTAGTGCGGGGCAACATGACCTCGCCGATGGAAGGGGCGATCGCTCTGGACATCCTGACCATCGATCCAACGAGCGAAGCCGGTGTGTCCATGGTGGGGCGCGTGCTCTTCCCAGAAGGTGGTGCCTTTGAGCTCGACGTGCCCAAAAATCAAGGAGAGCTGACATTGCAGTTCTTCGTGGACCAAGGGCGCCCCGGACCCGACGACGCAGATCCCTTCGTAACGCGCACGATTCTTGTAGAAACGAAGGACTTAGACCTGGGCGAGCTAACGCTGGAAATCGGCGGTCGGGCCGTCGCTCCGCTGGCCGGTGCGCGCAGTCATGTCTGGCCAGATCACCCAGGTCCCTGGACCCGTGTTCAGGGCACGGTGCTCGCTGAGGGAGACTCTTCGGTCGCTGTGGACATCCGAAAGCCAGACCCCAACAGCCAGACTGGCGACGCCTTTGTGGGCAAAGAACAGCTTTCTGCCCCGGGACCTTTCACCCTGATGGTGCCCCAGGGCATGGGCGAGCTGACCCTGCAATTTTTTCAGGACGCAGGTGGGGATGGCCCCAGTGCCGACGATCCCTTCGCGGAGCAAACGATCGCGGTCGAAGATCAGGAGCGCCTCTCGCTCGAGGTCCGATTGCTCCCTGCGGCGCTTGAGACCCAGGAATAAAAAAAGGGCCGTCCGGTGGACGACCCTCTCTTTTGAACAGCCCCGAGGGGCAATCTTTCAAGGAAGCTTAGTCCTTGAAGATAGCGTTCAAGAACTCCAGACCGTTCTCGTTCTCGCCGATGGACTGGCCGCTCTGCAGCTTCTGGCCCAGCAAGTAGGCGTCGTACGCGGTGATGAGCGGAATGATCATGCCGATGCCGAAGCACATGGACAGGAACACAGTGGCAAGAATGGAGATGATTCCCTTCTTCTGCTGTCCCATCATCAGGTAGCCCACGCCACCCGCGAGGAAGAAGTTCAAAACCGCAGGAATGACCGGGTTGGTGTCAGGCTTAGAAATCTCACCCATGGAAGGCTCCAGTGTCTTTGGCTCGGGTGTTGTTGAAAGTCCCGAGAGTGCGTCGCGACCCTATGCCAAGTTGCGCCACTGAGCAAGGGGAGCCCCAAGGAATGACCGGATGATAGACTCAACAGCCGGGTGTTTTCGCACTTGGCGTGAGGAGAATGAGATGAGATTTCGAGCGGCATGGTCCCTTCCCCTGTTGGGCTTGCTCTGGGCGCCCAACACCCTGGCAGCGCGGAATGCGAGCCAACAAGGCGACCTGGTGATCACGGAGATGATGACCAGCCCAGAGAACGGCATACCCGACTACTCGGGCCAGTGGTTCGAAGTTCGGAACGTTGCGAACGAATTGCTCTTCGTCGAGGGGCTAACGATCGAGAACGCGGATGGAACTCAGGTAATCACCGTGCCCACCGGCAGTGGCCTGCAGCTCGCTGTTGGGGACCACTTGGTCTTCGGAGTCTCCGCCAACGACTCCGACGAGGGCGCAGCCGACTACAACGGCGGCATCCCGGTGGACGTCACCTACTCCTTCTTCTCCGACATGAGCATGGTTCGGTCTTCCGACGCGCTCATCATCAAGCACACGGCCACTGGCACGGTGCTGGACGCCGTGAACTGGACCACGACCTGGAACCTCCCAGAGGGCGCAAGTCTTCAAGCGGGGCCCCATGCCACCTACGAGTGGCCCAATGATCTGGAGCACAACTGGTGTGCCTCGGCCAAGTACATCCCGCCCAAGGGCTTGAAAGGCACCCCAGGCCAAGACAACGACCCCTGTGCCGGGGCCGGCGACGATGCCGATGGAGACGGCTACTCCGAGTCCCAGGGCGACTGCGATGACACCGACGCCTACGTGCACCCAAACGCCATCGATGGCGCGGGAGACGCCACCATCACCCAAGGCACCACAGACCCTTCCGATGATGTGATTTTTTTCTTCGGTGAGCCCAACGACGACGCCGACTGTGACGGGGTGCAGGACGACGGCCTGACCGATGACGACTTAGACGGCCACACCGAGATCGGGGGGGACTGCGACGACGAAGACTCATTCGTGCATCCGCTCAGGAACGAGGGCAAGACCGCCAACGGTATCGACGACGACTGCAACTGCTGGGTCGACGACTTGGACCAAGACGGAGACACCTACACCACCCTGGAGGGTGCCGAATACAGCCTCTTGGGCTTGGTAGAACCCTTCTGCCAGACCGAAGCGGAGACCGACTGCTTAGACTACAGCGACGACATCACGGTCACCGGCAATCCCGCTGAGGTCAACCCCGAGGGCATCGAGGTCCCCTACGACGGCATCGACCAGGACTGCGATGGCTTTGACGAGTGCGATGTAGACGGCGACACCTACGACGCAGAAGAGTGCGGCGGGCTGGACTGCAATGACAACAACGCCGAGATCAAACCCGGAGCGCCCGACGCGGAAGCTGAGGCCGATGGCATCGACAACGACTGCGACGGATTTGTAGACAGTCCCGACCGAGACGGCGACGGCTTTGGAACCAACGACGGCGACTGCGACGACGACAACGCAGACGTAAACCCAGCTGCAGACGAACTCTGCGGTGACCGCGTGGACAACAACTGTGATGGTTGGGTGAACGAAGACTGCGCCTATCCGGCAGCGACCGCTACCTTGGGCGGCGGCTCAGTGGTCCCTTGGGGCTGTAGCGCAGCCAGCAGCGGGATCAGCGGCGGCTTGGGCGGCGCTGATCAGACTGGCGGGGCGGCGGCCGTGCTGGCGATGCTGGCGATGATTGGGCTCCGGCGTCGGGAGGAGGTGTGAACATGGGCTTGTTTCTTCTTCTCTCCTCCTTCACTGCACAGGCCCAAGACCAGAGCTTGGACATCGAGCAGTTCAGGCCCGCCTCCGATCACTACGGCTACTACCAGACACACTCCGCAGACACCCTGGGCCACCTCCAGGTAGGTGTCGGCATTTGGGGCAACTACGCCAACGATCCCCTGGTCCTGCGCGGGCCAGACGGCGAGCGGGTAGGGCTCCTGTCAGACGGCACCGGCGGGCCAATCGAGAGCCGGTTTACAGGCAACGCCCAGCTGGGCATGGGCATCACGAACTTCGCCTCTATCTCGGCGGACTTGCCGATCGTGCTCTGGCAGCAGGGCTACGACGTCTCCAGCCTGAACACCAACAGCCAGCCTCCTGCGATCCAGGCCAGCGGCTTGGGCGACCTGAGAGTCGTGCCCAAGATCGCGCCGCTGTCCAGAGCACAACAGCCTCTGGGCATGGCCCTGGTGGTTCCCGTGACGATCCCCACCGGTGGCAGCGAGGGCTTCTTGGGCGAGGGCTCCGTGACGGCGACTCCCACCTTGGCTTTGGAGTTCTCCGACGCCGGGATCTGGAGCCGCTCTTACACTTGGAGAACAGCAGTCAACCTGGGCTACTTGGTGCGCCAAGGCGACCGGGCGCGCGACGTCCAGGTCCCCAACGCCATGGTCTACAGCGCCGCCGTGGGCTTTCGACCCAGCGAGCCCATCGAGCTCATTCTCGACGTGCACGGGCAGCGCTACGGCACTTCCCTTGCGCAAAATCCGCTGGAGCTGAACCTGGGAATCAAGGCCCTGATCGGCCAATGGATTAGTTTGAATGCAGGTTTTGGCGTTGGAATTATCCCCGGACTGGGCACGCCTGACTATCGTGGGATCCTGGGACTGACCGTAGCGCCCAGCTTTGATCCTGACGCCCGGGACTCGGACAAAGACAGCGTGCCCGACGGCATGGACCGCTGTCCCAAGCACGCCGAGGATCTGGATGGCTGGCAAGACCAGGACGGCTGTCCCGAGTCGGACAACGACTCCGACGGCATCGAAGACATGGTCGATCGCTGTCCAGATGACCCCGAAGATGACGACGGATTTATGGACAACGATGGTTGTCCAGAGGACGACAACGACAAGGACGAAATCCCGGACACACAAGACCGCTGTCCCGACGACGCGGAGACGGTCAACGGCTTTGAGGACGAAGACGGCTGCCCGGACAACGATCCCGACATGGACACGGACGGCGACGGATTCTCCGACGGCCTGGACCGGTGCCCCTATGACGCAGAGGACGTGGACGGCTTCGAGGACAACGATGGATGCCCGGACCAGGACAACGACCGCGATGGGATCTTCGATATGGAAGATGCCTGCCCAGATGTGCGTGAGACCTTCAACGGAAATCAGGACGAAGACGGCTGCCCAGACGAGGGTCGTGTCGAGCTCACGGCCGCCAAGATCGAGATCTACGAGAGGGTCTATTTCGAGACGGGCAAGGCCACGATCAAGCAGGAGTCCTATGGCCTGTTGAACGAGGTCGCCGCGGTCATGAAGGGCAATCCGCAGCTGTTGCTGATCCGAATCGAAGGACACACCGACTCGGATGGAAACGAGCTGAGCAACCTGAAGCTAAGCCAGGCCCGAGCAGAGGCCGTTCGCAGCTACCTGGTCAAACAGGGTGTCTCTGCGGATCGACTGGTCGCGGTTGGCTTTGGCGAGGGCATGGCGCTAGAGAGCAACGATACGGCCGCAGGCAAGGCCAACAACCGCAGGGTTGAGTTCCTCATCGCCAAGCAGGAGTAGGCATGTTGCTGTGGTGGGTCGCCGGATGTATCGGTGCCATCGATCAGCCCATGGACGTCTTGGATACCACCCCGGTGGTCTTCGAGGTGCCCAAGGGTTCATCTGCGGGGGGCTTAGGTCCTGCACTCATGGATGCTGGGCTGATTCCCGACGCGCTGACTTGGAAGCTCTATCTCAAGCGCGACAAAGCCGGCGGCTGCCTAAAGGCGGGCCGCTTTGAGCTGACCCGCGCAATGAGCATGCCCGAGCTGTTGGAGACGATGTGCAAGGCGCCTATCGCCGACGAGGTACAGGTCACCTTCGTTGAGGGCTGGCGCATGCGAGAGATCGACGCCGAGCTGTCCCGCTTGGGTCTGATCGAGGCAGGTACCTACTGGGCTGCGGCCAAGGATCCGGGCCGCTTTGAGCTACCTGGTGGCTTGAGCGGTCTGACCTCGCTGGAGGGACTGCTACTCCCTGAGAGCTACAGCGTGCCCGCCGATGGCGTGAACGTGGAGCTCTTGATCCAGCGTCAGATCGACCTCTTAAACTCCCGCTTTGTGCAGCCGAACCAGGCTGCGATCAACGCCTCGGGACGCAGCCTGTACGAGCTGCTGATTGTGGCCAGCATGCTGGAGAGAGAAGAGCCACGGCCCAGCAACCGACCGGTGGTCGCCGGCGTGATGTGGAAGCGCCTGGACAACGCGTGGAATCTTGGAATCGATGCGACCAGCCGCTACACCCTGGCAGACTGGAACGACCGAAAAGCATTCCTGCGTCAGCTTCGCGACCCAAATGATGTGTACAACACCCGGCTTCGCGGTGGCCTGCCGCCTACGCCAATTGGGAACGCGGGCACCGAGAGTCTCAAGGCCGCCCTTTCCCCAGAAGGCAGCGCGTACTGGTATTACCTGCATGACTCGAAGGGGAACCTGCACCCTGGGCGCAGCCTAGCCGAGCACAATGCGCTCAAGCGAAAGTACGACGTGTACTGAGCCCAGGGCTCGCGCTCTGATCTGAGCGGGCTATACGCCGGCCATGATCACCATCACCAACCTCGCCATGTCCTATGGCGGCCAAGTCCTGTTCACGAACTGCAACCTGCAACTGGACAAGGGAAAGCGCTACGGCATCGTCGGGGCCAACGGCTCGGGCAAGTCCACCCTGCTTCGTATCTTGAGCAAGGAGGAGTCTCCCCAAGAGGGCGAGGTAAGCCGTCCCAAGATGAGCCGAATGGGCGTTCTGGAGCAGGATCACTTCGCCTACGAGGACACCCGCATCCTGGATGTGGTGATGATGGGCAACCCCGTGCTCTGGGACGCTATCCAGGGCAAAGAAGCCATGTTCGATGGCGGTCCGGATGCCTGGGACGATGACAAGTACGCCGAGATGGAGGACATCATCCTTCAATACGACGGCTACAGCCTGGATGCGCGAGCAGCCCAGATCTTAGAAGGCTTGGGCATCCCCACCGAGAAACACGACCAGCCCCTCAAGGCGCTGAGTGGTGGCTACAAGTTGCGCGCCCTGCTGGCCAAGACCCTTGCTGCAGACCCTGACATTCTGCTGCTCGATGAGCCCACCAACCACTTGGACATCCTTGCCATCCGCTGGCTGGAGAGCTTCCTGGTGGACTTTGCCGGCTGCACCGCGGTCATCAGTCACGACCTGCGCTTTCTGGACGCCGTAGCCACCCACATCGTGGACGTGGACTACCAGGCAGTCACCCTCTACAAGGGCGACTACACAGGCTTTGAGAAGCAGAAAGTGGAGGAGCGGGAGCGCCGCGAGGGCGAGATCGGCAAGCGCGAGAAGGAGATTGCCGAGCACCAGGCCTTTATCACCCGCTTCAAGGCCAAGGCCTCCAAGGCCCGGCAGGCCAACTCCCGCCAAAAGCGCATGGAGAAAATCGTCATCGACACCCTTCCGACCAGCTCCCGGCGTCACCCACGCTTTGTGTTCAAGCAGCGCCGCCAGTCCGGTAGACACGTGCTCAAGGCCAAGGGCATCTCCAAGGCCTACGGCGATCTGCAGGTGCTCAAGAACGTCAGCTTTGAGATCGAACGGGGCGAGCGCGTGGCAGTGGTCGGGGCCAACGGTGTGGGCAAGTCCACCCTGCTCAAGATCCTGGTCAATGCCATAGAAGGGGATGCAGGCACCTTTGAGTGGGGCCACGAAGCGCACCTGGGCTACTTTCCCCAGGACCACCACGAAGCCCTGGGCGACCCCAAGCAGACCGTACACGAGAGCATGTGGGAGTCTGTGCCACAGGATGGACTGGGTCAGGTCCTGGCCCGACTGGCTGCCGTGCTCTTTGACAAGGACGACTCGGCCAAACGCATCGAGAACCTCTCCGGTGGCGAGGCTGCACGACTGCTCTTCCAGCGCATCTCCTCCGCTGAGCCAACCGTCATGATTCTGGACGAGCCCACCAACCACTTGGACATTGAGGGCCTGCGCGCTTTGGCAGGGGCCCTAAAGAAGTACCCGGGCACCCTGATTTTCGTCAGTCATGACCGCTGGTTCGTGGACCAACTGGCCACGCGGATCTTAGAGATCAAGCCCCATGGCCTAAACGACTTTAGCGGTACCTGGACCGAGTACCTGGCCCAGGGCGAGGACCACTTGGACGCCGAGGTGGTGGTGGCCAAGGAGCGCCGAGAGGCGCGGGAAGCCAAGAACAAGCGGAAGCGCAAAGGAAAGTGATGCATCGCGGACTCGGAGCGCTCACCGCGAATCGCTGTCCATCACCCCAGGCTGGGCGGCCGCTTACCAGCCCAAGGCCGCGCTTCTTCGAGCTGAGAAGAGAGCCGGAAGAGGGTGGCCTCATCGCCAAAGGCTGTCGAGAGCTGAACCCCTATGGGCAGGCCTTCGTGCTCAAACAGCGGCAAACTGGCCGCAGGCTGGCCGGTCTGGTTGAAGAGCTGGGTATTGGGTGTCCACGCCATCGTGTCGGTGCCCAGCTTCTTGATGGTGAAGTCGAGTAGGGACTTGAACCCAAGGACCCGCAGCAGGGCCATCTGGGCGTGATCTCCGCTGTTGGGGTAGAGCTCGCCGATCTTTGCGGGGGGCTTGGCCATGGTGGAGCTCAGCATCACGTCGTAGTCCGCATGGAAGGCCGCCATGGTGCGGTTGACCTGTTGCATCTCGTAGATGCTGTCTTGAAGCTCCGGCGCCGTGGTGGCCCAACCGATCTGGGCCATCAGCCAGGTCGAGGGCTCAAAATCTCCCGGCGACGGGGCCCGGCCCGCGTCATGGGCGGCCTGATCCACGTACCACGCGATGCCTGCGCAGACCGTGCGAAAGTAGGCTTGGATCATGGCCTCTTTGGGGTAGACGGGAGCGGCCTCGACCACTTCATGTCCAAGCGCTTCGAGCAGCTTGGCCGCGTCCAGGACAGCCGCTTTGCAAGCCGGATCCGTCTCCCCGGCGTGCAGGGTGTCTGTCGTAAACGCAACGCGCAGCTTGCCAGGGTCTGCGCCTACTTCCTGCAACCAGGGCCGGGCCGGAGGCGCAATTCCGTAGGGTTCACCGGGTGTGGGAATGGCCGTGAGATCCAACATCGCCGCGCAGTCGCGAACCGAGTGGGTGAGCACGTGCTCCTGCACAAAGCCGCCCCAGGCATCACCCATGAAGGGGGCCATGGTGTTGCGGCCGCGGGTGGGCTTGAGACCGAAGAGCCCGCAGCAGCTCGCAGGAATACGGATGCTGCCGCCGCCGTCTCCGCCGTGGGCCATGGGCACCATGCGGGCGGCGACCGCCGATCCCGAACCGCCACTGGAGCCGCCCGGGGTGTGCTCGAGATTCCAGGGGTTGCGGGCGGCGCCGCGGGTGCGGGGCTCGGTGATGCCCATGATGCCGAACTCAGGGGTGTTGGTCTTGCCCAGGATCTGCACCCCAGCGGCCTGGTAGCGCTGCACGAGCACACTGGTCTGCGTGCTGACCACGCCGGTGCGCAGAGCGGTGGAGTTGGTAGTGACTGTGCCGGCGAGCTGGGCTTTCAGATCCTTGAGCAGGAAGGGCACGCCCTTGAAGGGGCCATCCGGCAAGGAGTCTGACTCGGCCCGGGCCTTGTCGTAGAAGGTGTCTACGATGGCGTTGAGCTCCGGGTTGCGGGCCTCGATGCGCTCGACGGCGGCTTCCAGCAGCTCGGCCGGACTGACCTGGCCGGCGGAGACGAGTGCGGCCATGGCCGTGGCATCGAGGGTGTCGTATTCGGGGAAGGTCATGGGGGGAGGATACACCTCGCTCCCCAAGTAGAACCCCAAAGCAGCGCCCCTCAGGAAGCGAGAAGCTCCTGGGTAACCACCGGAAGATTAGAGACCCAGCCGCTCTTGCACCAGCCCACTCACCTGAGCCACGGTGCCACTCTCGAAAGGCGAGCGCAGGCCTACTGTCTTGAGGAGCCCAGTAAAAGGCTGACTGCCACCCAGATTGCACAGCTCCCGATAAGCCTTGAGCGTCCCCTCGGCATCCTTTAGGTACATACTCCATAGTTGCAGGGCGCACACCTGGGCCAGACAGTAGTCAATGTAGTAGAAGGGCATGTGGAAGAGGTGGCCCTGGCGCTGCCAAAAGCGGCCCCCTTCAAAGTTGGGGGTGTCGGCATAACGACGGTCAGGGACCCACTTGGACTCCAGCTTTTGCCACAGAGCAGCGCGGCCATCCGCGTCCAGCTCAGGCTGTGCGTAGACCTCGTGCTGAAACTCATCCACCAAAGCCCCGTAGGGCAAGAACAGGATGGCGTCTTCCAGGTGTCCCTGGCGGAAGCGTTCCGCATCGTCCCCAAAAAAGCGTTCCATCTCGTTGTAGCTCAGCAGCTCCAGGCCCATGGAGTGGATCTCACAGGCTTCCATTGTAGGCCAGCCGTAGTCGCGCAGGTCTTGGGTCTGGGCAGCGCTCCAGCACTGGAAAGCGTGGCCGCATTCGTGGGTAAACACGTTCACATCGTCTTGGGTCCCGTTGAAGTTGGCAAAGATGAAGGGCACCTGGTGCTCGGGCAGAGACTCGCAGAATCCGCCGCTGACCTTGCCTTTACGCGCTTCCAGATCCATCAGTTCCCGGCGCTCCATCAGGCTGTAGAACTCCGAGAAGTCTGCACCCAAGGCCGAAAACATGCCCCTGGCCTGCTCCCGCATCCAATCGTGACCGCCCATCGGCTTGGGCACACCGCGGGCATCCCGCACGGACTCATCGTGATAGAATGACTCCCCTTCCAGGCCCAGGGTCTTGGCCCGGCGAGCTCGGATCTGAACCGCCAGGGGCACGACGGTCTCCAGCAACTGAGCGCGAAAGGCGCCGACCTGCTCGGGTCCATAGTCACTGCGGCCCATTCGCTTGTAGCCCAGCGGGGTGTAGGAGCTCAGGCCCATCTTCTTGGCCATAGATGTGCGCAGAGTGACGAGTTCAGCATAGATCTCATCGATCTCTTGGGAGACTTTGCCCATGGCGGTGTCTTGAGCCACCCGAGCGGCGTGACGAACGCTGCGCTCGGAGTCCCCGTACTTGCCGCGCAGGTCCATCAACCGCACTTCCTGTCCGTCGTACTCGGCCCGGAGCTCAGAGATCAGGGTGTCGTAGCGGGTCACCAGCTTGGACTCGGCACGCTTGTCGTCGGCGATGATGGGATCGAATGCCTGAACCTCGACGCCCCAGATCCCGAGAGCATGGGCGCCAAGCTCAAGCTCAAGCTCAGTCCGCACTGGCGAGGCCAATACAGCACGCATGACCTCCAAGTTCTGACCGGCGATCTCGGGCCAGAGCTCGTCCCAGAAGGCCTTCTCTTCCTTGTCCTGGGTGTTTCGGGCAAAGCGGATGTGGGCCAGGTTCTTCCAAGTCTCCAGCCGCTTCTGCGCGCCGTCCCAACGGCGGATGAGCTCCAGCTGTGCCACAGCGGTCTCGGCCTGGGCCCAGTCGGCCATCCAGGCGACGTGGGTGGCACTTAAATCACTCAGAACAGGGCGCTCGCTTGGGAGTTGGGCGAGGGTAAGTTCTTCATTCATGTGAGGGCCTCCTGGAACAAGCCCCTAATCCACCCACTGGGTCGTGGAGTAGAACGCTGTGTTCAGTGCTGCAGAGCGACCCGGTTCAAATCATCGATTAGGACCGCCAAATTGGGCTCTTTGGGCGAGATTCTCGGCAGCCCTGGAATGGGGTGCCGGATCAAACGGCCCGTCCCAGCCACCCGCAGTTCCAACATGCGACGGGCCACTCTAAGCCTCTCACCTCGAAGCCGGGCGAGCTCCACCGCGCGATTCCAAGCCTGGATGCGCATGCGCTGCAGGGCCTTAGCAGCCACCCATTCATCGACGCGACCGCCCAGCTTGTCCAGGCCTGCCATCCAAGGGTTGTGGTTGTCCAGCACCTCTTGCATGCCGTCTATCAACGAGAAGAGGATGTCGTTGATGCGCTCAAAGTCTCGGCCTAAAGCTTCGGTGTTCGGGCCCCCCACTTGTGCAGCAGCGATGGGCAGGTCAAAGCCGATGTGGGCGCCCATACCTAAAAATAGGTGCTGCATGGGCCGCAGCCGAGCAGAAGCATCAAAGACCACGCTCCAAACAAAGGAGCAGCGCTCTCCTCTGCGATGCTGCCTCAGCGCCTCCAAGTAGCGGATGGCAAAGACCGTATCGAAGCGGTCCATTCGGGGGCCGTCGTCAAAGTCACCGTTCGCGATCCCGTCGCGCACGCGCAAGGTGACTTGCCGGTACATGGCGGCAAAGAGCCCCGCAGGCTCGCCATGCTGGATGGACCAAGCGACCACAGCGTCCAACTCTTCGATGACCTGATCAATGTTCTGGGCCACATCCCCTCCGTGTAAAGACGATGGCTCAGTGTGACCACTTCTGCACGAGCGCGGCCAAGTCGGTGGCGACGAAGGGCTTTGACATATGATCGTCCATGTCTGCGTCCAGAGCTCGCTGCACATCCTCGCGCAATGCGTTGGCAGTCAGCGCGACGATAGGCGTCCGCTCATTGGTCTCCAGGGCGCGGATCGCGCCGGTTGCTTCGTAGCCATCCAGGACCGGCATCTCGCAGTCCATCAGCACCAAATCGTAGCGCGCCCTCTTCCACATCTCGACGCATTCGGCGCCATCGCGGGCCAAGCCTACTTCGCAGCCCATCTTTTCCAGCATCGCCACAACGACCAGTCGATTGACAAGGTTGTCCTCGGCAACCAACACCCGGGTATTCACTAGCGGCGCAAAGCCATCTGACCAAGCGGACACCGTCGAACGGTCTGGGCTTTCTTCAGCCACAGGCAGTGCCAAGCGCACCCAGAAGGTGGCGCCTTTACCCACCTCGCTATCGACCCCTAAAGTACCGCCCATCAGACGTACAAAACCCCCGGCGATGGACAAGCCCAAACCGGTGCCGCCATAGGAACGCGTGGTGCCGGTGTCCGCCTGCTCAAAGGGCTTAAATATGGCCGCTGCACGCAAGGGTGCGATGCCTATTCCCGTGTCCCGCACCCTCAGCACCAAGGCCATGGGGTTGGAGGCGGGATCCAAGGTGTCGATTTCGACTGTGACACCGCCAAGGGTCGTAAACTTCACCGCATTCCCAATCAGGTTCATCATCACCTGACGAATCCGGCCCGCATCACCATGAAACCTCAAAGGTAGTGACGGTGCGTAAACCAAATCCAGCGTAATGCCCTTGGCCTGAGCTTCGGGTTGCAACACCTGAATTACATTGGACAATTCAGTCTGAAGCTCGAAGACATCGATGTGCAGGGTCTGCTTACCCGCCCGGATCTTCGACAGATCCAGGATGTCATTAATCACTGTCAGCAGGGCCTTGGAGGAACTGAAAATCGCGTCGACATAGCGCCGTTGGAGCGCGTCGAGCTCGGTGTCCTGCAGCAGCTGCGCCAATCCCATCACGCCGTTCATAGGTGTCCGCAGTTCATGGGACATATGGGCTAAAAAAGTGGACTTGTTGGCCGCCGCTTGCTCCAACTCCTCGCGTTCTTTAATCAGTTTTTTTAGCCGGGCCTGCACCAAGTCCGCTCCGTCGCCCCCCCCAAACTGTCGCGGGTCAATGACCCGGGTCCCGTGCACCACAACGCCCAAGGCATGCGGCTTGAACTTCAGGAGGTAGTCCAGTCGATCGGGTGACGTCCATCGCACGGTCATCTGGCGGCCACGACCGATGCGTTTACGCAAAATATCGGCATTCACGGGGAGGAGTTTGTGGATCGCTTGCCCGGTTGCCTCCGGGGACACAACACGACCAAACTCCCCATTGAACTTCAAGACTCTGAACTCTGTAGGCTCAAGTAGACACAAGGGATCTGTTATCAGATCGGCGAGTTCCACGATGGCCCCGTCATCTTTCACTCGCTCTGAGCCGGAGCGACAATGACTACAGCCAAGCTGGCCACACTATCCATAATGGTGGCCACGTCCTCGGAGACCACGCCGTTGTCTTCCAGCGTGTCTCGAAGGATTTCAGCCACCTCGTTGAAGTCCTCCATGGTGATCCCCAACTTGGCGTGCGCATCCAGCATATTTCGGCCGTGGTACACCTGTGGGCCATCCAGGACGACCGACAGAAAAGTGGTTTGGTGATCAAGCAGCGACACCATGTCCACCCCTTCAAAGTAGTGGGCCACCCTCTCGGACTCAAGAACACGCTCATAAAAGTCAGCCACTACCGACGAGATGACTGCCGTGCCACCGTACTTTTCAAACAGAGTCAACCGAACCTCCAAAGCTCCTGGAACAGATGGGCCAAAACTAACGCCAACGACCAACGCCTGCTCGGCGAATATATGAATCGATGATGAAAGCTTGTGACCAGCCTTCCAGAAACCCTGACCTGCTATGGATTCTCCAGTTCCACCCGCGCCCTAGTCCAAGTACGCATGGACACAGGCGGCGAGGTTCGTCCGCGCCATCGGGCAAGAGCCAGCGGGGGGCTGGAAGCCGCCACCCCAGCCCCCATCAGAAGGAGAGCAGCTTACGGATTAGCACCGCGGTGGGATGCCGCCCCTCAAAGCTGGCCAATCGAATGTCAGATCCTGCGTCCTGGATGGTCACGCTGGAGAGCGCCGACTGGTCTCGACCATCGCTCACCGCGCGCACCGGCCGCTTGTGGGTGTCCAAAGCTTCGACCTGAATCACCGCGTTCGCGGGCAGGACCAGGCTGGGAAAGCGGGGACGGTGGGGTGCGAGCGGGGTCAGCTCCAGCATCCGCACTTCGGGGTGACATGCCGGACCGCCGGCAGCCATCGAGTAGGCCGTGGAGCCCAAGGCCGTAGCCACCACCAGACCATCGCAGACCATCCGCTCGGCGACGAGGTGACCATCCACCAACACGCGCAGGTGGGCCGCTTGCCCCGAGAAGCGCTCCAGGTAAATGTCATTGACCGCGATCGCGGAGATCTGCTCCCCCTCCGGCGAGACACCCGAGAGGCGCAGTCGGTTCACCGAGCGGGTGACCAGCTTGCCCCCATGCAGGCGCTCGGCGATGCCCTGGGGGCTCATCCAGTCGTTGAGCAGAAACCCCACCCGCCCGCAGTTCAGGCCCAAGTAGGTATGGGCCGGTCCAAGAGCATGAATGGTCGCCAGCATGTGCCCGTCGCCGCCCAACACGATGCACAGGTCGTCGGTCAGCTGCGCTGGGGACAGGCAGCTCTCCAACGCGCGAGCGAGGGCCACGGCATCGGCGTTGCGGAGATCAGGGCACAGAAGCATGCGGGGATCCTGCCACGGGCGACCCCGGGGCAGGTGTAGTCTTGGTCGATGAAGCTTCTGAAATCACACGGTCTGGGCAACGACTATCTGGTCCTACACGAAGGCCAGCTGGCCGGCCGCAGGATGGTGCGCGGGGTCTGCCACCGGCACATAGGACCCGGCGGCGACGGCCTTCTCACCGCCGGTCCCAAGGGGCGCTGCGACTACGGCCTGCGCATCTTCAACCCCGACGGCTCAGAGGCTGAAAAGTCCGGGAACGGCATTCGCATCTACGCCCGCTACCTGGTCGACCACTGCGGGGCGCCCCCGTCTTTCACCCTCAACACCCTGGGCGGTGTCGTGGCCTGTCAGGTGGACCCCGAGCAGGTCACCGTAGAAATGGGCAAGGCCACTTTCGTGCCCAGAGAGATTCCCGTCGATCTTCACGTCCCCGAGGCTGTAGAGCAGCACGTGGCCGCTGCCGGCGAAGAGTTTGTCTTTACGGCAGTCGGCGTGGGAAACCCCCACTGCGTGATCTTCCGGGACGAGGCCTTGCTCGATGCCACCCGCTGGCGCCGCTGGGGCCCCATTCTGGAGGTTCACCCACTCTTTCCAAATCGAGTGAACGTACAGTTTGTCCAGGTTCGCGGTCCACAGTCCCTGGAGATCCGAATCTGGGAGCGCGGAGCAGGAGAGACCTCGGCCAGCGGCTCCAGCTCTTGCGCGGTAGCGGCCGCGGCGGTCAAGACCGGGAGATGCGCATTCGGTGAGATCACCCTGCGCATGCCCGGTGGCTGCCTGTGGGTGCACGTGGCAGAAGACTGGTCCCTGAGCCTGCGCGGTCCGGTGGTCGAGGTTGGGTGGTTCGAGCCCTCTGAGGAGTGGATCGCAGGGCTGCGCTGACTGAGCGCCGACCCAGAGTTTTCTCCAAGGAAAATCACCGCGCTTGAAAAAGCCGCGGCTTCCCGATCGCACACCCATTTTCAGCATGCACTCTGCACAGAGCTGGACTGCGGTAGACTCGAGCCCAACAACACCCGTGACCGACCCGTGGGGGCGCCTGCTCTCCGCGGGCCCCGAGCGACCTTTGGACTGGAGAGCAGATTTGACTTGGAGATGCGCTGCGTGCCCCTCCAACGCCATTTGTGGAGCCCACTCGGCGACAACGAAGTGGCGCGTGCAGTCCAAGAGCTGGACCTGCGTGGGAGCCAAGACCTCAGCGAGGAGTTCACCGTCTGCGGGACACAGCTGCCTATCAACCGCGACCTGCGGGCCGAGCGGCGCGTGAACGCCTCCGGGATCAAGAGGGTCCGTAGCTTCTAAAAGCGAGACAGAACCCTTGACGTGGGGGCCATCCCCCGCAAACATGGGGGTCTAGTGGCCCACCTTTACACGGGGCGGACCCTCAGGAGACCAGCATGCGCCTAATGCTCGTTCGGGCCCCCGCCCGACACACCGTGGAGAGTGAAGTGCCCCCCGCCGTCGAGGCGGAGAATCAGTCGTATCCACCTTTGGCCCTGCTTTCCCTTGCATCCTACATCAAGGAATGCACCTCCCACGAGGTGGCTATCCTGGACGCCCAGCTCCACAACTACTCCTACGAAGAGTTGGAGCAGAAGATCGATGAGTGGAAGCCCGATGTGGTGGGCATCACCGTCTACACCGTGGGCCTGGTGGACTGCCACCGAACCATCCAGATCGCGCGCAAGCTGGACTGCGTAAAGTACATCGTTCTCGGCGGCCCCCACATCAACGACTTCCCAAAGGAATCCGTTGGCTTGGCTGGCGTAGATGCTGTGGTCAAGGGCGAAGGCCAAAAGCCCCTGGAGCT
>Ga0055584_100002634_pt1 | contig 17702 bp, 15 predicted proteins | sample OSDHelmetaG_FD_58716 | JGI IMG/M metagenome (GOLD analysis project Ga0055584, IMG submission 58716) | Pelagic marine sediment microbial communities from the LTER site Helgoland, North Sea, for post-phytoplankton bloom and carbon turnover... | ecosystem: Environmental > Aquatic > Marine >... | reverse complement strand
AAAGTCGGTGAAATTATTGAAAAACATCCGGATGAAGCTGTATCGATTATCCGCAATTGGATGTATCAAGAACAATAGGCTGGAGGATCGCGTCTAAATGCGAGTAAGAGACGACTACCGCAGCCTTACCGGCAAGGAGAAAGCCGCGGTTCTCATGCTGTCGCTTGGTGATGAGTTCGTCGCCAAGATTTTCAACAATATGGAAGACATTGAAATTCGGGAACTTTCGCAATCGATGTCCGAACTGGGAACTGTCAGCGCGGTAATCGTCGAGCAATTATTCATTGAGTTTAGCGAAAAAATATCCATGCCCGGAGATTTGATCGGCACACCGGAAAGCACCGAACGTCTCATTAAAAAGGTGATCGGTCAGGAACGGGGTGATCAAATCATGAAGGGGGTACAGGGTCCCGAAGGCCGTACCATGTGGGAGAAGCTCGATAACATAAACGAGCAACTCCTCGCTAACTATCTGAAGAACGAATATCCGCAAACCATTGCGGTGGTCCTCGCGAAGCTGCAGCCGGAACATGCGGCAAAGGTCATGGCGAGTTTGCCTGAGTCACTATCGATGGAGGTCGTGAACCGCATGCTCGATATGGATTCGGTTCAAAAGGAAGTCGTCGACGAAGTGGAAGAAACTCTCCGACGCGAATTCATTTCCACGCTCGATAAATCGGATAATAGAGATAGTCACGAAGCGGTCGCCGAGATCATTAACGGTTTGGACCGGTCGACGGAAAATCGGCTCATGAACATGCTTGATGAGCGCAATCGAGATTCTGCCGATAAAATTCGCGAATTGATGTTCACGTTCGACGATCTCGCGAAAATAGATGCGGCAGGAATTCAAACCTTGCTGCGAATCGTTGAAAAGAAAACATTAGCGATTGCGCTAAAAGGTGCTTCTGACACATTAAAATGGGCCTTCTTCGATAATATGTCGGAGCGAGCCGAACAAATGATGCAGGAAGATATCGCGGCGATGGGTCCCGTGCGCTTGCGCGAAGTCGACGAAGCTCAAGCCGAAATTGTCTCAGTCGCGAAAAAACTTTCCACCAACGGCGAAATCGCTATTACCGGCGGCGGCGATGACGGCGAATTGATATACTGACGTGATGCCCGCTTGCTCCGAGGATACAGAATGAGTTCAGGCCCAGAAAAATCAATTCGTCCGTTCGTTTTCGAACATTCGTTCGATATTCTCGCTTCTCCGGAAGAGTTGGAAACAATCAAACAAAAAGAGGAAGAAGAGGCGGCACCGATATTTTCCGAAGAGGAATTGCATGCCGCACGCGAAGACTCCTATCGGCAAGGCCTACAGGCAGGCTTGCAGGAAGCGACTACCGGGATCGAGCAACAAGTTGCCACTACGCTCGAAGTCCTTGGCGCGACACTCGCCAGATTAACCGAGCAACAACAACAAGCGAACGAACTCATCGCTCGCGAGAGCATCGAACTTGCCGTCGCGGCAGTGGCCAAGTTATTGCCGGAATACATACAGAGTTGCGGCCCGGCCGAAGTCGAAAAATTTGTCGGCGATATTATGTCGAGAATACTGGAAGAACCCCGAATTACGATCCGTGTTGCGAACGAAATTATGCCTGAAATCGAACGCAACTTGATCGATCTTGCTGGACGCGTTGGATTCTCCGGTACGCTTGCTGTGACCGGCGACAACGAATTAGGTCCAGCGGATTGCCGCATCCGGTGGAGCGAAGGCGATGCCGAACGCATTATCGAGAGCACACTGAGAGAGATAGAAGCATTATCCCAGGCCGTGCCTCGTCATGTCCCAACCGCCGCGCTGGAAATTTCCGCAGAGCCGCCTGCATCTCCTCAAGCAGACGGCACGGAAAGCGAAATGACGGCGGAGGCGGAAATAACAACGGAAGTGGAAACAGCGCCGGAAACCATCCAGTCTGAACCTGAAGTCGCCGAGGCGGAAGTTGTTGTGCCGGAGTTACCAGAGAGCCCGAATGTTACCGAGGAGGTCTTTCATTCAGATGCCGAAACACTCTTGGCGGATCAAATGATGGAACCCCCTCAAACCGAGCCGGCGGAACCTGCCGAAGATCCAAACGGGGAAATCATTGACATTCCCCACAACGACCTCGATCAAGAAGAAACAACCGATGATGTGCCGGAAACACACCAGAATGCGGAGTCGGCATGATCCGTCAAATCCCGATAGGAGGCCTCAATGGTCGACGACGATAACCTGCAATTAAGCGAACTTGAGGCCGAAACGCCGGAGCCGTCGGGCGATGAAGACGACTCCATGGATATGGGGGATATTGATGCCGGCCTACCGCAGGGCGCTCAAGATCTTGAAGCCGTCTATGATATCCCCGTTCAGGTTTCTGCCGTGCTCGGCAAGGCATCGATGCAGGTGAGCCAATTGCTTAAACTTGGTCGCGGCGCGGTCGTCGAGCTAGACCGTAAGGTCGGCGAAGCGATTGATATATACGTCAACAATCGTCTTGTCGCTCGCGGCGAAGTCGTCGTTGTCGAGGACAAATTAGGCGTGACCATGACGGAAATTATTAAGTCGGACCAATCCTAGCCCTGACGACGACGGGATAACGCAAAAGATGTCGACCGATACCAATTCGGGCCCTACCGAGAAGACCGAATTCGTTCGCGCGCCCTCGGTCCGTTCGATCGTCGATATCGCCACGCTCTTCGGGATTCTTGGTGCTTTTGCGCTGATCATCACGGCAATCGTGCTCGGCGGCAGCCCCTACGCCTTTATCGATATCCCATCGATTTGCATCGTCATTGGCGGGACCTTCGGCATAACGATTGCCTGCTATTCCTTCCGCGACGTCGGCACCGCGTTCGCCATTGTCATGTCGACAGTCTTTTATCACACACGCAACCCATCATCGGCCGCCTTGCATGTCTTGCAACTCGCCGAACTCTCCCGCCGTAAAGGACTACTGGCGATGGAGCCATATGTTCCGCGGTTGATGAACGAGGAAATGCTGCATAAAGGCCTCAAGATGTTACTCGACGGCTCGTCCGGCGATGAAATTGAACGCATCATGCAGGGAGAGATGCAGGCAGCGGCGCGAAGACACACGCGCACCGTCGGTGTTTTACGCAAAGCAGCGGAAATATCTCCGGCCATGGGATTGATCGGAACACTCGTCGGCTTGGTTCAGATGCTCGGCAATCTTAGCGATCCAAGCACGATCGGCCCTAGTATGGCTGTCGCTTTGCTCACGACATTTTACGGTGCAGTGATGGCCAATATGGTCTTTTCGCCCCTCGCCTCGAAGCTCGAACGAAACACAAGCGAGGATGCTCTGATCAACCAGATACACGTCATGGCGGCCACCTCGATCGGTCGTCACGAAAATCCACGACGTCTAGAGATGCTACTAAATACGATCCTCCCACCGGATCAACGGATTGAATATTTCGGCTAATGCTGAACAAAGGCAAGAGAACAGGAAGAAAATGAAAGTTTTGATTGTCGGCAGACTGGAAGGCCATATCACGGAGGCGAGTAAGATCGCCCTCATGCGCGGAGCAAAAGTCACACACGTCAACACCATATCGGAAGCGATGAATGCGTTGCGTTCCGGTCAGGGCGCTGAAGTCGCCATGGTCGATGTCAATTTGGACGTCGGCGATATGGTGAAACAACTTGCTACCGAACGGATCAACCTGCCGATCGTCGCATGCGGTATCGGCAACGATAGCAATGCCGCGGTTAACGCCATCAAGGGTGGGGCCAAGGAATATGTTCCGCTGCCACCCGATCCCGAACTGATTGCAGCGGTCTTGGAAGCAGTTAGTCAGGAAAGCAATGCCATCGTCCATGCCGACCCGGCGATGAAAAAGGTGCTGGCTTTTGCCGACAGAATTTCACCATCGGATGCCTCGGCCTTAATCACCGGACAATCGGGTACCGGTAAGGAGCTCATGGCGCGCTACATTCATGCCAAGAGTAAACGTTCAACGAATAGCTTTGTCGCGGTAAACTGCGCGGCCATTCCTGAGAACCTTTTGGAATCGGAACTTTTCGGCCACGAAAAAGGCGCCTTTACCGGCGCTATCGCCCGGCGTATCGGTAAATTCGAGGAAGCCAACGGCGGCACCATTCTCCTCGATGAAATAAGCGAGATGCATACCCGCCTACAGGCAAAACTTCTGCGCGCCATCCAGGAACGCGAAATCGACCGGGTCGGTGGCACCCAAACAATCAAGATCGATGTCAGAATACTGGCGACTTCAAACCGTGATCTTGAGGAATCAGTCCGCCTGGGGGATTTCCGCGAGGATTTATTCTTTCGCCTTAACGTCATCGAAATCAAAATCCCGTCGCTGCGCGAACGACCACTCGATATCCCAGTCCTAGCAAATTTCTTTATCGACAAATATTCCGATGCAAACGGCGTCGAGCGTCTCCCCATCAGTGATCAAGCGATGGCGAAGCTGCAAAGCCACGGGTGGCGCGGTAATGTGCGCGAATTAGAAAACACGATGCATAGGGCGGTTTTGCTTTCGCAAGGTGCGGAAATTGAAACCGACGCGATTATCTTGAGCGGTGCCAGCGAGGAAGTCGCGTCGATCGCCGCGACCGCCGCTGCATCCGTTATCGAAAACGGAACGGCGGAATCCACCGACGAGAACCAGACCAAGGGGTTGGTCGGCCGCACTGTCGCACAAGTCGAGCGTGATCTTATCATAGACACACTACAACATTGTCTCGGCAACCGGACACACGCCGCGAATATACTCGGTATTTCGATCCGGACCTTGCGCAACAAATTGAAACTATACAACGATGAAGGCATGGCTGTTCCCATGCCGGGCGAAAGCTAGTCGAGAGGAATATCCGCGTGACGGCTATTAGTGCCAGGGAAAGCCTATGAGCGAAACGGCGCCCGACAAAACAACGGAATCAGATGACGGAAACGCCGGCGGTTCGGCATTCGAAGTCCCGGAATTCTTGAAACGCGGCGATATCGCGCTTGCTCTAGGTGTCATCGCGATTCTCGTCGTGCTCCTACTGCCGATGCCGACTTGGCTATTGGATTTCTCCCTGGCGATCTCGATCACCTTTTCCGTCGTGATCTTGATGACGGTTCTATTTATTCAGAACCCTTTGGAATTAAATACATTTCCAACACTTTTGTTGATCGCGACAATGTTACGCCTGTCATTAAATCTGGCATCGACACGATTGATTTTGGCGGACGGTCATACCGGCGACGCGGCAGCCGGACAGGTTATTCAAGCCTTCGGTAACTTCGTTGTCGGCGGCAATTACGTCATCGGTATCATTGTCTTTGGTATCCTCGTCATCGTGAACTTTGTCGTCATCACAAAGGGCGCCGGGCGTATCGCAGAAGTCGCAGCCCGTTTCAGCTTAGACGCCATGCCGGGCAAGCAAATGGCGATAGATGCGGACTTATCATCCGGCCTGATCGGTGAAGAGGCAGCACGCAAACGCCGTAGCCAATTGGAGGAAGAAAACTCCTTCTTCGGTGCCATGGACGGTGCCTCAAAATTCGTTAGAGGCGACGCCATCGCCGGCCTTCTGATTACCTTTATCAATATTGTCGGTGGCATTATCATCGGCACAGCACAGCAGAATATGACCCTCGGCAACGCCGCCGAGACGTATACCCTGCTCACCATCGGGGATGGTCTGGTCACTCAAATCCCGGCCCTGATCGTCTCGATCGCGGCCGGTATGCTCGTCACGCGATCCGGCGTGCAGGGCGCCGCCGACGAAGCCGTCCTCAGCCAGCTCACGCATTATCCGATCGCTATGACGCTCGCGACGGGCGTGCTGGTGACAATCGCGGTCCTCCCAGGAATGCCCGCCCTTCCCTTCCTCATCATCGCATCGCTCACCGGATATAACGCATTCGCCTTGAATGCTCGAAACGTACGGGAAGAAGCCGAAGAAACCAGGGCGGAAGAAGAAAAACAAACCGCACCACCGCCGGAAGAACCCATCGGAGCCGCACTACAAATCGACAATATCCGTTTGGAATTGGGGTATGGATTGTTGTCGCTGATCAACAACCCGAGCGAGCGGCGACTCACGGATCAAATCAAGGCATTACGGCGGCAATTAGCGACCGAAATGGGATTCATCATGCCCGCCGTTCGCATCCAGGACAATCTACAGCTACCGCCGAACAATTATATTCTGCGGGTCAAAGAAATCGAAGCGGGCACCGGCGAACTTCGGCCCAACAACCTGCTGGTGATGGACCCCAGAGGCGAACAAATCTCACTCCCCGGCGAGGCGACTGTCGAGCCGACATTCGGCCTGCCAGCGATGTGGGTCGGAGAGCAGCATCGTGAGGAAGCGATGTTCCGCGGCTTCACCGTCGTCGACGCACCGACCGTCATCACAACGCATCTCACAGAGATCGTTCGCGATAACATGTCCGAACTTCTGTCTTTCTCCGAGACGCAAAAACTTTTGGACGAACTCGATGCGGGCCATCAGAAACTAATCGCCGATCTGGTTCCAAATCAAATCAGCGTCGGCGGTATTCAACGCATCCTGCAAAACCTACTTGGCGAACGAATTTCCATACGCGATCTAGCGACAATTCTAGAAGGCGTCTCGGAGGCTTGCGGATACACGCGAAACATCGGCCAAATCACGGAACATGTCCGTGCCAGACTCGCGCGGCAACTCTCCGACGATGTAATCAACGAGCAAGGATTTATCCCGCTGGTGACACTCTCGCCGGAATGGGAACAGTCATTCGCCGAAGCCATTATCGGCCAAGGCGACGACCGGCAACTCTCCATGGCGCCAAGCAAACTGCAGCAATTCATCACGGCGGTCCGCACCGTTTTCGAACGTCACGCGATGCAAGGCGAGACACCAATCCTATTGGTCAGCCCCGGTATCCGGCCATTCGTCAGATCAGTAATCGAACGATTCCGCCCGGTGACTGTCGTCATGTCGCAAAATGAAGTACACCCCAAAGCAAAGATCAAAACTTTGGGTCAGGTGTAGGCTAGAAATACACATTAACGGGATAGAACACGAATGAGGCTCAAGACAATCCACGCGCGGACCATGCAGGAAGCAATGGAACTCGTGCGCGAACAAATGGGTGCGGAAGCCATCATCGTCGCAACCCATGAAGACGAAGGCACGCGCGGCGTTCGCGTTACGGCCGCGTCGGATGCGGAAGACCGACATATCCCCGAACAAGAAAGAGCCATCACCTTTGAAACTCTGCAATTGATCAGCAATGCACTGGATGATCACGGAACACCACCCGAATTGGTGGACCGAATATTGAACGCAGTCGCCACCCAAGCGGTATCCGACCCGCACATGGCGCTCGCCGGTGCCCTTCAGTCGATCTACGAATTTCTGCCGCTTCCGGAGTCAGGCAACCAATCCCGCGCGATCATGCTGATTGGTCCACCCGGCGGTGGCAAAACCTCTGCTGCTGCAAAAATGGCGGCGCGGACTGTTATCGCCGGACATTCAATTCGCCTGATCACGACGGACACAGTGCGCGCGCAAGGCATCGAGCAACTCGAATCATACGCTACCCGGCTCGGTCTCGACGTGGTCTCCGCACCCGATCCTCTAGCACTTATCGAAGCCATAGAGAATGCAAATCCCGAAGATTTGATCGTCATCGATACAATGGGGGTCAATCCCTACAGCCCGGAAGATATGAGCAAACTCGTTGACCTTACGAGTGCGATTGCCGTGGAGCCGATCCTCGTTCTGACCGCAGGCCGCGATCCTATCGAAGCAACGGAAATCGTAAAAGCCTTCGGAGAAGTCACACCAAGCCGCATGTTGGTGACCGGCCTCGATATGGTGCGACGATTGGGTAGTGTTTTAGCGTCAGTCGATGCGTCGGGGTTGGCCTTTTGCGATGTCAGCCCGTCGCCGAATATCGTGAACGGGTTGCGGCCGATGAATCAGGTATCGCTGTCCCGTCTTCTCCTTCCGTCGGAACCCGCACAAACGGTGCATCCAACACCGGCTGAAAATTCCAGAAGACAAGAACCAAACGCGTCCAACTCTCCCTCAGAATCGCCCCTAGAGGAGACTGTGGAAGATGACAAACTTGCGCCGACAGGCTCGAACTGACGGAAGCAGAACACTACGCAGCGGAGTGGTGGAGTAATGAACACCCCAGTTCCACCAACGCCGCCCTCGAGCGCCGTCCTCCAAACCGTCGCCTCAACCGCGACATCCACGGGCACCATCGTGCAGTCCGCAACACCGCAAACACCGTTACAACTGGGACAGACGCTCGCCGCTACTGTACTCAATCGTGTCGCTCCGGGGCAATTCCTGGTGCAGACCGATAGCGGCCAACTGACACTTCAAACTGCAGCCAATCTCCTCAACGGCAGTACCCTCAATCTGCAGATACAGACCGCCGGGGCCCGGCCTCAAGTACTAATTGTGCCCCTGCCTGGCCAAATCCGGACACCCCAAACCGCCAACGCATCGACAGCCCCAGCAATCACGGCGACCTTAACCCAGGGCAGCACCGCCAGCGCGACTGTCCTACGACCAGTCTCCGTGCCCACATCCCTATCACAAGGACCAACGGGAGCGACACTTGGAGCAACACCGGGGCCAACGCCAGTTTCGGGCCCAGTTGCTAGCGCTCAATCGGCGCCGACGGCTACGCCCACGCTCAGGGGCATAGCGGCGGCGGGCCGTACAACAACGTCGGGCAGCGTAACGTCGGCTAGTACCTCTTTGGGAGGCGGCGCTCCGGCCAGTGCAACTCCACGAACTCCTATCCTTCCCAGCGGCGCTACTTTCAATGTCCGCATCGTTTCCGTTGTCCCCGTTGGTTCCGGGACACCTCTCGCCACGTCGAACGCCCAAGGTGCGCTGAACGGAACAGTGACCGGTACGACACCTTCTGGGCAAACAATTGTTCAGACGCCGCTCGGCGAAATCGCGCTCTCCGCGCGTTCCACACTCCCTCGCGGCACCCAATTAAATCTCCAAATGATGGGTACTCCGAAATTCCCCACCGGGACGGGCGAAGCATCTTCGCTGCTGTTATCCCAACAATGGGAGGCCCTTAAAGACGCGATGGCCGCAATTCGATCAAGCGACCCGGCAGCGGCCCGAAATATGACCCAGCAAGTTCTGCCACAAGCAGGTGGTCCCATGACCACCGGCATGCTGTTTTTTCTATCCGCCATGATGACAGGGGATATTAGACGTTGGATGGGTGACGAAGCCATGCGCGTGTTACAACGATCCGGCGGCAATCTACTCGACCGTCTGCGCCAAGATATCGGCGAAATGCAGAGAATGGCGACCGAACCGTCGGGCCAGGAATGGCGCTCCTATCTCATCCCTCTATTGGCGGGAGCGGATCTGCAGCAACTCAAACTCTTCATCAGAGGGGAGAAAGAGCCTGATGAAGAGGGCGAACAGGAGAAGAACCGCGACATTCGCTTCGTTATCGAAGTTGAGTTCAGCAAATTAGGGCCCTTCCAGTTTGACGGCCTAACGCGCGACAAATCCATTGATCTCATGGTTCGAACACGCGATGCCTTGCCCGAGAATATGCACGATGATATTCGCGCGATTTTTGCCAATGCGATCTCCGCGCTTGGGTTCACCGGGACGATTAATTTCCAACGCACCGAAACTTTCGAGCTAAATCCAACCCAGGAAATCTACGCCACTCAGTCCGGATTCACCGTATGAGCGCGATCGAGACAGATAGCGACAAGCGACTAAGCATTCGGGATTGCTTGGGAACGAGCACCAACCCCAATTTGAAAATCGATTATCTGACGTCACTCAAGCAGACTGTAAACAGAAATTTATCTATCTCGCTCACCTACGTGCCCGACAAACTCCTGCTCAGGCCGGAATGCTTCCTAGCATACCTGGACGCCACCTCGGGGCAATTGCACGAACCGTTCGAGGCCTATGCGCACACTTTCTTAGATGACTTCAATAACGAGGTGGTGCCGCGATGGGTCCGGGTCGAAATTTTTCAGCCATCGGGCGATACTCCAGGACGCCGGATAATCTTAGTTGATCAGCAACCGCGTTGGCAAAATCCAACTCTACTCTCGCCTCACCTCTACTAGAGCGGAGAGATCAGGAAGACGTCAATTTCCGCCGGTGGCCCGTTAAAGCGATTTCATCCTGCTCAATCCGGCCTTGCCGTTCCTCTTCCAAATAGGCGCTGTGATCGTCCTGCTCCTTGGTAATCTCGTATTTTTTGAGTTCCTCAAAGGCCTGAACGACGATCTCTCGGGCCTCTTCTACTTCTCCATGGGCTTTACCTAATTCCACTTCAAGCGCTTCGCGACGATCCTTCGTGCGCGTTGCATATCCCCCATAATAGGGGGCAAAGTCGGCTGTTCCTCGTGCAAAGGCTTGCTCGGATTCGACCTCTTGATCGATACGATCTATTGCGTCCTGAATGCGGGATTCCTGTTCTTCCAGGTCCCGTAAAATTCGTCGCTTCTCATCCAAATCGAACTTATGAAACCTGATTAATTTTTCAATCACGCTCATGTCGGTTGTTGGCCGAATATAGCGCCCAGATTTGCATAACTCTCCTCAAGCGTAACCGCCTCCATTTTACCTTGAGAGAGAAAGCCCTCCAATGCGCTATGGTATTGGATGGCTTCATCGACTGCGGGATCGCTACCGCTGCGATAAGCGCCAAGCCGAATCAATTCCGCCATATCTTCGTAGGTCACCATCAACGACCGCGCGTGATTAATCAAAGCGTTCTGCTCTTCCGAATTACAATCTGGCATGGTTCGCGACACGCTCCGGAGGATATTGATGGCCGGATATCGATTGCGTTGCGCAATCGCTCTGTCGAGCACAATGTGCCCATCGACAATTCCCCGCACCGCATCGGAGATCGGCTCATTGTGGTCGTCGCCTTCGACCAAGACCGCGAACATAGCGGTAATCGTACCTTCGCCGGTTCCGGGACCTGCCCGTTCCAAAAGTTTGGGAAGTTCGCCAAACACCGTCGGCGTATATCCCTTACTGGCAGGCGGTTCGCCGGCGGAAAGACCGATTTCCCGTTGCGCCATGGCGAAACGGGTGACGCTATCCATCAGGCACAAGACATCGCGACCTTGATCGCGAAAGTATTCGGCTACCGTCATCGTCATATATGCTGCCTGGCGGCGCATCAACGGTGATTCATCCGACGTTGCAACCACCAAGACGGACCGCGCCAACCCTTCTTCACCCAAATCCTGCTCGAGAAACTCTTTGACCTCGCGCCCGCGTTCGCCAACCAATCCAATCACAATAACGTCGGCCTGCGAGTACCGCGCCAACATAGACATTAAAATCGACTTACCGACACCGGAAGCGGAGAAAATTCCCATCCGTTGCCCCCGGCAACAAGTAACGAATGCGTTCAAGGACTTTATACCCAGGTCTATCTTCCCCGCGACCCGGCCCCGTGCATTGGCCGGTGGGGGTGAACGTTTCACTTGATACGGAGCATCACCTCGGCTGAGTTCACCTTTACCATCGAGTGGCTCTCCGAATGCATTCACAACACGGCCCAGCCATCCCTTATCGGGATAGGCGACGGAGTTGCTTTCCCCCACTTCCGCAATCGAACCAAGACCAATACCGTCGAGTGAACCAAATGGCATCGCGAGCGCCCGGTCGTCCCGGAACCCCACCACTTCGCAAGTCACCTTTTCACCTTTACGTCCGATCAACCTGCAGCGGTCGCCAACCGACAAAAAGGATTGAACGCCACCGACTTCGACCAGCATTCCTTGTACAGCTTTTACACGGCCTAACACCCGAGCATCAGGTGCACGGGAAATGTTGGATTTCAAATTCGCGATCGGATTAAGCAAGTCGTCCATATCCTCAAATTGCACTATCTTATCATATTTTTTGCTATGGATGCGAAGACAAAGGTTTTGTTAAAGATGCAAAGACAAATTTGATACCATTTGTTAACCTATTTGATGTAAGAATTAACATAACTAATGTGAACGCAAATCGAATTGTAAACCATGGTGGCGAAACGATGCGAATTTTACTAGTCGAAGACGATGCCTCAATGGCCCGTAGCATTGAACTGATGCTGAGATCAGCAGATTACGTCGTGGATACGGCGGATCTCGGCGAAGACGGATTAGAAATCGGGAAGATTTACGATTACGATTTGATCATCCTAGATCTCATGTTGCCGGACATCGACGGTTATGAAGTCCTGAGGCGGCTCCGCGATTCTCGTGTCGAAACACCGATCCTCATCTTATCCGGCCTCAGCGACCTCGACGCTAAAGTTAAAGGTCTTGGATTCGGCGCCGATGATTACCTAACAAAACCTTTCGAGAAACAGGAGCTCATCGCTCGTATCCACGCCATTATCCGACGCTCCAAAGGGCACGCGCAATCGCGGATTGAAACCGGCCTCTTGAGCGTAGACCTCGGCGGACGGGAGATAAAAGTGAACGGTAAACCTGTTCACTTAACCGGCAAGGAATACGGCGTTCTGGAATTGTTGTCCTTGCGCAAAGGTACAACCTTGACCAAGGAAATGTTCCTAAACCATCTGTATGGCGGTATGGACGAGCCTGAATTGAAGATCATCGACGTCTTCGTTTGCAAGCTACGCAAAAAGCTCAGCGACGCAATGGACGGCGAAAACTATATTCATACGGTTTGGGGCCGCGGTTATGTATTACGCGATCCGATGGACGAAGTTGAGGCTCCAGCCGCGTAATACCTGATTTACAGATATAGGAAAACCGATACGCCCTTATCGACGCGTCGGTTTTTTTCGTTTCCGCATCTTTCGCAATAAGGCGAAAATTTAGGCCGGTATCGGCGGTGCGCCATTCGTTAGCGCATACATTCCCCGTTGGCCCGACACCGGTTTGAAGCGGTCAGTCACACCCAACACGGTCTCGGCACCACCAAGATACAGCACGCCATCGTTCGGTAAGCGATTGCTGACCTTCTCCAATACCTGCCGCTTCAAGTCCTGATCGAAATAAATCAAGACGTTGCGACAAAACACGATATCGAATTCGCCAAGGGATGCCGGATCATCCAAGAGATTGAACCCGCGAAAATCAATCATCGATCGCAGGGACGGATCAATGGTCCACTTATCGCCGTTCTGGGCGAAGTATTTGACCAATAATTTCACCGGAAGACCGCGCTGGACCTCAAATTGGGTATAAACTCCAGCCTTAGCCTTCTCCAGCATTTCCACCGAAATATCAGTCGCGACGATCTCAACCCGCCAACCCGTAAGCTGAGCCGCGGCTTCCTTAATCAGCATGGCAATGGAGTATGGCTCCTGCCCACTGGAACAGGCCGCGCACCAAATACGGAACTTCCGTTTAGCGGCACGGTTCTTCAGCAGCCCCGGAATGATCAAATCACGCAATTGATCGAACGGCTTCATGTCCCGGAAAAACAGTGATTCGTTAGTCGTCATCGCTTCCGTGATATCGCGCAGCATTTCCCGATTATCGGCGCCGCGCAGTACGGGAACGAGTTCGTCTAAGTCTTTATGACCATATTTCCTGGCAACCGGCATCAATCGGCTTTCCAGCAGATATGCCTTATCGACGGTCAACACGAGGCCCGAACGATTCCGGAGGAGCGTTGCAAGAAACTCGAAATCTTCGACCTTCATGCCGCGACCCTTCTCACGATGTTTTCCATATGCGCCGCTATGCCCGTTAATGGTAAAACCGCGCTGCAAATGCCACGGGTTGCGACCGCGCCCGGCATCCCCCAAACGACACTGCTCTCTTCATCTTGTGCGATAACCGTACCGCCGGCATCGGCAATCGCGGAGCTTCCGACGAGACCATCCTGGCCCATGCCCGTCAATATGACGACAAGCACGTTCGAGCCGTATACGTCCAATACGGCCCGCAACATAACATCAGCCGAGGGCCGGCAAAAATTCTCAGGTGGATCTTGATTCAAACGTATAATCACGTCCGTACCGGACTGTTCCAGTCCCATATGGAAATCACCCGGTGCTACATATATCTCACCGGTGCGAACAACATCTCCATCCTCCGCTTCCTTGCAGGGACGCCCGCTTGCCCGCGAAATATGTTCCGCTAAAATCGTCGTGAATGTCGCAGGCATGTGTTGGGTAATCAGAATCGGTAGCGTGATCGACGCCGACAAGTTTCCTAAAACACGTTGCAAGGCCTGCGGTCCACCGGTGGAACTGCCGATGGCAATAACATTCGGCCGTGCTGTTCCGGCCGGTCGTAAATTTGTCGAAGTGGATTTGGCGGGGACGGTCGGGGCTGTCCTTACAGTCCTCTGCACCGCCGGTCTTCGTGGAACGCTGGTTCCGGTAGCTGCTGTCGGCGCGGTTCCGCCACTTGAGGAAGCTGCCGGTAAATTGACCAGCGCCCGTACTTTATCGATCAATTCGCGTTTGAATTCGTCGCCCGAATGAATACCCCCGGTAGACGTCGGTTTGGGGATATAGTCGGATGCGCCCAATTCCATCGCTTTCATCGAGATTTCCGCATTCCGCCGGGTCAAGGTCGAGGCCATTATGACTTTTACACCGGGTCTCGCTTCGATGAGCTTCGGCAATGCCGTTAAACCGTCCATGCGCGGCATCTCGATATCGAGTACGACAACATCGACGTCATGACGTTTAATCGCATTCAATGCCATAAGGCCGTCACCTACGGATGAAATGACCTTAATGTCGCTATCGCTTTCGAGAATACGAGAAATCAATCCGCGGACAATCGCCGAATCGTCAACCACCATTGCACGTATGCATGTTTCTGAGTCATCGACATGCGTAGTAGAACCAGAAACCATTAGAGGAGGCCCACTTGAGCAAACTTTGTTTGAATGATTTCGCTGTCGAACGGCTTCATAATATATTCATCGGCGCCCGCCTCGATTGCCTTCTGAATGTGTGACAGATCATTCTCGGTTGTGCAAAAAACCACCGAAACCTTGTCTCCATCCGGGAGCTTTCTCAATTCGATGAGAAACTCAATGCCGTCCATAATCGGCATATTCCAATCTAAAAGAATGCCGTCCGGAAGTTTGTTGATACAAGTGTCGAGAGCGACTTTTCCGTCTTCCGCTTCGATGACGTCAAAACTGAGCTCTTCGAGGATTTTGCGGGCGACCATTCGTATCACTCTCGAATCGTCGACCACCAGACAAGACTTCATTCAACTCCTCCATTGAGCTAATTGCTTTTCTGACAATGCAGGCCAGAACAGCGTCAGTCAATCACTCCGCAACATTGGTTTCCTGGTATTTGAACGCATTCACGAGCTCCAACACAATTGCCGTCTCGCCACCTATGGATCGTGGCCCGTGAATTCGGTTACGCATTCTATATCAGAGTTCGGACGTTCCAATTCCGGCCATTGTCTGCGACAAGGTTTCTAACAAGCCCTCGCGATCGAATTTAGCAACATAGTCGGTGAAACCCGCCTGACGACCGCGCTCGAAATCCTCGGCCGATGCGTGTCCCGACAATGCGACGAGCGGTACCGTCGACCAGCGTGAGCCATCCCGGACCTTCTCGGCCAACTCGAAACCGTTCATGTCCGGCATCTCGATATCGCTAACGATGACATCGAATTCGCGTCCCGCGTCGCACATCGCCAAAGCTTCGCTCGCACCCTCGCAGGCCGTAACGGTGTATCCGGCAACGGATAACATCGGCATAAGCAGATTCCGGAAAAACGGACTGTCGTCAATCAACAACAAACGACCTGTCTTCGCTTCCTTATCGTCGGAAAGCTGACCGAAACTATCCTCCGCACCGAACCAATCTCCGTATGCTTGCGTCAGATAAAACCCGGTATCGATAACATCCGTCGCATGCCCGGCGATAATCGCGCTGCCAAGCATACCCGGCTTATCGGCGCTCAACTCCATCGACAAACGATCCTCGACGATGTCGACGATTTCGTCCACGATCAGCCCCATCGAGCGCGAACGATCGGAGAAGACCAGCACGGGTTGGCGTTGCCGGTCGCCGAAATCCACTTCGCCGCTGACAGGCACCAACGGCATCAACTTACCGCGATATTGCACCAACGGATTGCCGTTCGTGTATTCAACCTTACTTACATCGATTTCCTCAAGCCGGGCAATAAGCGCCAGCGGCACGGCTTTCGGGGTATCATCCCCGGCACGGAACACCAGCAGTGTGACCCGATCGTCATCAATTCCTTCGCGCGCGGCTGCACCGTCCTGTCCGACCTGATCGCTCACTGTAATCTCTCCCGTCTCGGCGGCAATGCCGTTCGGATCCAGGATCATTATAACGCTGCCGTCACCAAGGATCGTATTGCCGGAGAACATGGAAATATTGCGCAATACAGGTGCAACCGGCTTGACGACGATTTCCTCGGTATCGAAGACGCGATCGACGATGATTCCGAATGTATAGCTACCGACCTGCGTCACAACAACGAAGGTTTCTTCCGTCTCCGCATCCTGTCCATCGCCGTCGAGATGCATGAGATTCCGGAGCGGCACCAGCGGCAAGAGTCGGTCGCGCAAACGAAGAACCGGCGTGCCTTGAATGTGTTCGATCGTGTGCTCGGAATTATTACTCGCGCGCACCAATTCGACGACGCTAATCTGCGGAACAGCGAACCGCTCCCCACCGCACTCGATAATAAGGGCGGAAACTATCGCCAACGTCAGCGGGATTTTGATGGTGAAGGTAGACCCGCGGCCCTCGATCGACTTCAGATCGATCGTACCGCCGATTTTCTCGATATTCGTGCGCACCACGTCCATACCGACGCCACGACCCGAGACTGAAGTCACTACGGCGGCGGTAGAGAAACCGGCTCTGAAGATGAACTGTTGAATTTGCGTATCGCTCATCGTCTCGAGATCGGTTTCCGAGGCCAGGCCGTTGCTTATGACCTTCTCCTTGATCTTGTCGACGGCGAGGCCCTTACCATTATCGCTAATCTCAATAATGATATGACCTCCTTCGTGGAACGCGTTAAGCGTAACCGTACCGGTTTCAGCCTTACCCGCCGCGACGCGCTCCGCCGGCATTTCAATACCGTGATCGGCGGAGTTCCGGACCATGTGGGTCAACGGATCCTTGATCAGCTCAAGCACCTGACGGTCGAGTTCGGTCTCGGCGCCGATCATTTGTAAATCGATTTTCTTATCGAGATCCAACGATAGATCACGCACGATCCTGGGCAATTTCGCCCACGCGTTACCGATCGGTTGCATCCGCGTCTTCATGACGCCTTCCTGCAATTCGCTGGTGACATGCGAGAGGCGCTGCAATGGCGTCGTGAATTCGGAGTCTTTCTCCGTGCGCAAAATTTGGAGCAGCTGATTACGTGTCAGCACCAATTCCGACACCATCGTCATCAAGTTTTCGAGTAGATCGACATTGACGCGGATGGTTTGCGAGGCGACCGACGCTGAATCCTTCTTGGGCGCGGCCTCTTCGGGTTTCTTTTCTTCCGCCTTCGCCGCCGGAGCGGGAGCGGGAGCGGGAGCGGGTGCCGCCGGAACCGAAGGGGCGGGGCTTTCTTCCGCCGGCGCTGCCTCTTCGGCCGCAGCCGGGGCGCTGTCCGGTCCCGGTGTTTCGTTGAAAATACGCTCCAATTCCTCCAACGATACTTCGCCAGGCTTCAATTCACGCTCAGGTTCCGATGCCACTGCGGCTTCCTCAACCTCCGGCTCC
>Ga0055584_100002632_pt1 | contig 17706 bp, 15 predicted proteins | sample OSDHelmetaG_FD_58716 | JGI IMG/M metagenome (GOLD analysis project Ga0055584, IMG submission 58716) | Pelagic marine sediment microbial communities from the LTER site Helgoland, North Sea, for post-phytoplankton bloom and carbon turnover... | ecosystem: Environmental > Aquatic > Marine >... | reverse complement strand
TTCTGCCGGCGTTATTGTCTCAGGGGGACATCTGATGCCTATTTCAATTCTCATGCCTGCATTGTCGCCGACGATGACCGAAGGCAACCTCGCGCGCTGGCTCAAGCAGGAGGGTGACAGTGTTGCGCCCGGCGATGTCATTGCGGAGATCGAAACCGACAAGGCGACCATGGAGGTCGAGGCGGTTGATCAGGGGACGTTGGGCAAGATTCTCGTTGCTGAGGGCGCGGAGGAAGTCCCGGTGAACACACCCATCGCGGTGCTTCTGGAAGACGGCGAAGATACCAGCGCGCTCGACGGGTTTGATACGGTCGGGGCATTCGGTGGTGCTGAGGCGGCTTCATCGGAACCGGAAGCAGCGCCCGAGAAGGGAGATCGCGTGTTCGCCACGCCGCTCGCCCGGCGCATGGCGGATCAGCAGGTAATTGATATTACTTCTGTCGTAGGCTCGGGCCCCCATGGCCGGATTGTGAAGGCAGATATCGAGGCCTATGCCGCTGGCGGCGCCCGCTCGACCGCAGCCGCGCAGGGGACGTCGGGTGCCCAGATCATCGCCGGTGCAGAGGGCGAAGCCGAATACGAACTCATCAAACCGTCCAACATGCGCAAGGTGATTGCCACGCGGATGACCAAATCCAAGCAGCAGGTGCCGCATTTCTACCTGACGGTGGATTGCGAAATCGACAAGCTGCTGGAAGCCCGCAAGGAGCTCAACGCCCGTGCCAAGGACGGGGAGTTCAAGATTTCCGTCAATGACATGGTGATCAAGGCCTCGGCAGCGGCTCTGATGGAAGTGCCGCGTGCCAATGCCGGCTGGTCTGATGAGGGTATCCGGCTCTACAAACAGGCCGATATTTCCGTCGCCGTGGCGATCGATGATGGTCTGGTCACGCCGATTGTCCGTCGTGCCGAAAGCAAGGGCATGCGATGCATCTCCGAAGAGATGGGTGATCTGGCCGCGCGGGCACGGGAGGGAAAGCTGATGCCTGAGGAATATCAGGGCGGCACCTTCACCATCTCCAATCTCGGCATGTTCGGGGTGAAGCATTTCGAGGCTGTGATCAATCAGCCCCAGGGAGCCATTCTGGCCGTCGGCGCCGGTGAACAGCGTCCGGTCGTCCGGGACGGTGAACTTGCTGTGGCCACTGTGATGTCGCTGACCTTGTCTGTCGATCACCGAGCGCTTGATGGCGCGATTGGTGCACAGTTCCTCTCGGTCCTCAAAGGGTTGATCGAAAACCCGATGGGCATGCTTCTCTAGACTCTTCCGACTGCCAAATTCCGAAGGGAAATTTCATGGCCGAAAAGAAATTCGATCTGGCGATCGTTGGTGGTGGGCCTGGTGGCTATGTCGCGGCGATCCGCGCATCCCAGCTGGGTCTGAAAACCGTCGTCATTGAAGCCAATCATCTGGGCGGGATTTGCCTGAACTGGGGCTGCATTCCGACCAAGGCGCTGCTGCGCACTTCGGAAATCTACCATTACATGACCCATGCGGCCGATTACGGCCTGAAGGCCGACAACGTCTCGTTTGATGTGAAGAAGGTGGTGGAACGCTCCCGTGGTGTCGCCAAGCAGCTCAATCAGGGCGTCGGATATCTGCTCAAGAAGAACAAGGTCGAGGTGATCGACGGCTGGGCGAAACTGGCCGGCGGCAAAGAGGGCGCACGCAAGCTGACGGTCGAGAAAGACGGCAAGACGGTCGCTGATGTGATTGCCAAGAATGTCATTCTGGCGACGGGCGCGCGGGCGCGCGACATTCCGGGTCTGGAAGCGGATGGAAAACAGGTCTGGACCTACAAGGAAGCGATGACGCCGGAGAGTTTCCCCAAGTCACTGCTGGTTGTCGGTTCAGGGGCCATCGGTATCGAGTTTGCGTCTTTCTATCGCACGCTGGGCGCAGCGGTGACCGTGGTCGAGGTTCTCGACCGGGTGTTGCCCGTCGAAGACGAGGAAATCTCGGCCATGGCCGCCAAGGCCTTTGAGAAGCAGGGCATGAAGCTGCTGACCGGCGCGACGGTGAAATCGCTGGATAAGAAGAAGTCCGGTGTCACCGCCACCATCGAGAAAGGCGGCAAGAGCGAGAAGATCACCGCTGAACGGGTGATCATGGCCGTCGGGATCGTCGGTAATGTGGAAAATCTCGGTCTCGAAGGCACCAAGGTGAAGGTGGACCGCGCCCATATCGAAACCGATGAATGGGGCGCGACCGGTGAAAAGGGGATCTGGGCGATCGGCGATGTGGCCGGCGCCCCGTGGCTGGCGCACAAGGCCTCCCATGAAGGCATCATCGTGGTCGAGAAGATCGCGGGTGAGAAAGACATCCACCCGATGGACAAGAGCCGCATTCCCGGCTGTACCTATTGCCATCCGCAGGTCGCCTCGATCGGCATGACCGAGACTAGGGCCAAGGAGTCTGGACGCAAGATCAAGGTCGGGCGGTTTCCTTTTCAGGGCAACGGCAAGGCGATTGCGCTGGGCGAACCCGAGGGCATGATCAAGACGATCTTCGACACCGAGACCGGCGAATTGCTCGGTGCGCATATGATCGGCGCCGAGGTGACGGAACTGATTCAGGGCTACAGCGTGGCCAAGACCCTGGAGACGACGGAGCAGGAACTGATGCACACCGTGTTCCCGCATCCTACCCTGAGCGAGATGATGCATGAATCCGTACTTGACGCTTACGGGCGCACGATCCACTTCTAGCCTATGACCTCAGCACCCATCCGCGACAAGAAGACCGATCCGGCACTACGGCATCCGGAGAAGCAGAAACGGCCCGACAACCCGATTCAGCGCAAGCCAGACTGGATCCGTGTGAAAGCGCCGACGAGCCCGGAATATCACGAGACCCGCAAGATGATGCGTGAGCTAAACCTCGCCACGGTCTGCGAGGAAGCGGCCTGTCCGAATATCGGCGAGTGCTGGGCGAAGAAACACGCCACGATCATGATCATGGGGGATACCTGCACGCGCGCCTGTGCATTCTGCAATGTGGCCACGGGCATGCCCAAGCCACTCGATCCCATGGAGCCCGCTAATGTGGCGCTGGCCCTAGGCGGAATGGGGCTTGAGCATGTGGTGATCACCTCGGTCGATCGGGATGATCTGGCCGATGGCGGGGCGGCGCATTTCGCCGAAGTGGTGCGCGCGATCCGCAATGCCGCGCCGCAGACCACGGTCGAAATCCTGACGCCCGATTTCAAGGACAAGGTCGGTGCCATCGAGATCATGGCCGGCAGCCCGTCGGATGTGTTCAACCACAATCTGGAAACCGTCCCGCGGCTCTATCCGACGATCCGCCCGGGCTCGCGCTACTTCACGAGCCTGAACCTGCTGCACGAAATCAAGGAACAGGTCCCGTCCATCTTCACCAAATCGGGTATCATGGTCGGACTGGGTGAGACCCGCGAAGAGGTCGGGCAGGTGATGGACGATCTGCGCTCAGCCAATGTCGATTTCCTGACCATCGGGCAGTATCTGCAGCCGACCCCCAAACACGCCCGGATCGACCGCTTCGTCACGCCGGACGAGTTCGAAGGCTACGCCACCATGGCGCGCGGGAAGGGGTTTCTGCTGGTGTCCGCGACCCCGCTGACCCGGTCGAGCTATCACGCGGGTGAGGACTTTGCCAAACTGCGCGCGGCGCGCGAGGCGAAACTGGCCGCTGCCCAATAGAATTGTTTTCGAGAGCACGTGCCCGAACATAAAGAAATTCGCATCCTGCCCTATCGGCCTGACCAGATCTTCGATCTGGTGGCGGATATCGAAAGCTATCCCGACTTCCTGCCCTGGTGCATCGCAGCGCGAAACCGCAAACGCGAGACCGTCGAAAACGGTGAGATCGTCTGGTCCGATCTGGTGGTCGGGTTCAAGCTCGTTCGTGAGCGTTTCACCTCAAAGGTGAACCTCGTTCCTGCAAATGGTGACGCGCCGCCGCGCATCGATGTGGAATATGTGGACGGGCCGCTGAAGTTCCTGCGCAATCACTGGGTTTTCCTGCCGATGGATGACGGCGGCTGTAAGGTCGATTTTTTCGTGGAATTCGAGTTCCGCAGCAAGATCCTGGAGAAGATGATCGGCGTGCTGTTCCACGAGGCCGTGACCCGCATGGTGGGCGCATTCGAGAAGCGCGCGGATGCGCTCTATGGCAACGACTAGCTAGTCGTCTTCGGCGTTCCGGCAGACTGCTTCCACCTTGTTGCCATCAGGATCGAAGACGAAGGCCCCGTAATAGGTGGGAATGTATTCCGGACGCAGTCCGGGGGCACCGGCATCCCGGCCACCATGGGCCATCGCGGCATCATAGAAGGCGCGCACCGTGGCCCGGTCGGGCGCAATCAATGCGCAATGGGCACCGTTGTTTGCCGTGACGGCCTGATTCTTATCGATCGGTTCGCTGACCCAGAGCCACTGGCGTCCGGTGCCATTGCCAAAGGCGACGGCGAACCCCTTGTCCATGACAACTTCCAGTCCGAGTGCCTCCAAGCAGGGCCGGTAGAACGCCATCGCGGTTTTGATGTCGCGCACACCGATGGAAATGTGATCGAAGATCGCCGAGAAGTCCCGGCTTTCGAAAGCGGTGGTGTTTTTTTCGGACATGGGGGCCTCTTGAAGTTATCCCTCGGTCGCGGCGCGGCGCAGCATGGAGAAAGCGGTCTGTACCGTGGCATCACGGATATCCGCACGATCACCCGGAAAAATATGATGAATGGCCACCGTCTTGCGACCGCGTCCGGCGCAGGCCAGATGGACCAGTCCAACGGGTTTTTCCTTGCTGCCGCCACCGGGGCCGGCGACACCGGTTACGGCAACGGAAATATCGGCGAGTGAGTGTTTGAGTGCACCTTCGGCCATGGCCACAGCGACCTTCTCGCTGACAGCGCCATTCAGATTGATCAGCATTCGGGGAACCCCGAGCATTTCCTGCTTGGCCTCGTTGGAATAGGTGACGAAGCCGCGCTCCACGATGTCGGAGGAGCCGGCGATCTCTGTCAGGCACCCGGCGATCAGACCGCCGGTACAGGATTCTGCCGTGGCAATCTTGAGGCCGGCGCGGCGGCACAGTTCGAGAAGTTCGGTGGCATCAGTGAGCAGTTGGGTGTCAAACATCAGTCTATCCAAACAAAGTCGGTATATTGCCCGCTGTGCCTAGCCAAAGGGCGATCAGCCAGGTCAGTATGCCTGCATAGACGCCGGCCCCGATATCATCGGCCATGATTCCGAGACCGCCGGGCATGCGTTCGAAATTTTTCAGCGGCCAGGGCTTGGTGATGTCGAGGAAGCGGAACAGCACAAAAGCGATGACATAATAGCGCCAGTCGAAGGCCACCGGCAGTATTGCCAGCCACTGCCCAGCAACTTCGTCGATCACCACCCGCTGGGGGTCTTCCATGCGATGGAACGCAGCGAGTTTTCCGGATGCCCAGACGCCCGCGATGAACGCGATCAAAACAAAGACGGCCAGGAGATACTGACCGCCGAGCAGAACAATGATGACCGCGAAAGGAATGGCGGCGAGGGAACCCCAGGTGCCGGGTGCACCTGGCAGATCGCCGGCACCAAACCAGGTTGCCAGCAAACGGGCCAGACGTGGTTCTTCTGTAGCGGGTTCGGTCATGATCTGTTTACGCTCACGGTGACAGTGGCCTGGGCGGCGATGCCCTCGGCGCGTCCGGTAAAGCCCAGGCCTTCGGTTGTGGTGGCCTTGACCGAAATCCGTCCTTCGGCAACGCCCATGATTTCGGCAATACGTGTCCGCATGGCGCCCCGATGTGGCCCGATTTTGGGGCGTTCACAAATGATCGTCAGATCGGCATGGGTCAGTTGCCCGCCGCGTTCGAGCAGCAGGTCATGGGCATGTTTGAGAAACTGGGATGAATCCGCGCCCTGCCATTGGGCATCACTGGGCGGGAAATGCGCGCCGATGTCACCGTCACCCAGGGCGCCGAGAAGCGCGTCGGTGAGCGCGTGCAAGGCCACGTCAGCGTCGGAATGCCCGGCGAGACTTTGGTCGTGGGGAATATCAATGCCTCCAAGACGCACATTTTTTCCGGTGTCAAATTTGTGCACATCGAAACCCGAACCCACACGGGTTTCTCGCTTGGCCTGCAGCCAGAACGCAGCGCGTTCGAGGTCTTCATCGCGGGTAATCTTGATGTTCTCTTCCACACCGGGAACGGTCATGACGTTGATCCCAAATTTTTCCGCGACGGCAGCGTCATCGGTGAGCGAAAGCTCCGCAAAGGCGCGATGGGCTTCGAGGATGGATTTGAAATGAAACCCCTGCGGGGTCTGGGCACGGACAAGGCCCGCCCGTTCAACGGTTTCGCCAATTTGGGAACCGTCCATGCGTTTGAGGGTGTCGTGTACATCGAGTGCCGGGATCGTCGCTTCGGCCCGGTCGAGAGACCCGATCACCTGATCAATCAGGCTTGCGGGCACGAAAGGCCGTGCGCCGTCATGGATCAGCACTCTGTCCGGTGCGCCAGAATGCGCAAGATGCTCCAGGCCCAACCGCACAGAATCCTGTCGGGTTTCACCGCCATGGATGGGGGCATCAAGATCAAGACCAAGACTGGCTGCGGTGAAGCTTTCGTTGTCGTCGCGATGAATGACGGGACAGACCCGGGATATGGCCGGGTGGGATACGAACGCGCTGAGCGTCCGACGCAGGACGGCCTGACCGGCAAGCTGGCGGTACTGTTTGGGGACGTTGCCGGACATGCGGGTTCCGCGTCCAGCTGCGACCACAAGGGCTACGGTTTCCGTCACGCGCGATCCTCACGGAAATCTGAGTTCGGCGGCACGTTAGCCGCCTGCTTCCACCTTGCCAAGGCAGAGAAGGGCACAACCTGTCTTGGAAAGTGACCCGCCGCACAAGCGCGACTATGATGCGGGCATGAACGGTTCAATCATATTCGGAATTGCAGCTCTGCTGCCTCTCCTGCCGGCCGCGTTCTGGCCGGCCCCGCGACAGGATGAGACCGGTCAGGGGGAGGGGCGATTGTTTTGGCTGTTGCTGGGCGTGGCAACGGTTGGTCCCATTGCATTGCAGATTTCGGCCGGCAGAGGGCTTTGGCAATCCGGGTTCAGTGCAACTTTGTGGACCATCGTGGCTTCGACCATGCTCGTCTACTTCGTCCTGTGTCTGATTTCCGGTTCCATACGAAAGCTGCGTCCGCTCCTTCTGCCCTATCTGGTCATTTTGTCGGTGATCGCGCTGTTGTGGTCGTCGGTCCCGGATCGGGCTGTCGCCGGGGAGTCGATGACTGTCTGGTTGCAGTTGCATATTGGCGTTTCGGTGGTGACCTATGCGCTGATTACCGTTGCTGCGACTGCTGCATTAGGCGTTTGGCTGAAGGAACGGGCATTGCGATCCCGCAAAACGTCACATCTTGTCGCCGGTCTTCCGGCCGTTTCGGATGGTGAGGCTGCGCAATTTGGCCTGCTGACCGCTGCCGAGATTGTCCTCGGTCTCGGGCTTCTGTCTGGAATGGCGACACAATTCTATATCGCTGGATCATTGATGGCCCTGGATCACAAAACGACCCTGTCCATCACGGCCTTCGTGGTTCTTGGCGGTTTGCTTGTGATGCAGAGGAGCAGCGGCCTGCGAGGGCGTACCGCCACGCGTCTGGTGTTGATGATCTATCTTTTGATGACGCTGGCATTTCCGGGCGTCAAATTCGTTACGGATGTTGTGCTGTCCTAGTTTGCTCCAAGGGCTTGTTGCGGTGCACAATTCAGCCTATACTGCTCATTAGTTAGACAGTCAGATTTGTTGCGCAATATTTAGTCATTATGTCTGCGATCATTTATCAGCCATTGGAGGTTGGTCCGGTTACGATTCCGAACCGAGTCGTGTTGGCGCCAATGTCAGGCGTGAGTGACCTTCCGTTTCGCAAGCTTGCTGCGCGATACGGGGTTGGGCTGGTCGTCTCGGAAATGGTGGCCAGCAAGGAAATGCTGCGGGAATCCCGGCAATCTGCGCGCCGTATGCTGTTTGATGCAGGGTCGCGCCCGGTTTCCATACAATTGGCAGGGACCGAGCCGGATATCATGGGCGAGGCTGCCAAACTGGCCGTCGACCGCGGTGCCGAACTGATCGATATCAATTTCGGCTGTCCGGCCAAGAAGGTTGTACGCAAGGCAACCGGTTCGGCTCTTATGCGCGATGTGCCACTGGCCAAAGCGATCATGCAGGCCGTTGTTGGCGCTGTTGAAGTACCAGTGACCGTCAAAATGCGGACCGGATGGGATGAATACAGCCGAAATGCGGCCGAGCTGGCACGGATTGCTGAAGATGTCGGTGTCCGGATGCTGACCGTGCACGGACGTACGCGCTGCGATTTTTATACGGGCACGGCCGACTGGAATTTCATTGCGGGAGTGAAAGATGCCGTTTCGGTACCGCTGATCGCCAATGGCGACATTCGCAGCCCGGAAGATGCCGTATCCTGTCTGCGCACGACCGGCGCGGATGCCATCATGATCGGGCGCGCTGCACAGGGTCGACCCTGGCTTCCCGGCGATGTCGCGCACTATCTTGCAACAGGCGAGAAACGCGAAGAGCCAGATCTGCTGCAGCGCTGGTCGATCATGCGGGAGCACCTTGAGGACATGATGACCCTCTACGGTGCGAATGTGGGCATCCGCAATGCACGCAAGCATATTGGCTGGTACCTGACCGGCGTGCCCGGTGCCGCGGAATTTCGCGATGTGGTGAACAACACGCTTGATCCTGCCGTAATCGCGCAGGAGCTGGTTCGTTTTCGCGAGATGACGGCATTGGTAGTCAGCAAATGAGCACAGCTGACGACGCGCTGGCATTGCAGGACACGTTGTCGGTTGATCCCTGGTCCGTGCTCAATCTCCTTGGTGATGCGGTTATCGCAATCGGGGAAGACAACATGATTCAATATGTGAACTACGCCGCCGAGCACATGTTCGGGATGGGCGCGCATATTCTGGTCGGGTCTCCGCTGCAGGAATTGGTGTCCCCGGACAATCCGCTGTTTTTCATCATCGAGAAGGCCCGGATGGCCGGTGCCAGCTATGCGGAGCGAAGCGTACGGCTCGGCGGTCCGAGATTCGAGGAGCGCGAGGTGTCCGTTCAGGCGCAGCCGGGCTTTGACGGATCCGGGGTTCTGGTTCTCAGTCTGCATGAACAGACCCTGGCGCAGCATATCGACAGGCAGCTGGTGCATCGGGGTGCTGCGCGCTCGGTGACCGCCATGGCTTCGATGCTGGCCCATGAAGTGAAGAACCCACTTTCGGGTATTCGCGGTGCAGCACAGCTGCTTGAAGATGGAACGGATGAGGGGGGCCGCGAACTCACACAGCTTATTTGTGATGAAGCAGATCGCATCGTTGCACTGGTCAATCGCATGGAAGCCTTTTCCGATGAACGGCATCTCGAACGCTCGGCAGTCAACATCCATGAAGTGCTCGATCGCGTGAAGAAGATCGCCGAGAACGGTTTCGGACGTCACGTAACCTTTGATGTGTCTTTCGACCCATCTCTTCCAATGGTTCTCGGGAACAGTGATCATTTGATTCAGGTGTTTCTGAATTTGATCAAGAATGCCTGCGAAGCTGTTGACGAGGCGCATGGGGTTATTTCGCTAGAAACACGATTTCGTCATGGTCTTCGACTGGCCATTCCGGGAAGCGGGGAGCGTGTTGACCTGCCCATCGAAATCACCGTCCGCGACAATGGAAGTGGGGTGCCGTTCGATGTTCAGCCCTATCTGTTCGATCCCTTTGTGACGACAAAGACCAATGGAACCGGACTGGGGCTCGCGCTGGTTGCCAAACTGGTTGGAGATCATGGGGGCGTAGTCGATCTGGAAAGTGATGATAGGGGCGCTGCCTTCAAGGTCATGCTGCCTGTCGATCTGAGTTCGGAAGGTCAGGAACAATGAGCCCGTCGACAATTCTCATCGCGGATGATGATCGCAGTATCCGCACGGTGCTCAGTCAGGCGCTCGGACGTGCGGGACATGAAGTGCGGACAACGGGAACAGCGGTCAATCTCTGGCGCTGGATAAGCGACGGGGATGGTGATCTGGTCATCACCGATGTCGTGATGCCGGATGAAAATGGTCTCGACCTGATTCCGCGCATCCGGAAAATTCGGCCTGATTTGCGCATCATCGTGATGAGTGCCCAGAACACGTTGCTGACGGCTGTTCGGGCCACAGAGCGCGGCGCTTTTGAATATCTGCCAAAGCCCTTTGACCTGAAAGAGGTCGTTGAGGTGGTGCAGCGCGCCCTTGCCGAAAAGGAAGCACCACGAACGGCTGACAGCGCACTCCGTGCAGCCGAAGAGGAAGAACTTCCGCTGATCGGGCGCTCTGCGGCCATGCAGGATATCTACCGGATTCTCGCCCGGCTGATGAACACAGACCTGACCGTGATGGTCACCGGGGAATCGGGCACGGGTAAGGAACTGGTTGCACGAGCATTGCATGATTACGGAAAACGGCGTTTTGGCCCGTTTGTCGCGATCAACATGGCCGCGATTCCACGTGAATTGATTGAGAGTGAGCTCTTCGGTCATGAGAAGGGCGCGTTTACCGGAGCCACAAACCGGTATGCGGGGCGTTTCGAACAGGCCGAGGGTGGCACGCTCTTTCTCGATGAAATTGGTGACATGCCGATCGAGGCGCAGACCCGGCTGCTTCGGGTGTTGCAGGAGGGGGAGTACACCACGGTTGGCGGGCGAATTCCGATTTCAACAAATGTTCGTATTATTGCCGCAACCCATCGTGACCTTCGTTCAGCGGTCCGGCAGGGATTGTTTCGCGAGGATCTCTACTACAGGTTGAATGTTGTGCCGGTGCGTATCCCGCCGCTGCGCGAGCGCACCGAGGATATACCGGAACTGGTCGCGCATTTTCTCTCCCAGGCGGAAGCTGAGGGTATGCCGATCAAGACCTTCGTTCCCGAGGCCATGAGCCGTCTGCAGGATTACCGCTGGCCCGGCAATGTGCGTGAGCTGGAAAATCTGATCCAGCGCCTGTCGGCCCTCTACAGTCAGGATGCGATCAATGTTGATCTGATCGAAGCTGAACTGGCGCATGCGTCCCCGGGAACAGCGGCAGAGGAACGGGCGGACGAGGAATCCCTTTCGGACTCGATTGAACGTCATCTGCGGAACTATTTCTCGGCGCATCGCGATGGTCTGCCGGCTGCCGGTCTCTATGGCCGTATTCTGCACGAGATGGAACGTCCCCTGATTACTCTCGCTCTCGAGGCAACGCGGGGAAATCAGTTGCAGGCGGCCAGCTTATTGGGCCTCAACCGCAATACATTACGCAAGAAAATCCGCGAGTTAGACATTGATGTTGTGCGCGGCGTAAAATAAGGCCCGGTGCGCCGATCGACGTCTTGCCTGGCATCGAAGCGGGAATCGCACACGTGTTATCGAGCATCTTATGAGCGACGAGATAACCCCCAATAAAACAGAACGCCGTGGGCTCTTTGTGACCTCCGACTCTCCCACTGAATTTGCCGGCGGGTCGGTGGTGCGAAAGCCCGGTCTGTTGCGCAATATCGTGTCGCGGGGCCAGCGGGCTGGTCTGGGACGCCGGGTTGCCATTGTCCTGATGGTTTGCGCTGTAGCCTTCGGGCTGGGAACGTTTTTTGCGCTGACTGGCAATACGACCTTTGGCATGGGCGAAGACGCCCTGTTCGTGTTTTTGATTGTCGATCTGGCTCTGGTCCTGGCATTGGGGGTTGCCGTCAGTCTGGGGCTAGTCCGTATGTGGGCGCAACGGCGCGCGGGCCTGGCCGGTGCGCGTCTGCATGTCCGGCTGGTTGGCCTGTTCTCAGTCGTTGCGATATCGCCCGCCATCCTGGTCGCGATTCTGGCGTCCCTGTTCTTCAATCTTGTGATCGAGAACTGGTTCAGTGAACGTGTTCGCGAAGCGGTGGAAAGTTCGGTTCTTGTCTCCGAGGCCTATCTGAATGAACACCGGGAATCCATTCGCTCCGATGCTCTGGCCATGGCCGACGAACTCAACCGTGTCTGGCCGGGTTTTGGAGTCGACAGCCAGCGGGCCAGACAGATCATTGAGGATGAAGCCTCGAAGCGATCGATTCCCGGGGCCGTCCTGTTTGATCAGAATGGGCGGGTGATCGCGAGCGCGGGGTTCACATCCTCGCTGCTGTTCGACATTCCACCCCCGCTCGCGGTTGCTGATGCGGCAAATGGCCAGCCGGTCATCCTGACCAGCGAGAACGAGGATCGTGTGCGGGCGCTGGTGGGACTGAATGTCCGGCCGCAGGTGTTTCTCTATGTGGGGCGGTTCATCGACCCGAATGTGTTGCGCTATCGAGAGACCACGAAACGCGCAGCCAATGAATATGCTCAGGCGGAAACCAGGCGGTCGCGGCTGGAACTCGAACTTGCGGCAATTTTCGTCATTGTGACGCTCCTGTTGCTGTTGACCGCAGTTGGTGTGGGGCTGGGCTTTGCCAACCGTCTGTCTCGGCATATCGCGAATCTCGTACATGCCACGGAAATGGTGCGTTCGGGAAATCTCAGTGTGCGGTTGGACGAGGCATCACGGTCGGATGATGAAATCGGGATGCTGACCCGGGCGTTCAACCGGATGACGCGGCAACTCGACGGACAGCGCGGTGAACTGACAGAAGCCAATCGTCAGCTTGAGGATCGTCGAAGGTTTACCGAAGCCGTGCTGGCCGGTGTCTCGGCCGGGGTGATAGGTCTGGACAGGTCCGGGCGCGTAAATTTGCCCAATCCGCCCGCGATCGAATTGCTAGGGGTTCGACTGGAAGAGATCATGGGGCGACCGCTGACGGTTTCAGTGCCGGAATTCGCCGGGCTTGTCGAACGCGCCGTGGCGGACCCGAGCCGATTGGTCGAAGACGAGATCAGTGTTGAAACAGGCGATGGCGTGCGCACGCTCCATGTCCGCATTGCGGCGGAGCGCGACGCCAAACAGGATGTCATCGGTTTTGTGGTCACCTTCGATGATGTAACCGAGTTGCAATCGGCGCAGCGCACAGCAGCCTGGGCAGACGTGGCGAGACGTATCGCACATGAGATCAAGAACCCTCTGACTCCGATCCAGTTGTCGGCCGAACGCCTGAAACGAAAATATCTGAAGGAAATCGTGACCGACCCTGAAATTTTCGAGCAATGCACCGATACGATTGTGCGACAGGTGGGTGATATCGGCCGCATGGTCGACGAATTTTCGTCCTTTGCCCGAATGCCGAACCCGGTGATGAAACCTGAAAATCTGGCCAAACTGTGCCATGAAGCGGTGTTTTTGCAGCAGCAGGCCCATCGGGACATCCTCTTTGAAACCGGATTCCCGGAAAAGGATGTTGTCTTCAATCTTGATGCCGGCCTGTTGAGCCAGGCGTTTACGAACCTGCTTCAGAACGCCGTGGACGCGATTGACGGTCGGGAGGGTGAGGGGAACCTCGCGGGCAAGATTTCCCTGCATTTGATCGAATCAGATAACAACGCGTCGATTGTCATCGAAGATAACGGGCGCGGTCTGCCCGTGAAGGAACGGGACCGGTTGACGGAACCCTATGTCACCACGCGATCGAAGGGGACAGGGCTCGGTCTGGCCATTGTGGCTCGGATTGTCGAGCAGCATGGGGGCACACTGCGTTTGAGCGATCGGGACGGAGAAACAGGCGCGCGGATCACGATCACTCTGCCGCGGGATAATTCGAGCACGGAAACGGCCTCATCGACGGAAATGCGAGACCACTAGAGACATGGCTGAAGATATTATCATTGTCGACGATGAAGACGATATCCGGACCCTGATAGCCGGTATTCTCGAAGACGAAGGCTATGAAACCCGCCAGGCGGGCAGTGCCGAAGATGCTATCGACGCGATTGCGGCGCGGCGCCCGAGCCTGATCATCCTGGATATCTGGCTGGAAGGCAGCCGTCTCGACGGTATGGAGCTTCTGCACATTATCCAGCGTGAGCACCCGGAAGTACCGGTGGTGATGATCAGCGGGCACGGGTCCATCGAGACGGCAGTGCAGGCGATCAAGGTCGGTGCCTATGACTATATTGAAAAGCCCTTCAAGACCGATCGGCTGATCCTGATCGTCAGTCGAGCGATCGAAGCTTCGCGACTACGGCGCGAAAACAGGGAATTACGCCTCCGTGCCGGACCGGAGACCGAGCTGGTCGGTGACGGGGCGACAATCAGTCAGTTGCGTCAGACGGTCGACAAGGTGGCGCCGACGGGCAGCCGGGTTCTGATCCATGGTGCGGCGGGCTCCGGGAAGGAAGTGGCCGCGCGCATGCTTCATGCACAGTCGCGCCGGGCCGATCAGCCGTTTGTCATTGTCAATTGTGCGGCGATGGCGCCCGAGCGGATGGAATCCGAGCTGTTCGGAGTTGAGGCAGCACGTGCATCCGATCAGGAGGGCCGCAAGATCGGTCTGTTCGAGCAGGCCCATAATGGCACCCTGGTGTTCGACGAAATCGGCGATATGCCGATCGAGACCCAGGGCAAGATCGTGCGGGTCCTGCAGGAACAGACCTTTGAGCAGGTGGGCGGCAACCGCAAGATCGAGGTCGATGTGCGCGTCGTCGCAACAAGCACGCGTGATCTGAAGGATGAGATTGTCGCCGGACGGTTCCGGGAGGATCTGTTCTACCGTCTGAATGTGGTGCCGCTGGAGGTTCCCGATTTGGCAGACCGGCGTGATGACATCCCGAAACTGGCGGAACATTTCATGCGTCGTGCGGCCGAAACCGGCGGCATGCCGATACGCCGTATCGGGCCTGATGCCATGACGGCCCTGCAATCCCACGACTGGCCGGGAAATGTCCGGCAGCTGCGTAATGTCATCGAATGGTTGCTGATTATGGCGCCGGCGGACCCCAGCCAGCCGATCCGTGCGGATATGCTGCCCCCGGAATTGATCGGGAAAGCGCCGCGGGCCTTGCTCGGGGCGGAACAGACGGAGTTTCTGACCCTGTCCCTGCGGGATGCACGGGAAGAATTCGAGCGGCAATATCTCGAAGCGCAGGTCAACCGGTTCAGTGGTAATATCTCCAAAACCGCCACTTTTGTTGGTATGGAACGTTCGGCCTTACACCGCAAACTTAAATCGCTTGGGGTGCAGGGGCCGACCATTCGGAATTCGGAATAGTTCAGACGTTCATGTGCCTGTCCGACAATAATTCGAGCGCTTGTTCGCAACCCGGGATTTTCTCATGAAGGCGATAATTTGTGGCGGTGGCCAGGTTGGCTCAAGTATTGCGCGCGAGCTTGCAGCCGAACGCGTCGATGTAACGGTGATCGACCAGAGCCCGGATCTGATTCGTCGGATACGGGACACGCTGGATGTCACAACCATGGTGGGCTTTGCCTCACATCCTGATGTTCTGGAAGCTGCGGGCGCCCGTGACGCCGACATGATCGTGGCCGTCACCTTTGCTGATGAAGTGAATATGGTGGCCTGTCAGGTTGCCCATTCGCTTTTCGATGTGCCAATGAAGATTGCCCGGGTGCGCGATCAGAGTTATCGAAATCCTATCTGGGCGGATCTGTTCTCGCGTGACCATCTGCCCATCGATGTGATCATTTCACCTGAAATCGAGGTCGCGCGCGCCATCGGGCGGCGTTTCACGGTACCGGGATCTTTCGAGATGATCCCGCTGGCCGAAAACCGGCTGCGGCTGATCGGCGTGCGGTGCGAGGAAAACTGCCCCATTCTCGATACGCCGCTGCGTCAGCTCACCACGCTGTTTCCCGACTTGCGTCTTTCGATCATCGGGATCATCCGTGGCGGCAAGCCCATCGTGCCGACCGGGGATGATCATCTCGAGGTCAATGATGAAGTCTATATCGTCATCGACGGAGAGCATGTGCCGCGAGCCATGGCGGCGTTCGGTCATGATGAACCCGAAGCCCGTCGGGTGGTGATCATAGGTGGCGGCAATATCGGGGAAAGCCTGGCCAAGGACATCGAAGAGCATTTCTCGGGTGTGTCGGCCCGGCTGATCGAGCTGGACAAGACCCGCGCCCTTGAAGTGGCGCAGGTGCTGTCGAAAACGACAGTCATCAACGGCGATGCGCTCGATCCCGATATTCTTGAAGAAGCCAATATCAGCAAGACCAGCACCGTCGTCGCCGTGACCAATGACGATGAGGTCAACATTCTGGCGTCGCTGCTCGCCAAGCGTTATGGAGCGGAACGCGCGGTGACTCTCGTTAACAGCAACACCTACAACCCGTTGCTGGCACCTTTGGGTATCGATGTGGTGGTGAATCCACGGGTGATCACGGTGTCCACCATCCTGCAGGTGATCCGCCGTGGCAAAATTCGCTCGGTGCATTCGATTGGCGAGAATTTCGGTGAGGTGATCGAGGCCGAGGCGCTGGAAACCTCAAATCTGGTTGGCAAGCCGATCAAGGACGCAAAGCTTCCCGCCGGGGTCATCGTAGCTTCGATTGTTCGCGACGATAAGGTCCTGATGGTGGACAAGGATTCGGTGATCAATGTGGGTGACACCGTGATTTTGTTTGCCACCAAGGAAGCGGTGCGCAAGGTCGAACGGATGTTCGCCGTGCGGCTCGAGTTTTTCTAGAGGTGAACTGCCCGGGCAGTTTCGGAGGTCGTCGTGCCGCGCATTGCTTACGTTAACGGACGCTATGTCGATCACCGCGATGCGGCTGTCCATGTGGAGGACCGGGGCTATCAGTTCGCTGATGGCGTCTATGAGGTCGTGCATCTGTTTCGTAACAGACTGATCGATGCCGATCCCCATCTTGACCGATTGGGCCACTCGCTTGTCGAACTGCAAATGGCGTGGCCCATGCACCGGTCCGCCCTGAAGGTCGCGATGCATGAAATCGTGCGACGCAACCGGTTTGCGACTGGGCTTTTGTACATTCAGGTGACCCGGGGTGTGGCACCGCGGGACCACAAGTTCCCTGCCGATGTGTGCTCATCCCTGGTGATGACCCTCCGGTCTGTCCCGGAATTTCCCGATGACATGCGCGAGCAGGGTGTCGGGGTGATCACGCTTGAGGATATTCGCTGGGCGCGCCGTGACATCAAGTCCGTCGCGCTTCTGCCCAATGTGCTCGGCAAACAGGCCGCTGCCGAGGCCAATGTCTACGAAGCGTGGTTGGTGGACGGCGCTGGCCTGATCACCGAAGGTACATCATCGAATGCCTGGATCATTTCCGGGGGCGGGGTGCTGATCACCCGTGCGGCTGATCACGATATCCTGCGGGGCATAACCCGGCAGGCCATTGTGGAACTGGCCCAGGAGCTGGGAATTCCCTTCGAGGAACGGAGTTTCTCGGTGGAGGAGGCCTGCAACGCGCGTGAAGCCTTCATGAGCAATTCCTCCCATTTCGTGACACCGGTTACCCGGATCGACGATCGGGTCATTGCCAATGGCAAACCGGGCTCCTTGAGCACCGCGCTGCATAGCCGGTATGTGCAATACATGTCGGATTTTTCAAAAATCGGCTGACGCGCGAAATTAACAAACAATTTCAAGCGATTGGACTGGAAATTCCGCCGTTCAGTCCTATCCTATGTATGATGAGAATGATCGTCATGTCGGCCATGTTTAATGGCAGGTGGTCATTTAACCTGAACAGCGCATATTACAACCAACACAAGAACAAAGCTGAGGTAATAAGATGGCTGCAGAACGGTCACAGAATG
>Ga0055584_100002631_pt1 | contig 17707 bp, 16 predicted proteins | sample OSDHelmetaG_FD_58716 | JGI IMG/M metagenome (GOLD analysis project Ga0055584, IMG submission 58716) | Pelagic marine sediment microbial communities from the LTER site Helgoland, North Sea, for post-phytoplankton bloom and carbon turnover... | ecosystem: Environmental > Aquatic > Marine >... | reverse complement strand
ATAAAATCTTTATAAATCAATTAGATATCCGAACGCAAGCCACCGACGCGGTCGCGTGGACAAACCAAACCAGCTGTAAAGGGGTTTATTCAGCGGCCTTCTGACGAGCGGCAAATTCCTCACGAATTTCCGGGCCGTGAGAATCAAGTGCAGGCGGCGCTGAACGCATTTCTGTGGTTTCTAGATCAAAGCGAATTGGACTACCAAATGTCTTCGTTTTCAAACCGTTGGGCAGTTCCATATCCTGGACCCAACCAGCGTGCTCGACTTGCGGATGGGCCAAGGCTTGCTCATAAGAGTTGATTGGGCCAATAGGCAGGCCTGCGTCGCCCAAAGCTTGAATCCACTCCGCTGTGGAGCGTTTGGCGAATTCCACTTCCAACGTTTCAGCCAGCTTGGTTTGATTCTTCGCACGCAGCGTTGTTGTTGCGTAGTCTGGATCTTCGAACAGATCCATCCGACCCGTCACCTCGCAAACAGACTGGAAAAGCTTGTTGTTTCCTGCGGCCATGACGAAAGAACCATCGCTGGCTTTAAAGGCCTGATAAGGCGCGTTGCGTGGGTGACGATTGCCCATCAAGGGTGACATGGTACCCGTTCCAAAGAAGGTCGACGTTTGCAGAGCAGCGATGCCCATAGACGCTCCCATCATGGAGCAATCGATGTGTGCGCCTTTGCCAGTCTCGGCCACTTCACGTAAAGCCGCAGAGATAGCAAAAGCCCCATAGAGGCCGGTGGCGAAATCGGAGATTGGAACACCGCACTTCACTTCATTTTCATCGCCCGTCACTGACATGATGCCTGAGGCCGCCTGGATAATCAGGTCAAAACCGGCCTGTTTGGAATAAGGACCATCCGCACCAAAAGCGGAAATCGAACAATAAAGCAGTTTAGGGTTCCGCGCTTTCATCGCCTCATAACCAAGGCCTAAACGTTCCATCGCACCCGGACGGTTGTTCTCAATCACCACATCGGCCTCAGAGCAAATCTGCAATGCCAATTCCAGATCCTCGGGGTTTTTGAGGTTCATGACAATGGATTTCTTATTGCGGTTAACAGAGGCGAAGTTCTCACTATAACCATCGTTCACCGGCGGCCACTGACGCATATCATCACCGCCAGGTTTTTCAATCTTGACGACCTCAGCCCCCATGTCACTCAACAGCATGCCACAGAACGGGCCGGAAGCGATATTAGTGAATTCGACGACTTTAATACCTGTGAGCGGCAACATAAGAACTCCATAGATCTTCAGGCGGCAAGAAACCGCTGATTTACAACGCTTTTATGCTGATTCTAGCAATGAGGGGAAGAAAGAATTATGTGATTTTCGACGGTGGTAAGATCATTCCTCAGGAATGGCAGTTTCCTTTGGTTCGGCAGCAAAGAGAACCGGTGCAATGTACGTCTTGGGCTCGCCCGTCGAAATCAAATCTGGATAGAATTGCAACTTTGGGATCGGTGTTATCGATTCTAGAGAATACCAGGCGGCTAAACCATGTTTAGGCGCTTGTTCAGCGAAACAACTCATCGTGATTGTAGTGTTGTTCAAAATTGTCGTGTATTTCGTCCGCCCTGCCTGGCAATCCAGCGACAGATCCTTAACCTCTAACGTCAGCGACGGTTTATGCCTATAGCAGTCATAAGCGTCATCCCAAGTCACCAGATCTTCAAAACAAACTTCTTTAGTGTCCTGGTTGCCGAAGAGCGCCAGCTTGGTCTCAACCAAGGCGTATGCCTTTTCTATCGCTTCATCGATGTCCTGTTCAGAGGGCGCATTGTAATAACTAACCGCTGAAAAGCCCGCAACCACAACGGCAAACAAGCCAAGTGGCTTTGCATGCTTGGTTACGTTTTGCCACAAACCATCCGTTTTCTCCTCTGACCTGCCTGAACATTAGGGCATTAGACGTTCGACAGGAAACATAATCCTCCGTTAAAACTCCTTGATTGCACCAATCGCCAATATCCAGGGAGCGGGAGACTACAAGTATCGGGAACATGAGCCTTTATTCCATTGGCACAATATCATCCAAGGGCTCGATACCGAAGATCACCGGCTGCAAGAAATTGCCATCTTCATCGACATCACTATCAAGGCCAATCAGGCCGTATTTTTTCCTTGAGATTTCCGAAAAACTGGTGAGTTCATAGGAAGACGGCAAGCCATGAGCCTTGGCTTCCTTAGAGAAACACTGGACAGAGACCACAGCTGACTTTTCGTTGCCCGTGAAACGGGGTCTCTTTGCCTTGCAAGACAAATCAACGCCTTCAATCTGAAAGTTGAACGTCGGTCGCTCAAGATAACAGTTCAGGATGTCATCTCGCCTTTGAGGGCTGACAAAACATATGTCAGAGAAATCGTTGCTGTAACTCATATAAGCAAGATCAATGGTCGTCGTGGCGTAGGCGTCGTTTATAGCTGCTTCAACTTCAAAGGGCTCTGGTTCGAACTCTGGCTCTGCAAATAATGCTATGAGCCCATAGATTGCAGCTCCGGCAGCTAAGACGATCGCAAACTTGATGAAATCAGGCAGTTCTTGCAATCTATTCTTTTTCGGTTCACCAACCATTTCATCAATCCTCTGCTATGTCATTTGATAAAAGCACGGGGCTATTTCCAACCCTTGTGATCCTAGCTCAATTTCTTTGTACTTCTCTTTATCATCTCGCAACAGGCTGTCGATGGTTAGACGCCAACATAAGACGGAAAGGATCGAAATTGAAAAGGTACTCTGCCCTCTATTCGATCCTGACTAGGGGGCAAGCCAAAGCGTTGTTTGTAGGCGCGTGAAAACTGGACAGCTGAACCAAAACCGCATGCCGCCGCTACCTCTGTGATTTGCATTTCTGTTTGGGTGACCAGCCCCCTGGCCCGATCAAGGCGAACATCAACGTAATATCGCAAAGGTGATACGCCAGTGTAACGCTGGAACAACCGTTCTAACTGTCGCTGAGACAGGTTCAGCTCACTTGATAAGATTGGCAGCCGCAAAGGCTGCTCAAGATTGCGTTCCATAAGCAGGATTGCTTCACGTAAGCGCTCTGGCACTCCCTGGCCAACGGGCTCATTTTTAGAAGGCAACTGTCCTTCATCACCAGACCGCAGCACGGAGTGGAAAATATAGCGACCGGCAGCGTTGGCCAGATCAATACCCTACTGTAGGCGAATGATCTCAAGAGCCATGTCAGCAGCTGCGACACCACCGCAACAAGTCAGTCGATCTCGATCAATAACAAACAACGATTCATCCATTCCCGTCTTGGGAAACAGCTCTCTAAAAGCTGCGATGTGTTCGTAGTGAGTGGCCGCCTTGTAGCCCTCCATCAATCCGGCATAGGCCAAGACGAAGGCTCCAGTATCCAGTCCGCACAGCGTTGCCCCCATTCTTGCTTGCCGTCGCAACCACCCTTGCAGCTCAGCTGACTGAAAACCCTCCGGGTTCCACGATGCATTCACCACGACGAAGTCGTAAACTGTATCATCGTATTGAAAACCCTCTGCACCCCCGATTGAAAGACCGTTTGAGGCCATGACGGCTCCCTCATTCAAGGCAAGCAACGGCCAGGAATAAATGGAATGCCCTCTCAAATAATTTGCTGCACGAAAGGGATCTACAAAGGCGTGGAAAGCCATTGAATTGAACCCTGGAAGCAGAAACATTGCGATCCGGCAGCCTCCTTCACTTGGGATTGTTGCTACTTTCTGGACAGGACTCATAGCCATCTTATCAAATACCAAGAGGAGACCTAGTTGCAAATGTCCCCATTAACAAAACCCAGCCTACAGACACCAACAGCAATCCGCCAACAACTGACATAGCTGGCGACAGCCAGGACCAGGCAGAGGAAAACCGATGATCGACCCAGCGCGACGCGAAATTGCGGCTCAAAATGGTCAACAGAGCCAGCGATGTGATCGCCAAAGCTGTGCCAATGGACATAGCGAAAACCGCAACCGCACCGACCAAGGCCAAACCCAATGATTTTGCCAACACCAAAACCAAAACGGCACCGGTGCAAGGCCGCAGCCCAATGGAAAGCACAATCCCAATCGATGCCTTGAGGCTGGTTCCTTGTGCGAGTTGCTCTGGCCCAACACCATGGTTATGTCCGCAGTCAGGGCCATGCTGGTGGTCATGTTCGTGATCATGCCCACAAGTTTCTTTTCCCTTTACCAACGCGAAAGATTTGACCGCACGCCAAATCAGCCACAACCCCATGAGGGCAACCAAGATGTAAGATAGGCGCTCTGACCACAAGAGCGTCGACCTCGTTTCCTTAGCAACAAAACCCGCCACAAAGAGGAGACCATAAACAAGAGCAATGGCGACAACACCCTGGCAGAGCGCCGCAATGACAGAGAGCGTCATTCCCCGCTTCACCTCTTGAGGGTTGGCCAGTAAATAGGTCGTCATAATGACTTTGCCATGTCCCGGGCCAGCCGCATGAAAAAATCCATAAAGGAAGGACGCGGTGATGAGGGCCCAGGCGGCAGTGATGCCAAAGCCGCCAGACAGGCTTCCCAATGAACCAGAAATTGACCTCTGCCAGTCTTTCTGCTGACCGTAAATCCAAACGGTCAGATCCATCCAAACACTTGATTTAGCGGAAAAGGAGATAACCAAAAGTGGGACCGCAAGAATTAGCAAAGCCACGGCCGCCAGCGTCAACCCGCCACGAAGACTTAGAGGCATGATATCTCCACACGCTCGGCGAAGAGTGCCCCTAATCCGTCCTCTGCGGTTTCACCTCGATCAAGAGACTGAGCGTAGGCTACTTGAGCCTCATCGGGATTGGGTTTTTGCAGGTCAGCGACACAGCCATTGGGTGCGTTTTCCAATGATACAGCAAGGCTATCTTGGCTGTGCAATATCTCGATATAATAGAGAGGGTCGTAGGCTGAATAAGTTAGCTTGTCACCTTGTAAATCCAGCGGCTCCGTCAATATCAATTCGAAAGTAAAGTTAAATCGAATTCCAACCAGTTCACCTTTCACAGGAACTGCTTTTTCGATTGTAACCTCGTCGGCAGGTTCGAAAGTCGTAAGGTAAGAGAATTCACTCAGATTGCCCACGATTGTAGCGGCCAGTTCATTAAGCGAGGCTTCTGAGACATTACCTTCAGCGTCCCGCTCCATTCCCTCCATGGTAAAAGCCGTGGAATACTCATCCAAAAGCCAATCCATTTTTATTTTCTCTAAACGCCCTCGGTCATTAAAAATTAGGGCAGTTTTGATATCAATCCATTCATGAGGATGTGCCTGAGCAGGCTTGCTAAAAAACTCAAAACTCCCGACAAAAAACAGGAGCAACAACCAACGAAGATACAACATATTACCTTTCCAACTCCGCGCCATTTTAGATTCGTATACCAAAGAGGCGAAAAATAGGGCGAAAAACATTAAGCCTTTTCTGGCAATCCTGTTACCTATTGTAAAGTAGTTTCACTTGTCGCCGGGATATTCTGATGACCGCAAAACTCTCCTCTGCTGAACTCGCCCGCATCCACAAAGGCTTTGACCCCAACCCAGCAAGATCCTACTCGCTGTCCGCTGAGGCCTACATCAGCCAAGATTGGTATGACATTGAGCTAGAAGCCATCACCAAAAAAACCTGGCGTTGGGTGTGCCATGAGGAGAAGCTGCTAGAGGTCGGTGACTATGTCACGGTAAACGTCGGTGACCAGCCTATCCTGATTGTACGTGACAAGCGTGAGGAATTGCGTGCTTTCTACAACGTTTGCAAACACCGCGCCCATGAATTGCTCAGCGGCGAAGGACGAACTGGTGTCATCACTTGCCCTTATCACGCTTGGGCTTACGACCTGACAGGCCAACTTCGCAAGGCTCCTGAAACCGAGAACCTTGAAGAATTTTCCACATCAGAGATCTGCCTTGATCAGGTCAAGGTCGAAGCCTTCTGTGGCTTCGTTTATGTCAATCTTGATGCCAAGGCTGAGCCACTACACGTCATTTCAGGAGACTTAGGCAAAGAAATCACGCATTGGGCCCCCGACATCAAGGATCTGACCTTCGCACATCGTTTGACCTACGACATCAAGTCCAACTGGAAGAATGTCGTCGACAACTTCCTCGAGTGTTACCACTGCCCAACTGCACATAAAGATTTCTGTACGTTGGTCGACATGGACACCTACAAAGTAACAACGCACGGCATCTATTCCAGCCATATGGCCGAAGCCGGAAAGACCGCTAACACAGCCTACTCCGTTGAAGATGCAACCGTTACCGACCATGCCGTTTGGTGGCTTTGGCCAACGACTTGCATCATGCGCTACCCCGGTCGCGGTAACATGATCATCTTAAACATTATTCCTGTTGGCCCTAATCGGACGCTCGAGACTTACGATTTCTTCCTAGAGGAAAGCACACCTAATGAGGCGGAGCTTGAGTCTGTCAAATACCTCGATGAAGTCTTGCAGGTAGAAGACATCGGGCTAGTTGAATCTGTTCAACGAGGCATGAACACCCCAGCCTTTCAACAAGGGCGCATCGTCCACGATCCAGAGGGCTCCGGGAAATCGGAACACGCAGTGCACCACTTCCATGGCCTGGTCTTGGATGCTTACGCAAAAATGGTGGAAATCTAATGGGAATACTTGAGGGTAAAACAGCTTTTGTAACGGGTGGTACAGGCGGCATTGGTTCGGCCATTTGTCGGCGGTTCATAAAAGAGGGCGCCGACGTTGTTGCGGCTGATCTTTCAGAAAATGGAACAGCCACGCGCTTCATTAAATATGATGTGACCAGCGAAGACGTTGCCAAAGGCACCTTCGAGGAATTGGCCAAAGGCTGGAACAAGCTGGACATTCTTGTTAATGCCGCCGGTATCGAGATCGAGAAAACCATCGAAGAGACGAGCCTGGAAGAATGGAATCAATCCTTTGCCGTCAATGTGACCGGCACCTTCTTGACATCCAAATATGCACTTCCGCTGCTTCGCAAATCAGCGGGAGCATCAATCATCAACTTTGGCTCCTACGATGGTTTCATCGCTGATCCGGGTCTCGCGGTTTACTGCGCCACCAAAGGTGCTGTCCACGCCCTGACTAAGGCCATGGCTTGCGATCACGGCCCAGAAGGCATTCGTGTCAATGCAATCTGCCCTGGCTACGTTGATACGCCGATGCTGCAATCCTTCTTTACGGGTGAAGGCTCCGGCGGTGATGGTAAGTCTCTTAACGATCTGCAACAGGCTGTTCGCGACGTTCACCCTATGCGCACATATGGCACTCCCGATGACATCGCCAATCTCGTTAATTGGCTCGCTTCCGATGAAGCGCGTTATGCATCTGGCCAGCTTTGGGTTATTGATGGGGGTCTATCCGCCCAAGTCCAACAGATGAAACTCTAGGAGAAGCAAACATGGCAAAACCAGTAATTATTACTTGCGCAGTAACCGGTGGCATCCACACACCAACCATGTCCCCTCACCTGCCAATCACGCCGCAGGAAATCGCGACAGCCTCTATTGAGGCGGCAGAAGCCGGGGCTTCTATCATCCACCTCCATGCCCGCGATCCGGAGACTGGTAAACCAGACCCACGCCCTGAGACTTTCATGGAGTTTCTACCGGTCATCAAGCAGTCAACAGACGCCGTCGTCAACGTCTCCACCGGTGGTGGGCTCGGCATGACGATTGACGAGCGTCTGGCGGCGGCGACTACTGCCAGTCCAGAGATGGCGTCGCTCAACATGGGCTCGATCAACTTTGGCCTCTTTCCCTTGCTCGACAAATACTCAGATGCAGACTGGAAGCATGATTGGGAAAAACCCTTCCTGGAGATGACCAAGGATTTTATCTTCCCCAATACCTTTGCTTCCATCGAGTACGTCCTAAAGAACCTCGGAGAAGAACACGGTACTAAGTTTGAGTTCGAATGCTACGACCTTGGCCACCTCTACAACCTGGCCTACTTCGTCGACAAAGGTCTGATCAAGCCACCATTCTTTATCCAGATGATCTTCGGCATCATGGGCGGCATGGGCGCAGATCCTGACAATCTACAGCATGTTCACAACACGGCGCAGAAGCTCTTTGGTGACGATTATGAATGGTCCGTTCTAGCCGCTGGTCGTCATCAAATGCCTTTTGCAACCCAGTCGGCGATCCTCGGTGGCAACATTCGTGTGGGACTAGAAGACTCTCTCTACATAGGGCCAAAGAAACTTGCGACATCCAACGCTGAGCAAGTTCTCAAAATCAGATCAATTATAGAAAACCTCGGCCTGACCGTGGCAACGCCTGATGAAGCAAGAGAACGCCTCGCTCTCAAGGGCGGTGATATGGTGAAGTTTTGATGCTGGGCCTTACACTCAGTTTGTCACCCCAGAATTTCCGTAGGAAATATCAGGGATCTTCGCATCAATTAAAACAAGTCATTCCAGTGAAACAGAGACCCCTGATATTTTCTTCGCTTTGCTTCGAAAATTCTGGGGTGACAAAATAAAGATAAAGGTTTGCAAGTCGTGACAAGACTAGAAAACAAAACCGCCGTTGTCACGGGAGGTCGTCAAGGCATCGGCCGAGCTATCGTCGATGCTTTTGTTCGTGAAGGTGCCAAGGTTCTGACTTGTGGGCGAGGTTCTAGGCCTGGCGACTTACCATCAGATGTCATTTGGCAGCAAACGGACGTAGCCAAGAAATCTGATATCGAAGATCTCTTATCGATGGCCAGAGCTAAGTTGGGCGCAATCTCTATCCTCGTCAACAACGCCGGTGTCCAAATCGAGAAAACCGTTCTCGACACAACGGACGAAGACTGGGACATCTTGATGGGCGCCAATGCAAAAGGCCTCTTCATGGCTTGTCGTACCTTCATCCCGAACATGAGCCTTGGCGGTTCGATCATTAACATCGGTTCCATTTCTGGCAACACAGCTGATCCTGGATTAGCGCTCTACAACGCCTCAAAAGCTTTCGTGCATGGCCTGACTAAATCCATCGCTGTCGATCATGGTCCAGCCATTCGTTGCAACGCCATCTGTCCTGGTTGGATCATGACAGGCATGGCGGACGCTGCTTTTGAGATGGCCAACAATCCAGACGCCGCCAAACTCGATGCTGTGGCCAGGCACCCTGCAGGCCGATTTGGCCAACCTTCTGACATTGCAGCGATGGCGGTTTGGCTGGCCTCTGACGAAGCGACTTTTGCGACCGGCCAGCTCTTTACAATCGATGGCGGCATGACCGCAGCCTCTCCCCTCAATCCAGGACTATTTTGATGAGCAAAGTTGAAAACACAGCCGTGCTTGGCGCTGGTGTCATTGGTGCCAGCTGGACCGCACTCTTTTTAGCAGCTGGTTGTCGTGTCGACGTGTTTGATTTGGCAGAGAACGCCGAGAAATCTGTGCGTGATTACGTTGAGCGTGCCTGGCCGACGCTGACCGAACTGGGTCTGGCAGAGAATGGCGATCCCGACAACATTCGCTTCTTCTCTGATGCCGCTTCAGCCGTGAAAGAAGCTGAATTCATTCAGGAGAACGTGCCAGAACGACTACCGATCAAACACGCGCTCTACCAGGAGATCGAACCTCACTTGGCGCCCGAAGCCATTGTTGCCTCTTCTGCCTCCGGTTTGATGGTCAGTGAGATGCAGCTGGGCTGGAAAGATCCTTCTCGGTTCCTGCTCGCGCACCCGTTCAACCCGCCTCATCTGATCCCGCTTGTTGAACTGCTAACCAACGACAAGACAGCAGACGGCGTTATGGAAGCCGCTGAGGCCTTCTTCAAACAAGTCGGCAAAGTCACCATTCGCGTCAACAAAGAAGTCCCAGCCCACGTGGCCAACCGCCTACAAGCCGCGCTCTGGCGAGAAGCCATTCATCTAGTGGAAGACGGTGTTGCCTCCGTTGAGGACGTCGACACCGCCGTATGGGCCGGACCAGGCCTGCGCTGGGCCGCCATGGGTCCGCATATGCTCTTTCATCTAGGCGCTGGCGAAGGTGGCATGGAGGAGTTCTGTAACCGCTACGGCGACAGTTTTCATCGCTGGTGGGATGATCTGGGGGACGTTAAATTAAACCCGGAACTGGCAACCAAACTTATGAAAGGTGTCCAGGAAGAAAGTGGTGGTAAAACGCCCTTGGAAGGGTCCAGAGACCGTGATGCCCTAATAGTGGCTATGTTAAAGGGGACGAAGGACATGCGTTCCATTTAGAACCCCACAAACTTGTCATCCCAGAATTTTCATCTAGTGGAAATATCAGGGATCTTTTGTCCAACAAGGCGAATAAAGCCTGTTGGAGATCCCTGCTCTACGCTACGCTTCGGCTAGAATGACAGTTGGGGGACTGTCTTAAAAACTCTGGCGATAAGTCGCCAGCTTCACGCCGAAACCAATGAAAACAACACCAGTCACGCCTTTCAACCATCTCTGGAAGATCGGGTTCTTCGCGCCTTTTGCAAGAACTGCAAAGAGCAAAATCATCGATCCAAACCATACCGCATTAATCATCGAATGAATGAAAACAAGGAAGAATGCCGACAATGCTGCGCCACTCACCGACTCAATGAACTGTGGAAAAACCGCGAGGTAAAACATCGAAACCTTCGGGTTAAGTGCATTTGTCAAAAATCCCTCGACGTAGGCATTTACCAAGTTTCTCTTCCGCTTCGCTGGCGATATTTCAGGCGTTACACCAATGCCTTGATAAGCAGCCCAAAGAGCCTTCACACCGACCCAACAAAGATAGGCAGCACCCAGATATTTTACGATGGAAAAAGCCCAAGCTGACTGGACTAATAGAATAGAAATACCAAGAATGGAAAGCGCACCATGGAGGTAAAAGGCCGAAACGAACCCCAACAAATTTGCTAACCCTGCCGTCTTCCCGGAGGTCGGCACAGTCTTCGCAATCAACACACCGTTTGGTCCCGGTGACATAACCAACAATGCGGCGACAATTGTGAAGGTCAGAATTTGTGAGAGTTCCAATTTGTTCTTCTTTCCATTGCAGGCACAGCAGGCTTGAACCGACGGTAAGATAGGTCCGCTTACCCCAATTGTCATCCCAGTATTTTTGTGAAACAAAAATATCGAGGATCTCTGTCAACGAGCGTAGCAGCTTGGCACAAAGATCCCGCTCTCGGCTTTGCATCGGCTGGGATGACAAAGAGAAGGTCAATCCTTCTTAAACAAGTCCTTCCGCAAGGTGTTCAACGAGTTTGGATCGATCTTCACGTGGATCACAGCTGGCCTTTTTAAGGCAATCGCCTCGCTTAGAGCTGCTCCCAATTCCCCAGGCTGATCAACGGCAAAACCCTTTGCTCCAGATAACTCAGCAACCTTGTCATAGGCAGGGCTCTCGATTTCCGCACCCAACAAACGGCCGCCGAAGAACTCCTGCTGATAAGCTTTCTCAGCTCCCCAGGCACCGTTGTCTAGGATCACCGCCACGACGGGCAGGTTGTAGCGAACAGCCGTCGTAATCTCTGTCATGGTGAAGCCAAACCCACCGTCTCCCATAATGGACACAACGGGTCGACCAGGTGCCGACGCCGCAGCGCCAATCGCTGCAGCATAGCCAAAGCCCACCAAACCGAAGTCCAGCGGCGTAATCAAACCGGGTGTTTGGTAGTGGGCCAAACGGTCGGCCGACTGAAGGCAAGCATTGCCAGTGTCGATGGTTACCACGGCGTTTTCAGGCAGAGCTTCACGGATTTCGGCCAGTGCACGGCGTGGATGCATCGGGCTGGTATCATTGTCAGCTTCGGCCTGACGTTCAACCAGCAGATGATCTCTGTCTTGTTCAAACTGTTTGAGCCAAGAGGTCCAGCCTTCTGGCACTGTTTTCTGACGTTTTGCTTCGGCGGTGATGGCTTCTGCTGTTTCCTTTGCGTCTGCTTGTAAACCGAGAGTCGCAGGAAAATAGCGCCCAACTGCAGCACCTTCCAAATCGACGTGGACAATCTCAGCGGTCGCCGAAATATAATCATGAGAAAAGAATGTGGAGTTGAACGCCAAGCGTGCGCCCAACACCAGCAAAAAGTCGGCGTTCTTGGTCAAGCCGGACGCAACCGTGTTTCCTCTAGGGCCACCCTGGCCAGCGTACAATGGATGCCCATGAGGCATGACGTCTGCGTGGCCCGTAGATGCAACAACAGGCACGTTCAGGGTTTCAACCATCTCTTTCAAAGAAGCCGCGCCGTCCGACCATTTGAAGCCACCACCGGCAACGACAACCGGTTGCTTGGCCTTGGCAAGTTTCTCAATAATTTCGGAAACAGCCGCCGCTGGTGGAGGCCCCGCTTTCGCGCTTCTGACCGGGCCAGGCCTCGGCGTATCAACAGCCGCTGCCATCAAATCACGTGGCACGTGAAGCACAACTGGTCCCCGCCTGCCGGACATAGCAAGCCGGATAGCATCTTGGAGCATTTCTGCCAGCCGTGATGGGTCGGTCACCATCACCGACTTTTTTGAGATCGGAGCAAAAAGCGCGACCTGGTCAATCTCCTGGAAAGTATCTTTGCCGAGATCTGGTCTGGAAATAGCGCCAGCAATGGCCACCAAGGGAGAATAGGCCAAATGAGCTTCTGCCACAGCTGTCGCTAAATTGACAACACCTGGACCAGCCTGCGCACCGAGCACGATGCCTGGGCCACCGGTCATCCGCGCATAGGCATCCGCCATATGACCTGCCGCACGCTCATCGCGTGCCCCAACATAAGCGATTTCCTTGTGCTCAAACATGGCGTCGTAGAGTTCAAGCATTGAGCCACCCAGCAAGCCAAACACTGTTTTGACACCCTGATCACGCAACACTTGGTAGACGGCTTCGCCGCCATTCATTTTGTTCGTCAAATCTTCCGTCCCAATTCTAAACCTTCAAGGACTGCTTCTTCAGCTGTCCGAGGGACAATGGCGTCCCCTATTGTGTGTACTTCCAAGCCCAGACCGCTCAATTCATGCTCTAGACTGTCCTCAGGAACGTGTCCCATGGATAAGACCAGGCTATCGATGTTCTCAAGGATGATCGGCTCTTCGGACAAAGTGTCTTGGAAATAGATCGTGTCACCATTGGCACCAAACAATCTGGCGTGAGTCTTGATTTTCACACCCAGCTTATGCAGGCGGCCAACATAGTGGTTCCTTGTGTAGAGCTGTAGTGTTTCACCAGCCAGTGCGGCGTTAACACAAAGCGTCACTGAACAGCCGTCTATCGCCAGTTGCTCCGCCAAGCCCAAACCAATCCAGTCCGCGCGCCAGTCTGCGATCACCACTGATGAGCCAACATTCGCGCGACCTTCTAACAACTCCCAGGCTGTGAAAACGCTCGGCTGATCCAGTCCTTCCAGGGGTGGAACAAAGGGCTTTGCGCCCGTGGCAAGGATCAGACTATCGGGAGAGAAGTTCTCAACAAAAGCCCGGTCTACTACCTGCCCTGTGACGATGGTAACGCCCGCTGCGACCATCTCTTTTTCGAGGTTTTCGATGATGCCACCGAATTCCGCTCTGCCCGGCAAACGTTGCGCCAATTTTGCTTGCCCACCGAGTTGTTTTTCTGCCTCGAACAAGGTAACCTGATGCCCGCGGGCTGAAGCGACCGCAGCCGCCTTCATGCCAGCGGGACCACCGCCCACAACCGCTATTTTCTTTGCTGAAGTCGTAGGGATGACTTGTGTGAACTCAAGCTCCCGACCGCTTTCGGGATGTTGAATACAGGAGATGCCGAGGCCTTTATGAGCTCGACCTATACAGGCCTGATTGCAACCGATACAGGCGCGGATGTCGTCCAAACGTCCCGATTGAGCCTTTATGCCCATTTGGGGGTCACAAATCATCGCTCGGTTCATTCCGCAGAGATCAGCCTCGCCATTGGTTATCACTTGCTCAGCGATTTGCGGCTGATTAATCCGTCCAGTAACAATAACAGGCACCGAGGTCGCCGCTTTAATTGTAGCAGCGAAGGGAGCCACGTAAGCGTGCTCGACCCCCATCGGAGGCGTTATGTGGACCGATGCCCCTAAACTGGCTGACGTACCGGCAACGACTGAAAAGTAATCCAGCTCACTGTCGAGAGCGGAGGTTATCTCAACCACCTCTTCGCCAGATAAACCCAGGCTATCCATCTCAGTGGCTGAAATTCTCAACCCTACGACCTTGCCTGGAGCCGAGGTTCGAATTGCTTTCACTGTTTCTCGAACGAAGTTCAATCGACGCTGGAAATCCCCGCCCCAATGATCATCGCGGAGGTTCACCAAGGGATTCAGAAACTGAGCTGGCAAATAGCCATGGCTGCCCACAACTTCGAATCCGTCAAACCCAGCCTCAGCCAGGATTGCCGCCGTATCACCGTAGCCTTTGATGATATCTCTGATCAGTGCATCAGACATTGGCTTGGGCATGATGTGGAAACGTTCATTGGGCACTGCTGAAGGTGCATAAGCCACGGGCAACATCCCACCCTTGGCCGACAAAATCTCTCGTCCAGGATGAAACAACTGAGCAAAGTTCCTGGCACCATGGGCCTGACAGGTATCAATCAGGCGCTTGTAGTGAGGGATGACATCACGGTTCTGAGCTTTGAGAAGATTGGCCGAAAAGCCAGCGGTTTCATGAACGGCAACAATCTCCGAAACAATCAACCCCGCGCCGCCTTTGGCCCGCGCCTCATGGTAAGCGATCAAGCGATCACCCGGCACGTCGTCACAAAGGTAGGTGTGGTGACCCGGCGAGACGATCCTGTTTTTGACCAAACAAGACCCGACTTCGATCTCCGAAAAAAGATTGGGCAACAAAGCGCTCATCAAGACCGGCCAATGTCACTGCGAGAGAGTAAAATATCGTAGCGTTTACGAAGGGCAAAGTCCTGTTCATCCGACAAGTGAACTGGGTAATATGAGGCCAGCAGTTCCTTGGTTTTCTCGGTCGCTCGCTCTCGAATTGTCGAACCTCCTTGTTCTTCCCAATCAGTCGGTGTTTGACGATCACCGACAAGCGGATAGACGTAGTCAGACTTCATTCTCGCTAAAGTTTGATCATGTCCGAGGTAGTGACCGTCACCCAGACAAGCCTCTGCTATAACTTCAGCGGCAATCGATTGTGGATCTGCCTCTACGCCCCTGACTGAGCGAAGAATGTTGCCGAGCATGTCGTTATCGATCAGGTACGATTCCAGAGAACATCCCAACAATGAGGCCTGCATGCCACAAGCTTGCGTAATAAGGTTAGAGCCAGCATGCGCCGCCAAAGATACGGCGAGATTTTTCTCAGAGCCATGCTGCGCGTCAGCGAGTTTGGCATCTGTGATTCCCGCTATCGAAGATGTCGGTAGATTGAAATGTCGCCCCATCTGCGCAGCTGCTGCCATCAATACTGCCTGTTCTCCGCCACCACCACACATGGCTCCGGTCCTAAGATCAGCCACCAAGGGCTTTGGTGCAAAAATCAGTTGGCTATTGGGATCAACAAGCCAGGCAAAGACGAGACCAGCGAGTGTTTCGGCAACTGCCTGTACAAGGGAGCCTGCAACCGACGCTGGACTGGTGGCACCAGCTTGGCCAGCGGAGATAATCTGAACCGGGAAACCAGCCAAAACGGCGGCCTCCAAGGTTTCGCAAGCTTCCTCTGCAAAGCGCATTGGTGGCACAACATGACAAACCATAACCGTTAAAAAAGGTTTGGCTCTAAACGCTTCTTCACTGCCTGCCAGGTAGTAGCAAAGCTCAGCTATCTTGCTGACATGGGATGGATCAGAAGCTGAAATTGAGACGTGCTTGGACGTGCCTGCCAAACAAGCATAGGCCGTGTTGATGTCCATAGACAAGGGATCTGGTGCATCTCGCGCAACCATCGAACGACTGAAATGATGGACATATTCTAGAGAGTCCACTACCCGCGCTGCATTGTAGAGGTCCAGTGCCGTGGCCCCTCGATATTGCCCTGTATAAATATCGCGAATGTCAGGCGAGGCACCACCGGAACTCATGTGAACTCTGGCTCCAGAAAGATCCAGTTCTAGACCAGGCTTGCGTCCCCAAAGAACGACGTCCCTTCGAACCTCTATCAGAGTTTCACGAACCAACTCTCGCGGAAAGGTTAAACGCCCCCCCTTAGTATAAACTCCGCCTCTAGCTGTCACTTTCTCGATCATGGACGGGATCGCCTGGCTGAAGCCTAGCGTTTCCATCAGGTGTAGAACCGCTTCTTCTACGTTCGTAACCTCTTGGTCAGACAGCGGCTTATAACGGCCACCAACCACACCGGGCCAGACAGCGGGCTTGTCGTCTGAGGTGTCGGCAGCACGACTGCGCCCGCCTCTCCTGCCTCTTGGTTCTGCTTGATCGCTCATCTGCTTAACCTAACAATGGCTCCCGGCGAGCCGTCCAAAGACAGAGCCTGAAATCAAGCCGGTGCCGCCGGGATAGTTAAAGAAGAAGATGCCACCGACCAGCTCACCAGCAGCGTAAAGACCAGGGATAGGCTGCATATCAACATCAACAACTTGACCAGAATCAGGATCTATCCTGAGGCCGCCAAAGGTGAAAGTAATACCGCAGCCAACTTGATAGGCTTCAAATGGGCCCTCTTCGATTGTATTGGCCCAGTTGGATTTAGGAACGGCAAGGCCACTAGTGCTCCGACCGTCTTTGACATTAGGATCAAAAGGAATGTCTTGGCGGACGGCAGCATTGTATGCCTTCATTTCATCCAAAAAGCCTTGAGGTTCTACACCTTCCATTTTTTGCGCGAGTTCTTCCAAAGTATCCGCTGAAACTTTTGTCACGCGTTTAATGCGATACTCGTCACGTAAAATGGACGTCACTTTTTGATCGAAAACCTGCCAAGCGAATTGATCGGGCTGTTCCAGAATAACCCGCCCATACTTAGCGTAAGTATAGTTTCGGAAATCAGCCCCCTCATCCACAAAGCGTTTGCCATGAGCATTGACCATGACTCCCCAGGGGTAGGAGTGCTTTTGAAAGTTATCACCAATTGTCAAATCACCGAATTCAGGCGCATTGTAATCCCAACCAACGGCGTGACAGCCGGACCAGTTGCCATAGGTCGAAGCCCCGACGTCAGTAGCCAACCTGTGGCCGTCACCTGTGTTAAAACGAGAGCCCCGGACCTTCGCCATCTCCCACCCTTGTCCCAGATAGCGTGTGCGCCATTCGGTATTGGCCTGAAAACCACCGGATGCTAACACAACGGAACCAGCCGATATCTCCTCAATCTGACCGCCAGATTTGACCTTTACGCCCATGACAGTATGCCCGTCGAACAATAGCTCTGTAACACGTGCACCATAACGGACTTCAATCCCGTTTTCCTTGGCGATCTCAGTGTGAGCGTCAACCAGCCCAGGGCCACCACCCCATGCTTCCAGTGTGAGGCCGCCCCAGAACTTGAACTTGCCATCGACTTTGAAGGCTTGGCGGCCGTAGATCGGCATAAAGCGAATGCCCTTCTCTCTCAGCCAATGCATGGTCGCATTGGACGAAGTAACCAAACGTTCGCAAAGCTGAGGATCGGTGCGGTATCGTGTGACGCGGAACATATCGTCAAAGAATTGATCTTGGGTGTAGGTTCCAAAATCGGTGATCGCGATCTGGTCTTCGGGAAGGTCAGGACAAAGCGCGCGAATGTCATCAACGCCCTCATAAGCGAAACGGATTGCACCTGCTGTGAAACGGGAGTTGCCGCCGTTTTCATCTTCTGGTGCCCGTTCAAGGACTAGAAC
>Ga0055584_100002630_pt1 | contig 17718 bp, 23 predicted proteins | sample OSDHelmetaG_FD_58716 | JGI IMG/M metagenome (GOLD analysis project Ga0055584, IMG submission 58716) | Pelagic marine sediment microbial communities from the LTER site Helgoland, North Sea, for post-phytoplankton bloom and carbon turnover... | ecosystem: Environmental > Aquatic > Marine >... | reverse complement strand
CAATTCAACCACTACAACCACGAGAGGACCATCAGAGAAAGAATCTTCTGAAACTACAACTACGCAACCAGCTACTGTGACTCGGACATCAACTCGAGAATCGGAGCCTGGAATTAGTGAATCTTTTGACGACAAAACTCTTGTTTTGAATTTTACAATCCCGTTTCAGAATGACGAACCGATTACTCCACCGGGAGAGACATCACCTTCTGCTTGCTGATTCAAAAAACGACTCAATATAATAGTATGACATTGATCTCCAGAGTTCCTGAAGTCCTTGAACAAACTGTCACGCCGCAACAGGCGTGGGAGGAGGAATCAGGCAACCTGCAACCGTCTTTGGCTGCGGCTTTAACAGTCGGCCAAGGATGGCAAAGTGATTCATCAAATTTTCTCCAACCAACCAATTCAGTTTCATTGACGGGTGATAATTTCTGGGAATTAGACGGCAATGGGGATCTCCAACCACAATTGTAAACATGGCAACAAAAAACGTAGTACCAAGAGCAGCCAGCGAAGGCAAAATAGGAACTTCAACGAAACCGTGGGCAGAAGTAAATGCCGATGCGGTAAACGTTGCGGGAAATCCCGCGGCTTCCACTGTAAGTCCTTCCTTCACCGGAACACCCACCGCACCAACCGCCACATCTGGGACCAATACCGCCCAACTGGCTTCAACCGCTTTTGTTCAGGCTGCACTTGTAGCGCTCACCGCTGATGTCGCCGGACCTAGTTCTTCAGTAAACAACAGAATTGCTACATTTGATGGCATCACGGGAAAACTTTTAAAAGATGGCGGCAATACAATTGCAGAAGTTGTTTCTCGAGCAAATCATACCGGCACCCAGCTTTTATCGACAATAAGTGACGCTGGAACAGCCGCGGCCCTCAATGTTCCCGCCGCTGGTGATGCGGCTTCTGGCGAAGTAGTAAAAGGAAATGATTCTAGGCTTACTGACTCCAGGTCTCCGTCCAGCCATGCCTCGTCTCATATCAAAGGCGGAACTGATTCCATTGATGCCGACAAACTCCAGATCGACGTCAGCTTTTCAACTATTTCGGCTGACACTTCGGATCCAAACGTGACCGATTCAGATCACCTTGGGGCTATCCTCAAAGGGATCGATAATTCACTAACATCTAGCGGATCCTACACTGATGAAAATGCCCGTGATGCAATTGGAACCGCGCTAAGCGGCGGGGACACCAACTCAATCAACTGCACTCCTGACGACGCTGCGGATACAATCTCGCTTGATGTGCAGCGTAAGTCTGTTGGCCTCGTAGCGAACAGCCAAGGATCTTTGGGTGAAGATTCTCAGGGTATTTTTGTTAATCTTGGCACGACATCCGATAAGGCTGCTTCTGGTCAAGATGCAAGATTTCCAACTGCTGATGAAAAAGCCGCCCTTGTAGGAACCGATGGCTCTGCAAGCGGTTCAAATAAATATGTAACCGACAGTGATGCGAGATTAACAGATTCACGATCCCCAAGCTCTCATGCTTCTTCCCATAGTCGAAGCGGATCTGATCCAATTGATGGGGACACCATTGACATAGACTGGAATCCCAGCAACTACACTCCTTCGACCAACCCAACAGAGGTCACTAACGAAGACGAGCTTACCGCGCACCTTTACGGGATCGACCAGGCACTCGCTTCTAGGGTGCTTAATACATGGGGAGTATCGGGAACCACTATTAGTGCTTCCAACAAAGTTCTCGACGCGAACGTGCCGAGTTATACTCTGGCCTCTCCGGTCACTGGTGATTGGATTCCATTTTATGACACGGGATCTGGGGCAATGCGCCGAGCAAATTTTTCTTCTTTTGCTTCTAGTGGTGGAGGATCTGGCCCAGATGCAGGAGGTGCTTCTGAACTTACCATTGCGGCTGGTGCGGTGGCGGTAACCGGAAACCATCACTATATTGACACACAAGGCGATGCCGCTACCGATGACCTAGAGACGCTCGGCGGCAGCCCTGCTGATGGAGATGTCGTTTTCCTTTATGCGGCCAACGATGCTAGAACGGTAGTTATCAAGCATAACGCTGGAGACATTTATTGCTGGGGTGGATCCGATGTAACGCTTGACGCTAACAACAAAGCGGTTCAAGCCATTTACTCAGGTCTCTACAGCCGCTGGATGGTTCTTGGCGGTGCGACAAGTAGCGGTGGTGGATCATCCCTCCCAGTAGACGATACTACATCAATCGCCTACGATACTGGTGACGCTACTGCCCAAGTGCGTGTTGATGCTGGTGATGTTTCAACGGCCTCAGTTGCCGTGCTTCAGGCTCAAGATGGCGAAGCCAGAGCGGGGTTGGTCAACTTTGAGCGAGATTTGTTCGGCACTGGACAGCTTGCCTCCGGCACTGACGCATACTTCATGGTCTGCCGAAGACCGATGACCATCACCGATATGGATGGCGAGTTGAATGGAGCCACTGGGACAGACGACACTTCTTTCCGGATAGTGAAAAACGGAACTCTGGTAGGGACGGGGATCACTCTATCCTTAACGGAAACCGGCACCTCGACAAACGATGCCTACGGGACCGGCACGCAAGATGTCGACTTCGCGGCCGGCGACACGATAGAAATTCGATGCACCGGTGATGGTGACAATTCCTCCGGTGGCTCCGGTGAGGCGTCTGCGCCGGTTGTCATTTGCCTGACTGGTTACTATCATGTGAGATGATCCGGCACACCGTAACAACCCCACCGGCCGAAGGCTTACTGTTCACCGCGTCTCCCATCCCTGAAGAGGCAGCAACGCTTGTTGGTGAAACCCTTGTAGTCATCCCCTCCAAGGTCGTGTCGGGCTCCTATCGGGAAAAGGCCCTGGGGCGATTACTGGAGCACTTGGAGTGGAGCGGCTTTCCCCGCGATCAAGTGGAAATCGTAAACCCTGATGGAGATGATTTCTGCAAGGGAAAGCTGATCACTGAAGGTGCCAACCGCCAAGACAAGAAATACCTGTTCCAAATAGACGGGGATGTCCTTCCTGACCTTGGGGGGTTCTACCGGTGGTTGCTCGACACCGGCAATCAGGACAAACCCTGTATGCCCCATCGTGGCATTTACCGGATGGACAAGGAGGAGACCTCGTGGGTCCTTTACTCGATCAGCGAACCGAGGTGCAGAATCAACACTCGGTCTCCAAAGATCCTTTCCGCTCTTTGTGCTGGAGGTTTTTGGATCCCAAAAGACCTATATTTGGAGAATCCTGTCAGCGAAGAGTTTGTCGGCTGGGGGGCCGAGGATGTCGAGTTTGGCCGCCGAATTGAAGAGATCCAGCAGTGGGAGAGATTCGACAAATTCTCCCTCCACCACTGGCACGAGTTTGACCGGAAGATGTTCAAATCCAACCTCGAGAAATCGCCCCACACCAGTTCCAATTCTCGGAATGTCTGTGACAGGATAGCTCGACAAAAAGTCGTCATCATGGGCGGCGGCGGCCGCACTGGGTCGGTCCTTCTGGAGAGGGCTTTGGACCAACACCCTGACATCGAGGGCATCCTTGATGAGCCGTTCTCGAAAGGATACAAAGATGCCACCCATGTTCACATGCCGGATGCCAAAGACAAGGTGAAGTGGTTGCTCGACCAAGCCGAGTCTGAAGCAAACGTCGTAGCTTTCAAGCTCCTCGACTTCCACCCTGTTCAGCAATTCGCTCGTGGATTCCTGTTGGAGGAACTGAAGAAGCAGGGCTTTGTTTTCCTTCACCTCAGAAGGAGAAGCCTGTTTGAACAACTGGCCTCCCACTACCTGGCGCAGACCGAAAAGAAATACGTCTCTCTTCCCTACGAGAGCGAGGACGTAGAGATGGATCTCTCGTGGGCCGAAAGGGTGATTGATAAACATGTCAATTCAGACGCCGGAACCAAAGTTTTCTTAAAGCGTGTGCCACCCCATCAGAAGCTTGAGGTTTTCTATGAGGACCTGCGGGATAATTTCGACGGGACAATCCGCGACATCCAAGAGTGGATAGGGGTAATCCCGATCGACTTGAAGCCAACAACAGAACGCCAGATGACTCGGCCTCCCGAGGAGATCATAACGAACTCGAAAGAAGTGAATCTGCTGATTCAACGTAAGACCGGTCAAACGGCCCCGCCCCCACACTACTACAGTTCAGTTCCTGGGTGGTGTGACTATGAGTCATTCATCGACAAGGCGATCGAAAACGCGGAGGACGGTGAGACGATTGTCGAGATAGGCGGCTTCAAGGGGATGTCTACAGCCTACGCTGGGATCGAGATTCTCCGCAAGAACCCCACCATCCGGTATCATGTGGTTGATCACTTTAAGGGTTCGACAGAACACCAAGGGAGCGGACCCGCAGGGTTGGGCAAGGAGTTTCAGCGCAACTCCGAGCACCTCTACCTAGAGTGGTTGCAAAACATTAAGCCCGTAGATGAGGTGGTGAGGGGAATTAGGATGGATTCCAAAAAGGCCCACGAGATCTACCCTGACAAATCTCTGGCCGCTGTCTTCATCGATGGCGAACATTCCTTTGAAGATTGCCTATCGGATATCAAAAACTGGCTTCCCAAAGTGCGTCCCGGAGGTTATATCGGGGGACACGATTATAATTGGAAAGGCGTCAAAAAAGCTGTCACAAAAGCTTTTTCTAACAACGTAACAATTGCAAAAAGAAGCTGGAGTTTTAAATTGCCAAATTAAATGGAAACAAATGACGAAACAGAAATTACAGTGACGCAGCTTGGTTCGAGAGTAAATCGGCTCGACACTGAAGTTGAGTCGATGAGAAGCGAACTCGGCGAAGTAAAAACGACAGTTGCTGGGTCAGCAGCCATAATCGAAGATCTTCGCAATGATATGTCGACCCTGTTTTCAAAAATGGATCGGTGGTCTGAAAGTTACAGCAGTGCAACAGCGACTAAGGGCATGATTCCAGCCAGCTATGTTACTTGGGGAGTTGGCCTCATGGTTTCTCTTGCCGGCCTTGGCTTGACAGTTACTGGAACGGCCGCTGGCGTCATTCTTTGGGCTCAATCTTCTGGGGATGATAAAGTTTCTCTCATCGTCGAATCAAATAAGGAAGAGATGGTCGAGAATGAAAAGGAATTGGCATATATTAGGACATGGCGAGATCAGTTTTTAACTGATTGGGGGCGCATTCAAGAAAAACTCCATTGGACCCAACATGAAATTGATGATCACCGAGACAAAGCTGATCATCCGCTCAAGCAAAACGAAGAAATCAAAGCGCTCGAGGACGATTTAAATTCGTTAAAAAAGCAGGTAGGTGAAATTGATTGAGAGTAGTAGAAAATTAAATTGATCAGCTCAAAAGGATGACTGAATAACGCTGCTGCTGCTGCATCTAATTTGTTCTGGACAAACCCGATATGACAGTGCCAAGGTGATTTTACTGCGAGTAAATTCTCGCTATTTCCAAAACCAAGAAAACACTAAATAAAATGAAGTTTCTTAAAACTATTCTAAAAGGTAAGTTGACCGGCCTTGGCTTGGTCGGCGTTCTTACTAACGACCTCTTGAGCAATCTTGACGCTGTTGCCCCAACGTTCCAAAATGCTGTTGGATCTGAAGCGAGCGGTCTTCAAATTGTTTCTGCTGCTGCGGTAATCTGGGGCGTCTTTCGCCGGTTCAGTTCTCAATATAAAGCGGCGTAATTTCAAGCAGGGAGGGCTGGCGCCTAGCGTGGGTTCATAACCCATTGCTTGAAGGTTCGATTCCTTCCTCTGCAACTATTTACCTCATGAAACGAATCGCCAAACTTAACAAAACTAAAAAAACTCAAGTTCAGCGTCTTAGCAACAGGCAAAACAAAGCTGCTATGCAGAAAAAAACGGGTGAGGTTATTGCAGAATCCAACCACCTCAATCCAAATCATGTGTGCGACGTAAATGCCCCGTGGAGGGCAGCAAGAGCCGCTGGACTCAACCCAAAGAAAGAACCTTTGGCTCGCCGGTTGAGAAGAGAATACGGAAATCCAAAAGGAAAGTATTGGAAAAAACGATTTCGTTGGGACAACGCACCAATTCACAGAGAACATGGACGTTTCAAAAATACCTTGCCTCAGACGGCTTCGCATCTTTATCAAGCGAAGACAATGGGCGTCTAAGGCTTCACCTTCGATTGAAGAGGTAGACGACGAAAGGCCCTACAGAGCTCAGTATTGGCTTGCTTTAAAAGTAGTCGAACAGGAGTCCCATCCACGCGATCGAACACGCAGGGACAAAAGCGGGTATCTGAAGCGATACGGTCTTGGGCTCACACCTGGCAATGGTGGTGGCCGTTACGAATATGCCGGGATGAATCAGCGGGATCATCCTGAAATGTATCGCCAACTCGAAAGCGCTCCACCGCGCCGAAGAGAGATCATGGCTGCCGCATACATTGACGGTTATTTCCGTCAATTTATAAAAGGGCCGTGGTTTAATGCCGGAGTTGAGTTTTTAATGATGAATGGATGCTTCAACCTTGGTCCTACCGGAGTCACTGTGATTGCCCAATGGGCGCTTGAAGATCTCGGCCTCGAAGTCAAAGTTGATGGACAATGGGGTCCAGAAACTCGAGACACTTTGGCCGTCGTTCAGGAAACTCGTGAAAACGTCGCCGAATTTATTGCAGCATTTCGTAAAGCTTGTGAACGCTACGAAAAAACGTCAAATCCTGTTCCTGGGTTATCAAAAGAATCAAACGATGCAAACAGCAACGCATGGGCTGAACTTGTAAACCGGTGGAATAACGCTATTACCTTTGCTCTTTCAATCGCGTGAACCATTCCAAGTGGTCTAAGTTAGTCCGAATCAGGGACGCTAGAGACCGCCGAGGCAGATGTGTCCTCTGCGGTGGAACATTTGCAATTTGGCGCCTTCAAGCCCATCACATCCGACCAAAATCGCTTTATCCAACAAGGGCGTTAGATCTTTCTAACGGAGTTTCTCTTTGTGCGGGATGTCATCAGGGACCTGTTCACGCTCAGAACGCTTTCAAAGACATCGCGGAATCACATCCCGAAATGGGATGGAGGTTATTTGTCCCACTTTTCGATCGTTGGAATGACTTAGCGAGAAATCGAAACTTTAACCTCACGGCCGAATTATCTTAGAAGGCTTGTGAGAAGCCAATTCCTCTTCTTGAATCTCAATGTCTTTAACAAGTTCGTCCAAAGCACCCACGGCTCTTGCAGCTAGTTCTTGAGCCAAAAATTTCTTGAACTCTTCTGGCGAAGCTTTGAGGGCGGCCCTTGACATAGATTTGCTAACTCTCAAAACAATCTCTACGCTTTCGTCTTTTTCGGTAGCTTTCCAAGTTGACATTTTTTTGGCAAGATCTCCCATAGCATGGTGAAGGCTACGCTGAGCCAATTGTCGCTCTCCTTTAGCATCCTCTATTGCTTTGTGCATAGAGTGCAAAATTTCCAAAGACTTGCGATAGCGGCGTCCCGTGACGGGAATGAGGTCTCTAAGGTTGATCATCTGTAATGGGCTTTTTGAGATTTTTGGTTTCGGTTTACTCGACCTCGGCGTTTGAAATCTTTTTCAACATCCGGGGCGAGAAACTCTTCATCAACAGGTTCAGCGTAATTAGTCGCTGAGTCAATAGTGCATAACGCTATTCCAAGAGCAATAACGTCGTCATCGTGAGAGCCATCTGCGGCCTCGCCCTTTCCTTTATCGTTCACAATAAAAGTCTCGAGTTCTCGGATCACATTGGGACAATATATTTCTACGCCTTCTCCTTCAACATCCCATTCCCTAATCGCCTTCGCGACTGAGTCTTCGATATTCTTCCGAGTCTGGACGTTGGTCTGCCAGCCGTAGGCATCTGTCACCTTGCCGGTCTTTTTGTTGGTCGTTCGACGTCGATAAATCTTGGCCGATCTCCGCAGTTTCAGGAGTTCGATCAGTCCCCGATCGTTGTTGATCTCTGGGACGATCATGCACTTCCCGTAGTAATGGGCGAGCCGGTAGACCGCGTGTTCCAGAACATCGATGTCCCAGCGGCATGGACTGAATAATCTCGCCACGAGCCTTGTGGGGTGCCAACCCCTGCCATCGTAGTAACCCCTCCGGAAACACAGCACTGAGTGGCAATCAGGATCCAACCCCATCGCCTGACTAGCCCCCGTCATGGTATCGACCGCAATAACATATTTACGACCAGGTTGAGGCGCTTCCCATCTGTCGAACTCAGCTTCTCCAGGATCAGTTGTTGGCCTCCAAGACGTTTTGTCGACGCCTCCATCATTTACAAGCTCGATTGAGCCTTGTTCCACGGGATGTTGAGCGCGAAGTTTTTTCTGCCATTCGATTCCAATTCGGTTAAACCGTTTCCGCCCAGAAAGCAGAAAAGCAGTGCTGGATGAGCGGGGATATTCTTGCTCAAACAGATCTGCGTCACCACCGCATTCACCCGCAATCTTGTTTCTCCTCCAAGCAATTTGAGAAATTTCGCAATTAAAATCTTCGATTAGCTCTTTTTCATCCGGAGTGAGACTCCCCTCGACTTCTTGAGCTTGGGTTTCGGTCAAAGGAAGGTAAGAATCAGGAAATTCATACCACGCTCGAAAAACCTTTACAAAACCATTTCCTCTTTTGCCTGATTTGAACTCCTCGAGGGTCACTGCTCCCTGCCAAAAATCAAAATAAGCCCCGCTGGATCCGTTGGCTGTTGACTCCAATACCACTACAGTCCCAGGAAGGTCCGGAACACAAGCCATCGCCCCCTGAAGGACCTTGTGGGCATTCGCAACACCCTCGTCTCGCCAGCGTGCTGTCTCTGTTGTGAGAAGCCACTGGAAAGTTCCCGAACGGGCTGCGTCGAAGTCACCTGCGGTTTCTTTGACTATCCGGCCACCGTTCGAACAGGTCCCCTCAAGGTTGTTGATCTTCATCTCATTCCCCCATTCAAAAGAATCGTGAGCCTCGTAACGGCTCAGGATCTGCCAGAGGTTGTCCACCTGGCTGTATTGCCCTCCCATCACACAGGCCGACACTTCAGCTTCCCCGACCTTCGGTCGCCGCACATCGGAATACATAAGGTTGGTGAAAAAAGTCGATGACCCCTTTTGACGAGGCTTGAGGCCTATGACTCGGCAAGGGAGTTCGTTCTCACGACAGAACTGGTGGACCTCATTGATGTCCCTTTGGTAAGCGTTCATCGAAGGCCGGCCGATTGCTCCGGACTTCATTTTGATCCGCCCAAAAGACTCAAACCACGCGCCTCCGTTTTGCCGCACGGCATTGATTAGATCAAGGGGTGTCATTTCCAAAACCCTAGAGCAATCTTGGCCGTAAGGCAATTAATCTTGACTTTTTAGATGTTGCCGTCAACTTATCAAGCCAATTTGAAGGCAACTTGAAATCAACCTACTTATTATGCACATAAAAGACATATTCATTACCACCCGCGACATTTTTGATCGCCCCTCCATTCGTTCTTCAATTGAACTAGAATCTGGAACTGAAACAGTTCAAATCGGCAAATTACAAATTAGTGAATGGGCCACGAAAAGGATCATTTCTATCGTTGAGGACGAAATCCGAGACACTGTTGAGGATAGAATAAAAAAAATTGCCGAGATGAGGTTAGAGCCGATTACAAATTTGCTTGAGACAACCGACATTAAAGTTGAGGAGGTGAACAATGATTGAGTTTTCGATTCCTATGCTGGCTCCAAGTCTTAACGGTTCCAAGGGCCTTATGAGGATGCACTGGGCAAATTACCGTAAAATTAAGGACAAGTGGACGCTTTTGATCCGAACACAGGCAAATCTTGAGCGCGGTTTTAAACAGATTGAAGAGTGCGAAGTCGTTATTTTTCGCCACTACGCGACTCACCCGCTTGACCTAGACAACCTGTTCGCCGCTTCCAAGATTCCGCTAGATGCTCTTCGGCATTCTGGCGTTCTGTCTGAAGATGACCCCTCAGTCGTGAAGTCACTAGAGTGCAAGCAATATAAGGTCGCGAAAAAGGCTGACCAAAAAACTGTTATTCAATTAAAAACACCGACCAAATGATAAACAACTCTATAACTTTCGAGAAGTATCCAAACCCAATTCAAGAAGAAGCGGCGCAGCTTGTCTACTCCGCACGCGATGTCGCGGGGTGGAAACAGGTTTACTATTCTGAAGCTTTGAATCTCGCGGCCGACCGCCTTGACAAGCAAATTTCAATTCATAATTCGGAAACGCAGAACAATGTTTTGAAGGCCATAGCGGCCTATTACAGGGAGGAGGCCCGTCATGATTGATTTATTCGAAGAAGCATTAAACGGGGCCGCATGGGCTCGCGAGGAAGATCCCCAGACTGCTCATGCCGCCGCCAGTTCAATTCGCGGACAAAAGGCGAGCGAACTTGAGATGCAGGTTGTCCGCGCCGTTATCAAACATCCTGAGGGGTTGGCTTGCTATGAGATTCAGGCCCTGACTCAGATCCCGAACGAATCCCTAACCCCTCGTCTCGCGCCGTTGCGCCGGAAAGGGCTTATCAAGGACTCCGGACAGCGCCGAACAGCGCCGTCTGGGCGACAACAGATTGTCTGGGTCGAAGGGGATGGCAAACCCCAAGCTATCACGCTTCCGCTTCCCAGTTACGGGGAACTGGTGGTGGTGGCTCACTGGGATGATTTCCAGATCGAGGACGCCACCGTCCTTGGCAGGTTTTCCCATCGTGATTCCGATGGCTATTTTTACATCGACGGCTCCCAGAGGGGATGGCGTCACCTGAAACGGCTGAGAAGCCACACACTAAACAATGAACTGTAGGAAAAGCGAAGGGCGGATCCGGTGGATACCGCCCTTCTTGGTAAACCTACTTACCGTAATAACAAATGAGCAAACAAAACACCAAAGTCAAGGCTCTTGTGGATTGGGTCCGTTCGGACGCCGCCCATGAAGAGATCGCCAAGGCCCTTCCAGGTCTTATTGTCGGAGAAGAAAACCGGATCGGATGGGTCCAGAGACTGGAGCGGACATTCGTAACCGCTTTGGAGAAAAATCCGAAATTGAAGGAATGCACCAAGCACTCAATCGCGACATGCGTTCTTGAGCTTGCGGAGTTTGGTTTGATGCCGAACTCAAGAGACGCTCACCTGATTCCTCGAAACATTAAACAACCTGATGGCCAATGGAAATTGGAATGCACCCTTATAGTGGACTACAAGGGCTTTGTCACAATCCTGCACGACTACTGTGGGGCTGAGATCGTCGATGGCGCCGTGGTTTACGACGGCGATGAGTTCGACTACCAGCGCGGTGGAAACGAGGACGGGAGTGACCGCCTAGTCCATCGACCGACTTTCCCGAGGACGTCCAAAACACCGATCGCGGTCTACACCAGAGTGAAGTTCAAAGGGCATCCAATCCAGATCCACGCGATGGATATCGAGGAGGTGGAATCGAAGCGGAGGAGATCGAAAGACTTTAACGGTAAATTCAACCCAAACCAGACTGATCCCGATGACATGAGAAAGAGGACATGTTTGAAGAACATGATGAAGTGGCTTCCTCGCACTGATGAGTTCACTCGATTGATCGACCTAGACAATGTTCACAATCCCATTGAGCCGGATGAAGAGCAGGAGAAATTTTCTTCTGAAATTCCTGTTGAGGAAGCAACTGTTGCAGTTGTTGATCTTAATCAAGACTTGATCGACGAAATTGAGACTAAGCTGAAAAATGCTGAACTTACCGATGGAGATCTTGATGAGGTTCTTCAGAATCACAAACTTATAAAGCCTGACCAGACTTGGAGGTCTTTAGCCGGCCCGACATTGTCTTCGGTCATTGACCGCTTTGATGAACTCACCGCTGTGACATGGTAATAGATTCCATGCCCGAACCTCTTCGCCAACCCGTGATAGATGCCATGTGGATTGCCAATGCTGGCGGTTTTTTTGACATTGTCGGGGTTGCGCTTGGAGGTTTGCTAAATGATCCGGACGACCCAATGACCGCTTCGGTGGTCGATGTTTCTGGGAACCGGCTTGCCCTTATTTCGATTTTCGAACAACCTTCTGGTTCGCTCGAATGCCGAGTTTCACTTCACCATGCTCTATTAAACTAATGATATTTAATCCTAAAAATCCAGTCAATCAGGTCTGTAACGACTTGTCGTTCGAGGCATACGCAATGTCTCAAGGTCTTAACAACACGCGAATGAAAGCTGCACAAAGGTCTTTGTGGCGGTTTAAACAAATTCTTGAGAACCCAACTAGGGATAGGCTAGACACTGAGGCTCTTTTGCAGGGTCGTCAGTTCCATACGCTTCTTCTTGAGCCGGATCTTTTTTACAGCCGTTATGCCGTGCTAGATGATTCCAAAAAAGCTGAGTTTTTAGCGCAAGAAAAAGCCAGGGTCGAGAAAGAAAACGAGGATCGACCTCCATCGAGGTCACTCAAGATGCCGACTGACTTCAATCGACGCTTTCTTGGTTATAAAGCTTGGTTGGAAGAATCCACCAAAAGCGGTATGGAGATTGTAGACGCTGATTGGTTCATCGGAATGTCTGAAATGTGTCAATCCATCAGGGATTATGATGAGGTTTGGGAAGCCATTGAGGGCAGCCAGACTGAAGTGACCGTGTTTGGGTGTTACGCCGGAGGCAGGGAGGAAGACAGGTGGCTGATGCAGCTGAAAGCTCGCCTAGACATGCTTGATCTCAATGGTGACTCCGTAATCGACCTCAAAACAACCGTGAACGCCGCTGCGGAACCATTTGCCGCCAGCATTCAGAAATATGGCTATCACAAGCAATTGGCTTTCTACGTCGATGTTTGCCGATTAGCTGGCCTCGACAAATCCCGAGCAGGAATATTGGCGATCGAGAAGGAATGGCCGTATGAGTGCGCTCTGCATTGGATGCCATCAGACTGGCTTGAACTAGGTCGGCGCGAATACCGAGCAGACCTTTACAAGATAGCCCATGCGTTCCAAGTGGATGAATGGCCAAGAATAGGTGTTGCTGAAATCATGCCGCCGGTCTGGGTCGAAAAGATGTTGGAGCAAGTTTAAAATTTAACCTACTTACTTATGATAAAATACCGAATCAGCAATTGGGAAGAGACCTTTGAGGTCAGCCAAAGCAAGCGGTGCGAGGTCATGAAATGGATCGCACTGCCTTACAACCCGTCCTCCTATGGTTTCTGCGCTTTAATGGAGAGACCAGATGGCCCGGAAATTTACGGAATCTTTTGCGTGCTTGCGCTTGAGGCCAGCCAATCAAGAACTCGAGGTGAACTTACTCGCGGTTCCAGAGAGATTCCTCACGATGCCCGAAGTTTGTCAGTAAAATTGCGAGTCAAAGAGGCTAAGCTAAAGACCGCAATTCAAGTCCTTTCTTCTGATGAGATCGGTTGGATCGAGGCTGAAATTATACCTGAGGAGCAAGATCAGAGCCTTCCAGGTTTTGAATCCGAGGCCACTCCGAGTCGAGTCGACACAAGTGTTCCTACAGAACATAACAGAACAGAACAGGACGAGACAGAACAGGACGAGACAGAACAAGATCCGACTTCTAAAGAAGTCGAGTCAGTCATGCCGGCCGGTTGGAGGTCCATGTCGCAGGAAAAAGCCAAAAAAGCTCGGGTAAAGAAAAACACTCCCCTGATGGTCGAGCTTGGCTCGCTTTTTAACAGAATGGAGTCAACTAAGTGGACCGTTGCAGAAGCCAAGGCCCTGCTGGATATTCTTCCAATTGATCCTGACGAATACAGGTCAGTCAGGACTTACTACCGTGCCACGATTCCAACAAACGAAGACTTCCGGCGCCGAGATTTATTCACCTTGCTCAATAATTGGATTAGTGAATCTGACCGCGCCTCCAGAAGGGCAAACACTGCCACTGGCGGTGTTGTCAAAAAAGAAAAAAAGGAAAGGCTTATGCCTGAAGATTTTGAGGCTTTTCTTGACTACTCCAACCCTGGGTTGTTGACTCGGAAGGATGAAGCATGGAGGCACATGAAAAAAGAATACGACGAATGGAAGGAGGCCCAAGATGCCTGATTTACAGAAACCGAGATCACTAATTCAATTGGTAGCTACCACCGATGCGGAAATGATAAGTAAAATCAAAACTTGGCTTTCTGTGAAGGGGTATGGTATTCATGAATTAGAAGAATGGATATCTCCTCAATCGTTTTGCAAAAAAATAGGAATAAGTTCATCAACCCTTGCAAGGAAGTTGAAAGCATCGAATTGTCCCGAAGTGGAAATAAAAAGAGGACCATCCGGTCGTCTGCTGATGCTACGGCCAACCACCTCATTTGAAAAATTCTGCAATGCCAAACAAGCCGCAACGGATTTACCGAGGCAAGAGGGGGATAAAAACCCTTGACCGTGATGTTGTGTGCGTAGACCGACCCTCAAGGTGGTCTAACCCTTTTTTTATTCAAAACTATCGAGCAATACCTTGGACCACGATTGAGCTTGCCGCTCGTCTTGGTGTCAGGGTTCGCTCGTTTCGGTGCAAAACAAAATTAGAAGCCGTTGAAAAGTTTGAAAAAGCTTTGCTTGCTGGAGAGCTTGAGATTACTCCAAAATTGGTTTGGCAGGAGCTCAGGGGTTTGGATCTTGCTTGTTTCGACCGCGACAACCAGCCATCTCATGCTGACATTTTAATAAAAATAGCCAATGGCCCACGACCGAAATGACGTTACGATAACTGGTTATCTGACCGAAAATGCTATTTTCAAAACCACGCCTTCTGGGCGATCGGTTACTGAACTCAAGGTGGCTGTGAACCGAGATGAGGAGGAACACGCTACTTACGTTTCAGTCGATTGCTGGGACACTATTGGAGAGCTTTGCTCCGACTGGCAAAAAGGCCAGCGCGTAGTAATTTGTGGACGCCTAAAGGGCATTCTTCGAAAACGACCAGGTGGCCGTTACCAAAGTTTGATTCTCGTTGCGGAGTGGGTAAACGAGATCAATTAAATAGAAATCAAAATCTCAGTATCCTCTTCTGACTCCAAGTATTTTCGATCGGTAAATTGACAATTTTGTTACTTGCACGGGTTTTGATCTTGTCGGGCGGTGAATACATTGCCCGTCACCGATGTAAATCAAGATATGACCGCTGTTGCCATTTTTGGAGCCCCGCCATGTTACGATGACGTCACCTGGTTTTATTGCATTTTTTGCAATTGAAACTCGATTCCCCCACTCGAGCCAGCTACGAGCTAGGGATGAAGCTTTTGGTTTACTTCCACCAGAAGAAGTGACTACCTCGCCAATAAAATTGGCGCACTGGCATGATGCGCCCCTACGATAGTGCCGGTTGTTCCACAGCTTGGCTTGTTGCACCATCTTCGCTGATAAATCTCTGGTTGCGAAAAAAGAAAAAAATGATGGTTGGTTTTCCGATAAAGCATTCTCTGCAAAAAAACAAAAAATTAGGGCGATTGATCTTGTCATCGCGAGATCGTATGCACTTTTCAAACGCTTGTCACGCAAGTTATTTGCCAGAACTCGCTGTATGAAAAAGGGGCATCAGCAGACTTTTGCCGTCAATAATTGGGACATTCAAATGCAAAAATTCGCCGGACTTGGCAACAATCTGCACGGCGTAACCTGTACCCCACCCGGTAGGACTGCTGTGCCTCCAAAGCGGCTGTTTGGTGCAAAGGCATCCAGGATTCCAAGCGGCTACTGTTCCTACATTCGTAAGTTCATCGTGAGCGGAATCAATGCGGTGCGTGTGGCCGTAAACAATATTGCCTCCGGCTTTTGCTAAATGAACTGCCGCCGCGTGCTTAGCCGTGCTGATACCATGAACAAACCAGCACTTTCCAAGGCGTAGCCAACCTGGTATGGTCGCGCCTCGGTGCATTTCTCCCTCGCGATAATAATTGATGCCTCTTTCTTTGATCTGCAAAAGAGTGTGGGGGCTAATGAGGCGACGAAGGTATTCAGCGTCTGTGCCATTTCGCAACGCTTTTGTAACGCAATATGATTCAACTCGCCGCTCGTGGTTTCCCTCAATTAAATGAAACTTAGCTCGAGGTGCGATACGTTGAATTTCGTCAAACTGCTCGTTAGCTTTTAGAACGTCGTCTTCGTAAGTGTATTCCGTCTCGGCGACAAAACCAAGCGTGTGGTGTTCGGCGAGAAATCCTCCGCAATCAATTGAGTCACCTAAGTGAATGATTTCATCCGGATCCAGCTTTTTGATGTCGCCCATTACGGCCGCAAAAGCTGCTGGATCGACTTTGCTCCCGTGCGTGTCGGTGATAATAACACGCACCCAATCGTCTTTTTTTCGTTTTCTGGTAGACGTTTTAGGTATCGTTCCTCTTTTTGCCTTTCGAGCGTTAAAAAGGGTTTTTTCCAATTCTTGGCATTGGCGATTTTTTAAAGTCAGCTCACCACGCAACTTCTTGTTGTCTTCCAAAAGCTTAACGATTCTTTTTTGATCCGCAGAAGGCTCTTGTTCAGGAAGCCCCGAAGTTTTGGTAGCTTTCATTTATTGAATTTTGGGTTCACCAAGTAGGCGGTTTTGATTGATCCAGGATAGAACATTGCAAGTGCGCCAAGAATTTTTGCGTGCCTATTGATGGTGTTTGTAGAGGTTTTGATTTCGGATGCTACGTCCGATATTGCTATGCCTTCCCCTTGTTTAAGCCCTGAAGCAATTTTCTTAATGATTTCTTGCTTAGAATTTTTAGTAAGTTTTGTGATGTCCTGTTTTTTCATGATCGACTTTTGCGTAACTTAACCGATGTCTTCGATCTTCACAAGATGTGACTTTTTTGGCAATTCTTGACCAATTTAGTAGGGTTTTGGCAACTCAAGTTTATCTGCAAGCACGGCAAAACAAAATTGAGTATAAATGAACGAAGCTTGAAATCCGACTTCGCACACTGCGAAATCGAACTCAAGCTTCGAAAGATTTCTTTGAATTTTTTTCTACCGTGAAATTTGGATTTTGAGCCCTAAAGCATCAGCGTAGGCAATAGCCCTTTTCAGGTTAAGCGGCCTAACGCCCATTTTAATGTCGCTGTAGATGGTCTGGTAAATCCCCGCCTTTTTTGACAATTGCCCTTGGGTCAAATTCTGCTCTTGACGAGCTTCATCAATCTGTTTCCAAAGGTCGCAGATTTGATTTTGAATGGATTCTTCTGTCATTCGATAATTTTTTACGTGTTTATTACATAGGAAGGTCATCGCCGTTTGACGGTAACGGGTTTCCCTGGCCTCCTTGATTAGCTTGTGCCTGAGCTCGATCGTAATTTGTGTTGTCTGCACGGCTTGACGTAGCGTCATCGGCTGACCGAGAACTCAAAAATTGGATCTGCTCACCCACCACTTTCATCTTGGATCGGTTTTGGCCGGTGTTTTTGTCTTCCCATGTGTCGAGCTTGAGCCGTCCCTCTACGTAGACAGGTTTTCCTTTTGAGCAGTATCGGTCAATAATCTCTGCGGTCTTGCCGAAAAATGTAATATCAACGAACGTTGTTTCTTCTTGTTTCTGGCCGTCTTCGGAAGACCAGGTTCGGTTTACCGCTAGACTGATGTCGGTGACGCCGGTTCCCTTAGGCGTATATCGCAATTCAGGGTCTCGAGTTAGATTTCCTATTAACATTACTTTGTTTAGATTTGCCATTTTGATTTGATTTTGGATTAAATGCCGTCTCTCCGGCTGTCACAGGTCTTTTCCTGTCGTCTGATCATTTGATGAAATTTTCTTTAGCTCGCGGGACAGCCGGCGGCGAGCTTCA
>Ga0055584_100002629_pt1 | contig 17720 bp, 14 predicted proteins | sample OSDHelmetaG_FD_58716 | JGI IMG/M metagenome (GOLD analysis project Ga0055584, IMG submission 58716) | Pelagic marine sediment microbial communities from the LTER site Helgoland, North Sea, for post-phytoplankton bloom and carbon turnover... | ecosystem: Environmental > Aquatic > Marine >... | reverse complement strand
TAACCGTTGTAACGATTGCCGCGGCGGCGAAACCGCGGCACCATAGGTGCATAAATTCTCAAATACCCTATCAGAGGAAACGCCCAATGGCTGGCTACGAATATCTAAAGGTCGAGCGCGAAGGTCCGCTCACCATCGTCACGATCAACCGTCCGGAGGTCTACAACGCCCTTCACCCGCCGGCGCATTGGGAGTTCGACAAAGTCTTCACGGAATTCCGTGATGATCCGGAGCAATGGATTGCCATCGTCACAGGCGCGGGCGACAAGGCGTTCTCTGCTGGCAATGACCTGAAATACCAGGCGGCAGGCGTCGGCTCGCGGAGCCGGCCGGATTCGGGCTTTGCTGGCATTACCAACCGCTATGACCAGACCAAACCTGTCATCGCGGCGGTGAATGGCTGGGCCATGGGCGGCGGTTTTGAGACGGCTCTGGCCTGCGATCTGATCATCGCGGCGGAGAACGCTACCTTCGCTCTGCCAGAGCCACGGGTCGGCCTCGCTGCTGGTGCTGGCGGCATCCACCGTCTGCCACGGCACATCCCGTTCAAGCAGGCCATGGGCATGATCCTGACCGGCCGCCGTGTCAGCGCTGCTGAGGGCAAAGAACTGGGCTTCGTCAATGAGGTCGTACCGACCGGCGAGGCTTTGGCCGGCGCCAAACGCTGGGCTGCCACCATTCTGGAATGCTCACCCATGTCGATCCGCGCCTCCAAGCAGGGCGTCTATATGGGCCTGGACGAGACGTCGGTCGGCAACGCCATTCGCAATCAGCATATCTACCCGGCCTACAAGGCGATGGGCGAGTCGGAGGACTATATCGAAGGCCCGAAAGCCTTCTCCGAGAAACGCCCGCCGAACTGGAAGGGTCGCTAAAGGCGGCAGCGTTAGAGCACCCCTGGCGCAATCTGTTTGCGCCAGGGGTGCTCTACCCAATGATGGCATGCGGCAGAAAGCGAGAGGTGTCGCGGGTGACCTGCGTAGCATCTTCGCGAATGCCGAGCCCGACTGGCTTCCCGAGCACCAACCAAGAACCAATCACAGTATAGTTGCCGGCAATCCGTGGCAGCGGATGCAGGGCCTGGATAATGTGCCCCTCCGCGCCATAAGGGCCATCGACCGTGTAGCGCTTGCCGGACGGCTCCACCCATTCCACATTGGCACCCTCACGGCTGAACAGCGGCTTGCACACATAGCCACCGGATAGGGCAGCGGCAGGATCGCTCTTAAAGAATGAGGGCAGCAGGTTCGGATGATCCGGAAACATTTGCCAGAGCAGCGGCAGCAGGCCTTTGTTTGACAGGATGGCTTTCCACGGCGGCTCCAACCAGCGAACGCCGGCTTTGGGCACGTGTTGGCCGTAGGTATCCTCGAACACCTGTTCCCACGGATACAGCTTGAACATAGCCTGGATGATATAGTCGTTGGCGTCTGAGAACCGACCCTCCCCGTCCACGCCGATCTGCTCCAGCGCGACATAGTCTGTGGCGAGGCCGGCTTGGCGAGCGCAGTCCTCCAGATAAGCCACCGTGCCGCGATCCTCGCCATGGCCCTCGGCGGAGGAGAAATGCAGGTATGAGCCGGGGTCGAAGGCCTCAAACGCGGCTATCAATGATTCCTGGATGGAATTGTACTGGTCCGCATCCGGCGGCACCCGCCCGAACACGCGCGCCTGCTCCAGCCAGACCCATTGAAAGAACGCGCTTTCGTACAGAGAGGTCGGCGTATCCGCGTTGTATTCGTAAAGTTTGGCCGGGCCATGGCCGTCATAGGCAAAATCCATGCGGCCATAGAGCGGCGGCTCACCACGGAACCAACTCTGGGCGATGAAGTCCCAGAATGGCTCTGGAATGGCCAGTTGGCGCAACAATTCCTCATCACGGCAGACGCGATCAACCACCTCCATACACATGGCTTCGATGGCGGCGGTGGGGGCTTCGATGTCGTCCTCCACCTGGCGCAGGGTGAAGCGGTAGTGCGCTCGCTCATCCCAGTACGGCTCACCCTCGATCGTGTGGAAATGGAAGCCGAGCGCGGTGGCCTGGGCTTGCCAATCGGGGCGTTCTGGAGAGGGAATACGCAGCATCAGCGCGCCAATTCGCGGACAGCAGCAACCAGCGCTGGATCGTCCCACTCTGCCGGGCCGATATAGCTGGCGGCGATCTCGCCCGCGGCATTGATCAGATAGGTGCGGGGCAGGCCTCTGCCGGCCAGCGACCGGGTGAAATCACCCTTGGGGTCTAGGTATGGCGGCAGCCGGTAGAGCCGGTGCTGTGCCAGGAACGGCGCGACTTTGAGCAGACCTTCCCGGTCGGAAGACACCGCGACCACCTGAATGCCATCATCGGCGACGGCGGCTTGCAGGCGATCAAGCGACGGCATCTCACGCACACACGGGCCGCACCATGTGGCCCACAGGTTCACGACAACGCCTTTCCCCTTAAAGTCCGCCAGACTGACCGGCTGTCCCTGGCCATCGGTGAAGGCAACCGCGCTGCCCGGCTGCGGCGGCGTGTGCCGCTCCAACATGGCGGTCCAATCAGGCACCGGGCGAGCAGACTCAGCAGACGACCCTCCGCCCCCTGCGGCGACGACTCGAAGCGGGTCGTCTTCCCCTTCGCCTGTCATCATGCCATACAGAGCAGCCGCGACCGCGATCACCGCCACCAGCAATATCAGAGCAATCCAGCGCATGTCTCAGTCTTCCTCCGATCAGAACGCCAATCCGCTTTGGGGTGGCCGGTTTGCCGCCGGTCCTGCCGCGATTATGGCGGAGATCAACGTCTCTATTGGCTTCGATAAACGCCTGGCGCCGCAAGATATTGCCGGCTCCCGCGCGCATGCAGCCATGCTTGCAGATCAAGGGATTATCACAGCAGAAGACAATGCGGCCATTCAACAAGGCTTGAACACGGTCGAGGCAGAAATAGCCAGCGGCGTCTTCCCCTTCCGCCCGGAATTGGAAGACATCCACATGAATGTGGAGGCCCGACTGCGGGAATTGATCGGCGAACCTGCGGGCCGGCTGCACACCGGACGCAGCCGCAATGATCAGGTCGCCACCGACTTCCGTATGTGGGTGCGGCAGGCCTGCGACGAAGCTGACCGGGCACTGGCCGACCTGCAACAGGCGCTGGTGGACCAGGCCGAGGCCGCGGCTGACATGGTGATGCCGGGCTTCACCCATTTGCAAAACGCCCAGCCGATCACCTTTGGCCACCATTTGATGGCCTATGTGGAGATGTTCGGCCGTGACCGCAGCCGGTTTGCCGATGCGGCCCAGCGGATGAATGAATTGCCGTTGGGCGCGGCGGCCCTGGCTGGCACCCCCTTCCCCATCGACCGGCGCGCCACCGCCCAGGCATTGGGCTTTGCCCGACCAACAGCGAATTCGGTCGACAGCGTCTCCGCCCGCGATTTCGCACTGGAGTTCCTGTCTGCCACCGCGATCAGTGCCACCCACCTCTCGCGCCTGGCCGAAGAAATCGTGCTCTGGTGCTCCGAGGGCTTTGGCTTCGTCAAACTGTCGGATGCGTTCACCACCGGCTCCAGCATCATGCCACAAAAGCGCAACCCGGATGCGGCAGAGCTGACCCGAGCTAAGTCTGGCCGGATGATAGGCTCGCTCACCAGCCTGCTGATCACGATGAAGGGCTTGCCGCTCGCCTATTCCAAGGACATGCAGGAAGACAAAGAGCCCACATTTGAGGCCGCAGATGCGTTGATGCTCTGCCTCGCCGCCAGCGCCGGCATGGTCCGCGATTTCGCCCCACAGCCAGATGCCATGCGCGCCGCCGCCGCCCGCGGCCATATTACGGCCACCGACCTGGCCGATTGGCTGGTGCGCGAGTTGGGCCTGCCCTTCCGTGACGCCCACCACATCACCGGCACCTTGGTGGCCGAGGCTGACCGGCAAAAAACGTCACTGGCCGGGCTCAGCATCGAATCCATGCGCGCGGTGCATGACGGCATCCATGCCGGTGTCTATGATGTGCTAACGCTGGACGCCTCGGTCGCAAGCCGGACCAGCGAAGGCGGCACCGCGCCAGTGCGCGTGCTAGAAGCGATTGCAGAAGCTCGGATGCGGTATGGATTGCAAGGGGTTGGCCTACAGGGGAATGAATCGAACAATGCAGGATAAAAAACGCCTTATGGGACGCCTAGTCATCATGCTGCTGGTGCTGACCGTCATCGCCTTTGCCGTCACCGCGTGTGGCAAGAAGGGCGATCTGGAGCACAGAGACGGCACAAATTCCACTTACCCGCGGGCCTATCCAACCAAATGACGCCATTTCACTACCGGGATCACCGTTTGTGCGCCGAATCCGTGCGCCTATCCGACATTGCTGAGGCTGTCGGCACGCCGGTCTATGTCTATAGCAGCCAGGCGCTACAGGACTCCTACCGCAGCTATGCGGACGCGTTCGCTGGTCTGCCGGTCACGATCTGCTATGCGGTAAAGGCGAACGATTCGCTGGCCGTGCTGCGCCTATTAGCGGCTGAAGGCGCAGGCGCCGACGTCGTCTCCGGCGGAGAGTTGCGCTATGCCCTGGCCGCCGGCATCCCGGCGGGCCGCGTCGTCTTCTCCGGCGTCGGCAAAACCCGTGAAGAACTGGCATTCGCGCTAGCCGAAGGCGTCATGCAAATCAACGTCGAGGTCGCCAGCGAGCTGGACGTGCTCAGCCAGATCGCCACCGCCATCGGCAAGACCGCCAAGGTCGCCATCCGCATCAACCCGGATGTGGACGCCGGCACCATCGCCCAGATCTCCACCGGCAAGGCTGAGAACAAATTCGGGATCGCCTATGAAGATGCGCCCGCGCTATTCCGGCATGCCCACAGCCTGCCCGGCGTTGAGCCGGTGGGGATCGCCGTGCACATCGGCTCGCAAATCACCAAGCTGGAGCCGTATCGAGACGCCTTCCTGCGCGTGCGCACGCTGTACGAGGAGCTGAAAGCCGACGGCTTGCCGCTGGAGCGCATCGACCTCGGTGGCGGCTTAGGCATTGTCTATAATCAAGAGGAACCGCCCAGCGTCGCCGCCTATGCGGGCGTTGTGCGGGAGGTCTTCCATGGCCTGGACGCGCAGTTCGTGTTCGAGCCAGGACGTCGCATTGCTGGCTTGGCAGGTGTGCTGGTGACCAAGGTCATCACGGAAAAGCAGACCGCGACCAAGCGCTTTGTCATTGTCGATGCGGCCATGAACGATCTGATCCGTCCGGCGCTCTATGACGCCTATCACCCGATCCAGCCGGAAACTGCGCCAGATGCGGATACGGAATGGATCGAGGCCGATCTGGTCGGCCCAATTTGTGAGAGCACCGACCAGTTCGCCGCCAACCGGCCACTGCCGCCGCTGTTGGCTGATGACATGTTGGTGATCGGCGCCGCTGGGGCCTATGGGGCAGTGATGGCCTGCGAGTATAATGGCCGTCCGCGCGTGCCCGAAGTGCTGGTGCGCGGTTCGGATTGGGCCGTGGTGCGCCGCCGCCCGACCTATGAGGAAATGCTAGCGGCACAAAACCTGCCGCCATGGCTGGAGGAGGCCTAGACCCCTGACGTCCATTACCCGTTCCCTGCCGATCCAATACCGGATCGCCCTTGCCTGGGTGAGCCTCTGGGTGGAACGGGTTTGGAATGGGCTTTGGCCGATGCAGGCGGTGGTGCTGGCGCTTCTGGCCCTGGCATTGTCGGGCATTCTGCCGGCCTTGGGGCCGTGGCTGCACAGTCTTGGCCTGTTCGCCGGCCTTACTTGGCTCGGGTGGACGCTCTGGCAGCGGCGCGGCGCATGGCGTCTGCCATCGCGAGGTGAGGCTGCCCGGCGGCTAGAACAAGATAGCGGCGTTGCCCACCGACCGCTGCAAGCCATAGCGGATCGGCCTTTGGGTGACGACCCCACGGGTCAAGCCCTCTGGCAGGCTCACCAGCGCCAACTAGCAGCACATCTAGCCCAGCTGCGTCCCGCCCCGCCCACAAACGCCCTGCCCCGGCTCGACCGGTTCGCATGGCGGGCTGGAGCGCTCTTGGCTGTGGTTATAGCCCTGTTTCTAGCCGGCCACGACTGGCGCCATCACCTGCGCGAGAGCATCCAGCCGCGGTTCGCCGCTATTGCCGGCCAGGACGCCCCCGCCGTCGACCTGTGGATTGAGCCGCCGGCCTACACCAACAAACCGCCAATATTCGCCCCGGCCTCGGGCGAGCCGATGCGGGTTCCGATCGGCAGCATGCTGGTCGCGCGGGTCAGTCGATCTGGCTCCGCCACGTTAGAGATAGACGATCAGACACATGCCTTTGAGGAAGACGGCCCGGACAGCCACAAACTGACGATGGAATTGACCGAGGGCAGACAGATGGCCGTCCGCGGTGGCGGCTCCACCCTGGCAGAATGGCCGCTCGACATCGTCTACGACCAACCGCCCACTGCCGAATTTGTTGAGCCACCGTCGGCTACGCCACGGCAGTCGCTGCGCATCGACTATGCCTTCGCCGACGACTATGGCGTCACCGCTGCCCGGGCCGAAATTCGGTTGGCGGGCCAGGAGACAGCGGCAGATGCCGGCGAGCCGCTGCTATTGGTGTTTCCGTTGGGCGATGTGGCCGCGACGGTGCAATCCAGCAGTTTCCACGACCTGACACCGCACCCCTGGGCCGGACGTAAGGTCCTGGTGCGCCTTCAAGCCGTGGATGCTCTGGGACAGACTGGCGAGAGCGATAGCGTTATCGTTACCCTGCCAGAACGAGTCTTTACCCATCCAGTCGCGCGCGAGATCATCGCGGCCCGCAAGGACTTGGACCAAGGCCAACCACCGCGTGAGGTAGCCTCCGCGCTGGGCAAGATTGCCCAATTCCCAGGGCGGTTCGATGACAACACCACCGTGTTTCTGGGCCTACGCGCCAGTTCCTATCGGCTGTGGCGCAACACCGACGAAGCAGCGCTCACATCCGTGCGGGACCTGTTGTGGGATATAGCGTTGCGGCTGGACCAAGGCGACCTGCCCGGAGCCGAGCGCGACCTGCGCGCCGCTCAAGAGGCCTTGCAGGAAGCGCTCGCACGCAATGCCGATGAGGCAGAAATCCGCCGCTTGGTCGAGGAGTTGCGGCAGGCCATGCGCCGCTTTGCGAGCGAATTGGCGAACCAGGGTGGGCAACCACCTTCTCCGCCGGCTCCGGCTCAGGCGAATGATACTGCTGAGGTGGCTGACCTAGAGCGTATGCTGGACCAGATCCAGTCCTTGGCCGAAAGCGGCTCAACGCAAGCGGCGCGCGACCTGCTGGCCCAGCTACAGCAGATGTTGGAAAGCGCCCAGGCCTCCCAACAAATGAGCGAGGCACAGCAACAACAGGCCGCCGCCATGACGCAAATGCTCAATCAGCTGATGGAGATGCAACGGCGGCAGCAAGCCTTGATCGACCAGACGTTCGAGCGCAATCAACAGGCCCAACCGCCACAAAACGGCCCGCCCGATGCCAATGCCGGCCAGCCCCAAATCATGATGGATCTGCGCCGCTTTGGCCTGCCCAATCTGATGATGCCGCAATTGCGCCAACCGGGACAGCGGCCATCTCAATCGCGGGAACAGCGCAACGATCCTATGCCTGGCCCCATGCCCGGTCTGGCACAAGACCAAGACGATTTGCGCCGCGATCTGGGCGAATTGATGCGCCAGTTAGGCGAGATGATGGGCAATATTCCAGACGCCATGCAGCAGGCGGAGCAGGCCATGCGCAGCGCGCGCGACAACCTCCAGCAAGGCGCTGGCAATCCGGCACTGGCCGCAGAAAACGTGGCGCTGGAACACTTACGCCAGGCCGGCCAGGGGCTGTCACAGCAATTATCACAACAAATGGGCACCCAGTCCGGCCCCGGCACCACCTTTATGCAGGGCAGAGGCTCTGCCGGCCCCGGTCAGAACCGCGACCCCTTAGGCCGAGAGGGTCAAGACGGCCAGTCAGCCTCCGAAGTCGGCCCGCGCCTCCCAACAGAGACGGAAACCCAACGCGCCCGCCGCATCCGCGACACCCTCTACAAACGCAGCGCAGATCCCGACCGCCCAGTGCCAGAACAAGACTATCTGCGGCGATTGCTGCGGCAATTCTGAGCTAGGCCTAGCGGCGGAAGCTATTCTCTCCGCGCCTTTCTCTGGACTTGGTTCCGGGCCTACGCTTGAGAGCCAGCCAACCATTCCCTGCTCTGTAAGAAATTCCCGAGCATGGATCACGGATCAAGTCCGGGAAACCGCGCCTCAATGGAAGTCCCGTGACTTGACTGGGAAGCGCTGGCTATCAGGCTCTAGCGGTGCAACTGGGCCAGCCGAGGCAGAAGGTCCATCCAAGTCGCTGAGCCAGTGGGAGCGATCTTCCAAATGCTCGGCAACTACATGAATCACTAGGCCCTCGCGCTGCAACCGGCCTTTGACCCATAGCAGGCGCGCGCGCATGACGGTGGCGCGGTAGGCCTCGAACACTTTCGGCCAGACGATGATGTTGGCGACGCCAGTTTCGTCCTCAAGCGTGGCAAAGATCACGCCTTTAGCACTGCCGGGCCGCTGCCGCACCAGCACCAGGCCGGCGACGGTAACCCGCCCGTTCGCCGGCAGATGCGGCAGGCGGGCGCTCGGCACGGCGTCGGGCAAGCGCGGGCGCAGCAATGCCATCGGGTGGCGGCGTAGGGTCAGACGCTGGCGGCGGTAATCCTCCGCCACTTGCTCGCCCATAGTGGCAGCCGGCAGGGCTACGGCGGGTTCAGTCTGTAGGGCCGCCTCCGCCCGGTTCTCGCCGGTGGCGGCGAACAATGGCAAGTCCTCGACGGTCGGCGGCAACGCACGCACCGCCCACAGCGCCTCCCGCCGGTTCTGGCCGAGCGAGCCGAAGGCATCCGCCTCCGCCAACCGCTCCAGCACGGCAGCGGAGAGGCTGGCGCGCGTGCGAACCTCCGCCACACTGCCATAGCCGCGAGCCGGGCGGGCCGCCATCAAGGCCCGAGCATCTGCCTGTTTCAGCCCCTTGATCTGTCGCAACCCGAGACGCAGCGAGCGCTCTGGCTTGGCCGAAGTCACACCCCAGCCAATGGAGCCCCGCGCCGGCCCTGGCCCTGCGCCCGGCTGCAGGGTGCAATCCCAATCACTGGCGTTCACGTCCGCCGGCAGTATGTGCACGCCATGTTCCACCGCGTTGCGCACGATCTGCGCCGGGGCGTAGAATCCCAGCGGCTGGCTGTTCAGCAAGGCCGCGGCAAACACCTCCGGATAATGGCATTTCAGCCAGGATGAGACATAGACCAGCAGGGCAAAGCTGGCGGCGTGGCTCTCCGGAAAGCCATAGGTGCCGAAGCCCTCAATCTGCTTGAAACAGCGTTCGGCGAAGTCCCGGTCGTAGCCGCGGGCGACCATGCCGCTGACCATTTTCTCGTGGAATTTGTGGATATCGCCGCCTTTCTTTAAGGTCGCCATGGCGCGGCGCAGGCGGTCAGCCTCGTCCGGGGTGAAGCCGGCGGCGACGATGGCGATCTTCATCGCCTGCTCTTGGAACAACGGCACGCCCAGCGTCTTGCCCAGCACCTTTTCGAGCGCTTTCGAGGGGTAGGACACTTGCTCCTTGCCCTCGCGCCGGCGCAGATAGGGGTGGACCATGTCGCCCTGGATCGGCCCCGGTCGGACGATGGCGACCTCGATCACCAGATCGTAGAAATTGCGCGGCTTCAGGCGGGCCAGCATCGACATCTGCGCCCGGCTCTCCACCTGAAACGTGCCGAGCGAGTCGGCGCGCGACAGCATCTCGTACGTCGCCCAGTCGCCCTCCGGAATGCTGGCGAGGCCCAGGTCGCGGCCATAATCCTGGCGCAGCAGATCGAATGCCTTGCGCACACAGGTCAGCATGCCGAGCGCCAGCACATCCACCTTGAGAATGCCGAGCGCATCGATATCGTCCTTGTCCCACTCGATCACCGTGCGGTCGGCCATGGCGGCGTTCTCGATCGGCACCAGATCTTCCAGGCTGTCGCGCGCAATCACAAAGCCGCCAGTGTGCTGCGAGAGGTGGCGGGGGAAGCCGATCAACTCGCGTGCCAAGGTCAGTGTCATCGCAATACGCCGGTCGGTGGGGTCGAGCCCAGCCTCGACCACGCGCTCCTCAACCACTGTAGCCTCGTGCCAGCCCCAGAGATTGCCGCTGATGGCGCCGACCGTATCCGGCGACAGGCCCATGACCTTGCCCACGTCGCGCAGCGCGCCGCGAGCGCGGTAGGTAACGACGGTAGCGGTCAGCCCGGCGCGGTGGCGGCTATAGCGGTTGTAGAGGTATTGAATGACCTCCTCACGCCGTTCGTGCTCGAAATCGACGTCGATATCCGGCGGCTCGTCGCGAGCAGCGGAGACGAAGCGCTCAAACAGCAGGTCGATGCGGGTCGGGTCGACCGCTGTGACGCCCAGGCAATAGCACACGGCAGAATTCGCCGCCGAACCGCGGCCTTGGCAGAGGATATCCTGGCTGCGGGCAAAGCGGACGATGTCGTAGACGGTCAGGAAATAGGGCGCATAACCGAGTTCGTCGATCAGGCTGAGCTCTTTGGCAATGGCCAGCTGCACCTGGTCCGGCACACCCTGGGGGTAGCGGTTGGTCGCGCCTTCACGGGTCAGGCGGGTGAGGGTTTGTTGCGCGGTTTCTCCCGCCACCATGATCTCTGCTGGATATTCGTAGCGCAACTCGTCGAGAGAGAATTGGCAGCGCTCCGCCAGTTCCAGCGTGTTGGCCAGCGCTTGGGGGTGCTCGCGGAATAGGCGGGCCATCTCTTGCGGCGTCTTCAAGTGGCGCTCGGCATTGGCGGCGAGGCGAAAGCCGGCCTGGTCAATGCTGGTGCGGTGGCGGATGCAGGCCAGCACGTCGGCCAGCGGCTTGCGGCCTGGCACATGCATCAACGGCGCGTTGGTGGCGAGCAGCGGGATGCGATGGCGGGCGGCAAGCGCCGCGTCTCGGGCAATGCCGTCTGCCCCGTCGAAGCGCGGGTGGGTGGCGAGGTAGAGGTTGCGGCGGAAGTCGCTCTGCAAACGGTGGGCCAGCGCGTCGGGATCTAGGTCCGGCGGTATGCTGTCTGGCAACAGGGCGAAGATCAACCCTTCCGCGTACTCACGCACGTCATCAAGGCTGAGCCAGCAAGCCCCTTTCGGCGCTCGCCTTCGCCCCAAGCTAATCAGGCGCGAAAGGCGGGAGTAGGCTGGGCGGTCCGTCGGGTAAGCCAGCAGGCTGATGCCATCTGGCATGCGTAGTCGCTGGTCAGCGTCCAGTGGCTTGACCTCATAGCCGGCCACATCCCGCACCAGATCGAGCCGCGCGCCAACGACATAGCGGACACCAGCCTGCTTCGCCGCCACATGGCCACGCACCACGCCGGCCAGGCTGTTGCGGTCGCAAATCGCCAGCACCGAAACGCCCAGCGCCGCCGCAGCAATCGCCAACTCGTCGGCGTGGGAAGCGCCTTCCAGAAAACTGAAATTGCTGGTGGCAAAGAGTTCAGCGTAGGCAGCCATCGGCTTCAACTCGCACCATGGCCGGCTCGCCACGTTTCCACTCGCCGCCGTTCCATCCGCTTCACCCAATACGGCAATAGCAACCGAAATGGCGACGACGTAACCCCAGGCGCTAACCGGGTTGTTTCGTCGCCATCGGTCCTAATTCCGATAGCTGGTGTCGGCTTTGTCCAGCTTGCGCATCAGGGCTGCAAACTCCATGCGGCCATAATCCATGCCGCCGCCATTCTGGGTGCCATCAGCAATGAAGCTCTCAACGCCGTCGCGGGAGTGCGAGGCGACGTTGTCGCCAACAACACGCATCTTGCCCGCTGCCGCTGCATCTAACTGCACTTGGGCCGAGCGCTCCAGCCGGTAGAGGCGCATGAAGGCCTCAGGCACGGTCTTGCCAGTGGTCAACAGGCCGTGGTTGCGCAGGATCAGGGCTTTGTTGTCGCCGAGCGATTTTTGCAGCCGCTCACGCTCATCCAGGTAGAAGCTGGGGCCTTCGTACTCGTGATAAGACAGGCGCTCATGGAACATGGTCGCGTTCATCGAAATGTTCAGCAGTCCGTCTTCCAGTGCGGAGATGGCCATGCCGGCGCGGGTGTGCGTGTGCATGACAACATGATTATCGCTGTCCTCGACCATGTGCACGGCAGAGTGGATGATGAAGCCCGCCTTGTTCACCGGATACGGCGTGTCCTCGACAATATTGCCGTCCACATCGATCTTCACGAGGTTGGAGGCCGTGATCTCGTCATAGTTCAGGCCGTAGGGGTTGATCAGAAAGTGATGATCAGGCCCCGGTACGCGCGCTGTCAGATGGCCGTAGATCAGCTCAGTCCAGCCGAAATGATCGACCAGGCGATAGGCGGCGGCGAGCTCAATGCGAACTTCGCGCTCGGTCGTGGCGGGGGAGAGGTCGGCGATGCGGGCGTCCATGGGGCTGTATCCTCTGCGGTGGAGGGTTGATTGTTGGCCAGAGTTTAGCATGAGGGGCGGCTGCGGAACCAGTCTCCTTGCCAAGCCTGGAAATGGGCGGCCCGCGGTAATCCCTCAACCGGTGCCTTTGCGGCGGTCTTTCTTGTCCAGATAGCGGTAATACTCTCCGACGATGGGTAAAAACCAGGGGTTGCCCTGGTAAAACGGCACGCCGACACCGGGGAAGGGCAGGTCGGCATACTCGCTGTCGGACCGTCCTTCCTGCAGGATGCGCAGGGCAATCTGGCGGCCTAGATAGGTCATCATTGCAACGCCACTGCCGTTGCAACCGGTGCAGTAGTGAATGCCGTCTTCACAGCCCATGTGCGGCAGCGCATCGGTCGTCATGGCGACAGTGCCGGACCAGGAATGTGTGATGCGGGCGTCTTTCAGCTGAGGCCAGCGGTCCGTCATCATTTTGTGCAGTAGAGCGCCGCTCACCTCCGGCGAGACGTCTTGGAACCTGGCCCGCCCGCCATACATTACGCGCCGATCCCCCGGCAGCAGGCGGTAATAGCTGGTTATACGCGGTGTTTCAGAGATTGTGCGGCCGTTGGGGATCAACTCCCGCGCCAAATCCTCCGGCAACTCTTCGGTCGCGATGATCTGGCTGGCTATAGGCACCAATTTTTTGCGCAATTTGGGGGATAGATCGCCGGTATAGCCGTTGGTGGCGACGATGACGTGCTCAGCTCGGCAGGGTCCGCGCTCTGTGTTGACGACGAAGGCGCCCGGCGATCCGGTGATACCTGTTACTTTTGTGTGCGCGCATAATGTGACGCCCGCAGCGGCACAGGCATCCAACAGGCCTTTGTGGAACAAAGCTGGGTGCAGTTTGCCCGAGCGTTCGATGACCAAACCACCATGGTAGAAATCACTGCCAATTTCCTCCCGCTGTTGGTCTTTGGATACGACGCGGGCGCCGACTTGCAGAAGCCGGTTCAGCATATCGGCCTTCTTTTGCAGCCCTGGGAAATGGTCGGCAGTGAAGGCGCCGACAAACCGACCGCGGGGCTCAAAGTGGCAATCGATGTTCTCACGTTCGATTAAGTGCTGCACCAGTTCGTAGGCGGCGAGGCTTTCGCCAAGCAGTTTTTCAAGCACGGGCTGTAGCGATGCACCGCGTTTTTCCTGGCCGGGGCCGCCGGATATTCCCTTGCCCAGGTTGATGCCCGTGCTGACACCGCCGCCGTTTCGGCTGCTGGCACCCTCACCAAACGCGAGCGCATCGACGACGGTGACGGCCCGGCCGCCTCTCGCCAATTCCAGCGCGGCGGACAGACCTGAATAGCCGCTGCCGACAATGAATATCTCGGTCGTATCCGGCAGATCCTTGGCATGGGTCGTGCCGGGCCTGGCGGCCTCCCACCAGTACGGTTCAGGCTTGTAGTCCGGATGGAACAACGACCGGTCGATCTGCATCACGCACGCCTTTCCATGGACACTTCCTGCAACCGGCTTCGCAAGCCGTTGGGCCGAAGCGGCCGCCTGCTATGCCTGATAGTGCGGAGCAGGCGGCCGCTGTTTGCGAGTGGGTTAGCCCACCGTCGATTTCGGTGTCGGCACGATGCGTTGGACGACATTTTCTTCGCGGATCAGATAGTTCGGCACCCGCGGGCCCATATCATTTTTCCAGTAATCAGTCTCATACACGGCTTTGTAGAGTGCTTCGCGTTGCTCTTCGCTTTCGAAGCGGCGTAGCCAAACATAGCAGCTTTCATCCGTCTCACCGCGGAATGAGCCGCAGATCACCATGCCTTTGGAGACCTGGAACGGGATGATCTCCTGTTCCATGATCTGGACCCATTCATCCATCTTGCCGGGCTTCACTTTGTATTGGCGCAGTTCGTAGAAGGCCATGATTGCGTAGTCCTTTGGTTGGGAGTTGAGACAGGCAGATTGATGCAAGCCAGCGGTTCGGTCAACGCCGTCAACGAAGCGTATCAACCGCCCGGCTGGAGCGAACAGCCTGGAAAACCTGGGTCTTTGATAGGCGAAGTTCTTATCTCATGCCGATCCCGGATAGCGGCATCGCCTCTTCCGGGACCGCTAACCCCTCAATGTCCCGCTTTGGCCTTCATCTTGGCCAGCTGTTCCGGCGTCGCCTCGGTCTGGTGTTTGGCTTTGTACTCGGCATACGGCATGCCGTAGACCAGCTCGCGGGCGGCCTCGTAGTCGATCTCAACACCGCGCTCATCGGCGGCGGCTTTGTACCATTTGGAGAGGCAGTTGCGGCAGAAGTCGGCCAGATTCATCAGGTCGATATTCTGAACCTCGGGGTTGTCCCTCAGATGCTGCACCAGGGTGCGGAAGGCGGCGGCTTCGAGTTCGGTTTGGGTCTGTTGGTCCATTACGGGCCTCCTGAAAGCTGGGGTAGGGCTGGCCTATAATTGGGGGGTAAGACGCGTGTTGACCAGCCCCGGTTTCCGTGGGACGAGTTGGCCATGATGCAAGACCCACGTCAATTCCTCCAGGACTGCTTGGCCGCCACGATTGCGCGAGCAGCGCCTGACCATGTGCTCGCCGCTCACCTGCCGGCGCTGCCTGCCGCCGGGCGGGTGATTGTCGTTGGCGCTGGCAAGGCCGCGGCGGCCATGGCGGTTGCGGTTGAGGCCGCCTGGCCCGGCGCGAGGATCGAAGGGCTGGTGATCACCCGCTACGGCCACGGCCTGCCTGCGCGCTCTATTGAGGTGGTCGAGGCCGGCCATCCCATGCCGGATACGGCGGGTGCGGAGGCTGCGGCGCGGATTGCGGCGCTGGTGCACAGCGCTGGCGCGGATGATCTGGTGCTGTTCCTGGCATCCGGCGGCGGCTCGGCGCTGCTGGCGCTACCGGCGGATGGAATCAGCCTGGACGACAAGCGCGCGATGAACGCGGCGCTGCTGCGGTCCGGCGCGAATATTGGCGAGATGAACGCGGTGCGTAAGCATCTCTCTGCCCTGAAGGGCGGACGGCTGGCAGCGCTGGCGGCTCCGGCAAAGGTGCTGACGCTAGCTATCTCCGACGTACCCGGCGACCGGCCCGACGTGATCGCCAGCGGACCGACTGTGCCGGACGAGAGCACTTTGGCCGACGCGCTTGCGGTGCTGGCGCGCTATGACATCACGCCGCCAGCAAGTGTCGCGGCAAGGCTGGCCGATTCGGCGGCGGAAACGCCCAAGCCTGGCGATGCCATCTTCGCGAACACCGATTTCCGCATGTTGGCAACGCCGCAGCAATCGTTAGAGGCCGCGGCAGAGGCCGCACACGCGGCAGGCATCACGCCGCTAATCCTCTCCGACCGGATTGAGGGCGAAGCGCGGGAGGTCGGCAAGGCTATGGCCGGGATCGCGCTGCAAGTGGCAACTCACGGTCAGCCGGTGGGGGCTCCAGCGGTGTTACTCTCCGGCGGTGAGACGACGGTTACTGTGCGCGGCAAGGGCCGTGGCGGGCGCAATGCGGAGTTCCTGCTGGGCCTTACCCTGGCGTTGAACGGCCACCGAAATATTCATGCCCTCGCGGCGGATACCGACGGCATTGATGGCAGCGAGGACAACGCCGGCGCCTGGTGCGGACCGGACAGTCTGGCGCAGATGCGAGCTGCCGGATGCGACCCTGCGGCGCTGTTGGCGGCGAATGACGCCTATAATGCCTTTGGGGCATGCGAAAGCCTTATTGTCACCGGGCCGACACGAACCAATGTTAATGACTTCCGTGCCATCTTGATTTTGCCTGAGCCCGGCTAACAGGCTAGGAGCCTACCCATGCATCGCGGCCGCCACGCTAAGATCGTCGCCACCCTCGGCCCCGCCAGCACCTCGCATGAGATGATTCTGGCGCTGTTTGACAAAGGCGTCGATGTCTTTCGCCTGAACTTCAGCCATGGCGAGCATGCCGATCACGCGGCCCGGCTGGCCACGATCCGCGCCATCGAGATCGAGCGCGGCCGGCCCATTGGCGTCATGGCGGATATGCAAGGCCCAAAGCTGCGGGTTGGCACGTTCATCAATGACGAAGCAATGCTGACCGCCGGCGAAATCTTCCGCCTGGACATGGATTCGGCGCCGGGCGATGCCAACCGGGTGCAACTGCCGCATAAAGAGATCTTTGCGGCGCTGGAGGAAGGCACAGACCTTTTGGTCGACGACGGCAAAATCCGCCTGCGGGTGCGCGATTTCGGGTCAGACTTCGCCAATTGTGAGGTGATCGCCGGCGGTCGAATTTCCAACCGCAAAGGCGTCAATGTCCCTGGCGTGGTGCTGCCCCTATCGCCGCTGACCGACAAAGACCGGCGCGATATGCAATTTGCGCTGGACCAAGGGGTCGACTGGATCGCCCTCAGCTTTGTGCAACGCCCAGAAGATCTAGCCGAGGCACGGCGGTTGATCGGCGGGCGGGCGGCTGTCCTAACCAAGTTCGAGAAGCCAGCGGCCATCGACCGACTGCGCGAGTTGGTGGAGCTGTCCGACGCCTGCATGGTGGCGCGCGGCGACTTGGGCGTGGAAATGCCGCCGGAGGAAGTGCCGGTGCAGCAGAAACGCCTCGTCCGCACCTGCCGCGAACTGGGCAAGCCAGTCATCGTCGCGACGCAGATGTTGGAAAGCATGATCAACTCCCCTGCCCCGACACGGGCAGAGGCGCAGGATGTGGCCTCGGCCGTTTATGACGGGGCCGACGCCGTTATGCTGTCGGCGGAAACCGCGGCGGGTGATTACCCGCTGGAGGCGGTCGAGATCATGGACCGCATTATCAAACGGGTGGAGGCTGATCCGGTGTTCCGCCAGGTGCTGGAAGCCCAACACGAACGGCCGGAGCCAACGGCGGCGGACGCCATTACCGCGGCGGCACGCACGGTCTCGGAGACGATTAAGGCGGCGGCAATCGTCACCTACACCACGAGCGGCTCCACCACCTACCGCGCCAGCCGCGAACGGCCAATTGCGCCGGTGCTGGGCCTGACCTCAAACATGCGCACCGCGCGGCGGCTGGTGCTGGCCTGGGGCGTGCACACGGTGCACACCGCGGACATCGAAAACTTCCAGCAGATGGTCGACAAGGCGGCGAACATCGCACGGCAGGAAGGTCTGGCACAAGTCGGCGACCCGCTGGTGATTACAGCCGGCGTTCCCTTTGGCACTCCGGGAGCAACAAACGTACTACGCCTAGCCTGGGTACCGAGGGCACCGGTAGTTTAAGGGTGAGCGATGGGGTGGACGCCCCCCGACGGCATCAATGTGCCAAGGTAGCGGGTGTTGAA
>Ga0055584_100002628_pt1 | contig 17723 bp, 16 predicted proteins | sample OSDHelmetaG_FD_58716 | JGI IMG/M metagenome (GOLD analysis project Ga0055584, IMG submission 58716) | Pelagic marine sediment microbial communities from the LTER site Helgoland, North Sea, for post-phytoplankton bloom and carbon turnover... | ecosystem: Environmental > Aquatic > Marine >... | reverse complement strand
ATCCTCTCGTCCAATCAGCCTTGGCCCCATTTCAACGACGGTGACGCGGCTTCCGAAACGTCGATACATTTGGGCGAATTCCAGCCCGATATAGCTGCCACCAATTATGATTAGATGTTCGGGAAGGAAGTCGACTTCCATCATGTTGGTATTTGTGAAGTAATCGACATCTTCGATTCCCGGAATAGGGGGCACAGCGGCCCGTCCGCCAACATTGAGAATGATTTTGTCAGCCTCCAGTATTTGGCCATTCACGCTGACGGTGTTAGCGCTCTCTAGGCGGCCGTGTCCCTCAAAGACTGTTAGATTGTCCATGTTTTTCATCCAATTGGTCACGCCGTCATTGGATTGTTTGACGATGGCGTCTTTGCGGGCTTTGACCTTTTTCATATCGACATTGATGTTGCCGTCGATTGACACACCAAAATCTTCTCCGCGTTTAGCCATATAGGCGGCTCGGGCGCTCGCAACGAGCGCTTTCGTTGGGATACAGCCAACATTGACGCAAGTCCCACCAAACAATTTGCGTTCGATAATGGCAACCTTCAAACCTTCGCCGGTCATGCGTTGGGCCATGGAAGGCCCAGCCTGGCCTGTTCCAATGATGATAGCGTCAAATTTCTCGGGCATTTGTTTTTCCTTAGTTTGGCTCAAATTTCATGCGCAACAGGTCATATAGGTGCTTATGTCTCGGAAGTCATGAGCATCACAGTTATAACGAAACGCTATAAATGATGGGTCATGGACGATTGTTTCGGAATTATTGAATAATCGTGGAATATCTGTCAGGTAAATTTCAGACTAATGTGGTAGGGTAATTCGTTCGCAGAATGCAATTCGCATTCGGGGATTATCCAGGAGTCTAAAGAGTGCAGCGTCCCGTCCAACTCAACGATACATTTATTAAGTCCAGTATGCCCCGGGTCCATTGGACGGTGGATCGCTTTATGAAGAATATAAAGCCGCCGCATGTCGTTTTGAATCGGCTGGATGAGCCTCAGACCTGCCTTACTGTCTCGGTTGATGCCCTGATGAATGAACGGCTGTATAATCGGATTGACGGCAGCTAGTAAGACGATCTTTGCCGGGATTCTCGCCAGGCTATGTAATAGGTGCTGGCGAAGATTACGATTGCCCCGATCCAGGTCCATATATTGGTCGGTTCAGCAAAGAAGAACCAACCCCAGGCAACCGCCATTGGTAGTCGCAAAAAATCAAACGGCATAACGGCACTCGCATCAGCCGACGCAAATGAGCGCGCCTGACAAAAATGGGCAAATGAGCCAGTTAATCCAACACCGATCAACACCATTAGGTCGAGTAAGTTGGGCATTTTGCCGATGATGAGGGTTGGGATCAGCGCCAGCGGCACGATCATCACATTCATATAGAGAACGATAAGTGAGGCTGAATCAGTCCGGGTGAGGATTTTCATGCTGAGCCATGATCCGGCGTAAAACACCGCTGACAACAGCATCGCCAAAACGGGCAGAGAAATTTCTGCATCGCCTGGCCTCAGTATGATCACCGTGCCGATAAAGCCACAAATCGTTGCCATCCAACGTGGGGCATCGACTTTCTCGCGTAGGATCAGCGCTGCCCCAAGAGTTGCAAAGAGGGGTATAACAAAAGTGTAGGCGGTACTATCTGACATTGGGACATGAGCGACGCCATAATAGAAGAAGAACATCGCAGCCAAAGCAAATAGGGTGCGCGATATGTGCATCGGAAAATGTTTGGTGCGGAGTCCCGAGAAGCCGTGTTGCATTAAAATCGGGACGACGAAAATAAGTCCCGCCAATGCTCGAAAGAACACCACTTCAATAGACGGGTAGCGGCCTTCGAGATAGCGGACAAGGAACAGCATCGTCGTGAAGGACAATGCGGCGACGATCATCCAAAAAGCGCCGCGCTGGATTGCGCGACGCTGGTTGGTGGTTTGATTTAGTGTAGAGGGTTTACTGTCGGTCAATCGTCGTAAAAATAAAGGGTACGAATTTCGATGCTCTGTCTTGGCTGAGCATTGGGTGGAATGTGGGGTGGCTGGAAAGAACCATGGCAGGTCCATTTCGCTGTGCCGTCGTCGAGCGAATCAAAGCATTTCAAGAGCACGACTTCATCGCGTGTCATCTTTGGGAAATAAAACCAGCGTTGATCAGGGTTATAGGTAAGGTGCAATACGCCGCCGAGACGATCCTGATAACGCCGCTCTGCGACGAGCAGATCTTCTTCACGTAAGGTATCCCAGCCACATATCGCCAAGGGAGCGGTCTCTACTGGACCTATCAAAGGTCGCCAGATATTCATCGAGCCGAAGCGTTTACTCAGCTTGGCCTCGGCTTCATCGGCGGGCAGAATATCTCGAACCCGTTGCGGAGCAGAATTGCGGGTGAAATCGTTATGCATATTCTTGACGGGGTTACGGACTTTTCTAGTCTGAGCCATGTCGCTGTCATCGACCCGGATAGTGTGGTCGAAAACGATGACTTCGCTGCAGCCAGTTTCTCGTTTCACGATCTCTTCCATTTCCCGGTAGTAGATCGATTTAACCTGCTCATCGTCAAAAAAATCAGTAATCGCCGTATCAAACTCTCGGAGGATAAACCCTTGTTTGTCGAGATCGAGTTGGTCGGCGATTGGTCGACCATCATAAATAGTGACTGCATGATCCTCATAGACACCAGTGCGGGTGTCTGAACCCTGTCCTGGGTCTTTGACCAGCGAAACCGGGGTTTCGCCATTATTGATGCTAAATTGTACAGTCGTGTGGACTGCATTTTCATTATCTTCAAGGATTGTCGCCATAGCTTTTCCTTCCCAAGGAAGCCGCATTCTGAGTTGAGAATACAGAAATAGGGTAGGGGTCGTCCATGGCAATAGATGAATGCTATTCCAGCAGCCATTCCGCTCTGAGAATGGCATACCAAGCATCATCGACTAAATGCCCCTTTTGCATCCGGTTTTCGCGTAAAACGCCCTCACATTTCATACCAATTTTTTCTGCCACCCTACTTGATGCGGTGTTGCGGGTATCAATAGCCGCATAAATCCTGTTCAGGTCTCTATCTTGCTGGAAGGCCGTATTGACTGCAATATTGCAGGCTTCGGTCATCAATCCCTGGTTCCAGTAGTCGGACGATAAACCATAGGCGATTTCGGCTGAACGATTTTGCCGATGCCAGGCAAACCCAACATCGCCAATCATTTGATTTTCGAGCTCCAGACACCAAACGGTTTGGTCAGTTCGGGCCAGACCAACCCGGTCCGCTAAAAACTCTTGGGCATTTGCTCGGGTATACGGGTAGGGCGGACGGGTGTAGCGAGACCAATTCTCATCAGTCGCGAACTTCAGCAGATCGTCTATATCGTCCCATCTATAGGGACGAAGGGTAAGACGCGCTGTTTGAAGCGTTTCAGGAAATACCCGCGTCATCCCTAGTGGGCAGCAGCCATAACTTCAGCGGCCTTATCAAAGTCAAATGGTTCTGGTTCTATGTCCCCGTTATAGATCGCCTCGACCCGGTCTTCGCTGAGCGGCAAGCTGAATTCTGCATTGCGCATTCGTATCCTGGCCCGCAACTGTTTGATGACGAGGTCAGTCATCAGTTCATAATCCGCAGCTGACATCCCATTTTCTTCGAGCCCGACAATACCGCCCAGCATATGTCCAAATTCATCCTCGTAGATCACCCGGCAGGCTTCCGCGATAAGATCGTCATTCCCGCCACGCCCTTTTAACCGCATGCCTTCCCGGAACAGCGTGCAATAGCCGCCCTCAGTAAAATGACTGGCGCGTACGCCAATTTCACCGTGGGTATGGTTCTGTTCGATGCGCATATCGGTGAGATATTTGTCTTCTTCCCAGATTTGGAGTTCGTGAGGATCGAGCGGCGATGTGTCTTCATCGCGAATGGCATCATAGATGTCTGCAAACAGACAGTAATGAGTAAACTCATCTTGAATTGTCTCGATCAGGTCGGCGACGCGATGACGGCTTACCTCTCGATCAATCTTGGGAAAGGATTCGATGATTTCAGTGAGGGGGCCAAGGAAAATACCGAGGTCTTTGTGTTCGCCGAGCCCTTTGCCGTTAAATTCTTTGAAACACTGTCGACGCAGCCACAATAAATCTGTTTCCAGTGTCCGGACCGGTGAGTCCCAGTAGGTCCGAACGACTTCTGCTTCTCCGGCCCATAACGGTGCAGATACTTTAATCAGATTCTGTAGATTACTATTGAGGCTCATGATTGCTCCCATATTCGTGCTGTTTTCTTATTGATAGCGATTGACCGAGAATTTGTCATTATAGGGATGTGGCAGGATGTGCACTTGCCCGATATAGTATTGTTATAAAATGGATCGTTAATTGGAGACTGGTCATGGATAGTGGCGTCGAAACACCTCGCGAAATATCGGTAAAGGAAATCACGGCGGATACAGATACCCGCGATATTCTCGAAAATGCGCGCAAGATGGGGGTGGAGCGTGATTTCGATGACAAGTTTATCGTGGATGTCGACTCACATCATGTTGAGACCGAGAGTTGGGCTGAAATGGCCGAATATATTGAAGACGAGGTTATTCGTTTTCAGGCCGTTGATCATCTCACGAACCGAACCGGTTCACCGCCATATGGGCTGAACGGTGATCTGGCGCTACGCTATCAGGATGTTGGCGGCCGGGTAATCCATCAGGGCAAACGTGGCGAAAAGGTTGAAGGATCGTCGGTTCACCGCGATGTGGTGCTTGCGCAGCGTGCTTATGAGACGATGGGGGTCGATTACACCGTCGTGTTCCCGACACAGTTGTTGAATTTAGGAACACATCCGCAATACCACATGGAAGGGGTCCTCGCGACGGCCTATAATCGATGGTTTGCTGACCGCATTTTGAAGGACGATCCTAAGCTTGGCGCGATGATCTATCTGCCCTTTGGTGATGCCGAATTGGCGTGCAAAACGGTTGAAGAATTTGCCGATAACGACAGCGTCATCGGATTCATGATCACGTCGGTACGTCATAAACCGGTGCACCATAATCGATATATGAAGCTCTATGGATTGATGCAGGAAGTTGGCAAACCGCTTGGCTTCCATGCTGGATATTACTGGGCTGATGAATGGACCAAACAGATTAATCAGTTTGGCGCGATGCATGCGCTGAGCTTTGTTTGGTGCAATGTCGTTCATATGACCAATTGGGTATGGAACGGTATTCCGGAGAAGTTCCCCGAACTCAAAACAATCTGGATCGAATCCGGTTTGGCTTGGGTGCCGTGGCTGATGCAGCGACTGGATCACACCTATCTGATGCGCCAGTCGGAAGCGCCTTTGCTCAAAAAACTGCCGAGCGAATATATGCGCGAAATGTTCTATACGAGTCAGCCGCTTGAAACAGACCACCCGCGAGCCCTCGCTAGTACGTTCGAGATGATTGATGCACCGAACTCTCTACTTTATGCGTCAGATTGGCCGCATTGGGATTTTGATACCCCGAGTGTTATCTGGGATATGCCGGGCCTGAGCGAAGAAGATAAGCTTAAGATTATGGGCCTCAACGCCGCGAAGTTGTTCAATCTGGAAGTGCCAAAAGGTATGCAGGGTGCAGCCAAATAGGTCTTGAAGGACCACTTACTCGTTCGGGACGGGGGAATTAACCTTTAGGTAGTCGGATGGTGTTGGTTTGCCGAAATGGCTGGCAACAATTTTTCATGAAGGAATTCGTGGCAGTCTGTAGACCGCTATTCGCCAGGACAAAGTTTAGATAAGCCTGGGAAAGAACGCTTCGACCGCCTTCGCGACGGGCCCAAAGCCATGCCCGTCCGGCGGCACGTTTTGCAATGAGTCGTTTGTATTTTTTCTCTAAATTAGGGTAGTCCCGAATTAATCCCGCAAGGGCAAGATTGGCATCGTGCAGAGTCTGTGCACCATTCATCGACAACCGTTTTTCATCGCCTTGTGGGGCGTATGCAACAGTCTCTGGTAGTTGAACAAATTTTCCCTGGGTCGCCATGCGAAGGGAGAGGGAATAATCTTCAACAAACACATTTTCATCGCTACCACCGGTTTTTTTAACGACATCGGCACGTAGCAGCAAACAGCTAGGATTAAAGGGCATGCTGCGGATCATAAAACCCAATGCATCTTCAATAACAGTATGCCGAGGCTGAGATTTTTGAGGCATGAGATCGTTGAAATATTGTTCGTCGCTTAATTCATGTGCGGGATCAAAGTTGGATAGTTCACCAAAAGCGTAAACAGCGGAATGGTCCTCAATTTTTTTGAGTAGGAACTGAGTGGCTTGCGGATGAAGTAGATCATCGCCGCCGACTAATTTTATAAACGGCTTCGTGGCTTTTGAAATTCCTTGATTGAGTGCGTTTGAGGGGCCTGCGTTCTCTTGTTGGTGTATAACGGTATTTGGCCACCCCTGTGTAGCCCTTCGGATTGCATCTGATGTCCCATCATCAGAACCATCGTCTATAAATATGAATTCGCTGTCTTCTATTCCGGACTGTTGCGCCAAATGATGGGTTACTCGCTCGATATAGCGAGCGTGGTTGAAGCACACGATGACGAAACTCACCCCAGCCATCTATGTTCCTATCTCTTTGTCGCTAAGCAGTTTTGCGTAAGTGATCATTGCGCGGTCAACATAGTGATCCCAGGAAAATCCTTCTTGGGCGCTTTGAACCGCTGCTACCGACATTTGTTGCCGAGACGGTGTGTCCCCGATGAGTCTTTCTAGAGCGTTGGTGAGTTCTGAAACGGCGTTCGAGGCAATTACTAATCCATTCTTGCCGTCAGTAATTACATCTGCAGCGCCCGCAGCTTCCGTTGTGATAACTGGACAGCCGCTGGCAAGTGCCTGGAGATTAACGAGAGGAAACCCTTCTTCTACGGATGGCAGGCAGAAGATATCGGCCTCTGCATAGATATTTGGCAGGTCACTGCCAGGAACGGCGCCTGTGATGACAACATTATCTGTCTCGGCATCGCGCAGATAGCTTTCAAATCCAGCTTCAACGGGGCCGACGAGATGAAGCTCGGCTTGTGCATTGAGTGCCGAAAATGCCTTTAATAAGTTTGGGATTCCCTTTCTGACACCAACTTGGCCGACGAAGAGAATTCTTGGTTTGGCGTGATCAATTCGCTTATCAGCTGTTCTGAATCGTGTGAGATCGACACCATAATTATTGACGATCAATTTGCGGCTAGAAACACCGCGATCTACAAATGTTTTCGCCGCGAATTGGGAAGGCACAGCAATCGCGTCGGCGAGTTCGTATTCGGCGAGTTCCCGGTCGATAACGCCAGCCGGCGTTTCCACGGGTTTCATACCCAATGATTGATAGGCGACTGACAGGACGTCAGCTTGGTGCTCAATATGGCTGGAGCCACGCTCAATGACGATTTTCAAGCCAGCAGCGCGGGCGTTTGGGATCGCTTCCAGGGAGGCATTGCTCCAACCGACGAAAATGTCGGAATTGGCCATGTTAACGCGTGATGCAAATTGTCCAAATTTTCTACCGATAAACGCATCCGGCTTGTTGCCTAGTCCTGCCTTGCTCGATAACCGTTTAAGGCATTCAATCCATGCAGCGCTCCGAACTGGCATGTCTGTGCTCGTGACCTTGCGCACCGCCCAGGCCGGATAAGGCGTGAGCAATTGATCCAAGGCACCGTGGTCGTGTAAGCCACGCGCAAGCTCGAAAGCATGAAATCGACCATGAGTTGAGACGGTGATTTTCATGACGAGGAGGCACAACGCTTTGTTGTTTCAGCAAACAATTCGACCAGGCGACCGGCTTGATGTTGGCTGGAGAATTGATTCAGGGCTGCTTTGTCTGGCAAGAACCTTGAGGTCGATTGAGCTTGGTCCAAGGCCTGATGAATTTGCTTCTGGTCAGCACACGCAAAGAACACCCCTTTGACGGATTTTGCGATTGCCTGAGACTCATCAGTTTCGCCAGGATAGGCGAGAATTGGCCGACCGGCGGCCAGTAATTCGAGGAGCTTATGATGAAACAGATTGGGTGGGTTCCGTACATAAACATTAATTCGGACATTTTGCTGTCGTTCCCATAAATCATGGGGGACTAGGCTGCCTAGGTTTTTGACGTCCACGGCGTTGTCTAAGCTAGACATTGCTTGTTCAAGGATTTCCTTATCACCTCCGGCATATGAAATGTTTGTTCCGGGATTCTGCTGTTGCCATGCGTTTATCGCTTGAAGTAACTGAGCGAGAATATCTGAACGGTATAAGCTGCCGGTAATCAATATTTCTTCCCGTAGATCAGAGACGTTCGTTTTGTTTTTCGTGGCTTTCATCAGAGCGGGCGAAATTCCGTTGTAAACGATTTTAAAATCCGAAGGTGATGACAGCGGAAAGGTATCCGCATGGGCTTGTGACAACACGGTATAGGCCGCTGCATCGCGAAACTTTTGGGCTGTGGTTTCACGCAAGCCTTTGGGAATAAACGCCTGCCAATTGTCCTTTATGTCGGCAACCCAGGGGCATCCCGCCGTATGAGCAAGAGCTTGTCCCATTTTCCAACAACTGCTGTTGCCAAATATCGTCCAGACAATGTCTGGCTTAAAGTCGTCGGCGATCACTGGCAGAAGGGTTGAGGAGGGGGCAATCCAGTCGTTGTAAATATTGCCTCTGAGCAAATAATTATAGGCAATTATGCCCTGACGTATGGGTGTAGGGACACGGCCTTTCCTGACCGATGGTAAGATTGATTTATCGATAAATCCGCCGGTGACCTGACAATAGGTGGACCAATTATGGATTTTCAATTTTTCTTTTAAGTCTGCTTTGCCGATGCCTTTGCCGGTTTGTGTGAGTGGCGGGGTTAGTAAGAGGACCTGGTTTCCGCTGTCGGTTAGTATTTCTGCAAAGGTCGTGCCGCGAAAGGCACAAACATGTTGGCGTTCCGGGTGGCAGGCGTTGACGATTGCTATGCGCATCGATCAGGCGAAAACAGTAATTTGCGGTAGTGATTTGGCGCGGTCGACAAACCGGGTTTGCCAGGCCTCAGAAATGACGGGACGCCAAAGTGTCCAGGCGAGATGGTTTTCACCTTTGTTGAATCGATCAAGGCATTTTTGCCACCAGGGAACATTCCAGTAACTTCGTTCCTGAAATCGTTTGTCTGAAATGGTGTCGTTGGCAAGCTGTTGCAGTCCTTGTGCGAACCAATGTTCCTGTGGCGGCAGAAATCCTTGCTTGTTCCAGCGGTCCCGAATTTCTTCTGGAAGTACTTTAGTCATCGCCCGCCGCAGAATTCGTTTCGTTTGTGCATCGCCCATCAACGTTTGAGGTTTGAGGTTCAGCACGAATTCCGCGATCCGATGATCACAGAATGGTAGTCTGACTTCTCGTGAATGGGCCATTGAATTGCGATCGCCGTACCGTAACAAGGTGGGTAAATGTGCCTTGAAACTGTCCTGGTACAAAATTTCAGACAACGCATTGAAGCCCTTTGAAGGATTGTCTACCGCTGATGTTTTTATGAGCGGCAAAGCGTCTTTGCTCAGTCCAAACAATGTATCGCTACCGAACTTCAGGTATTGCGCCGCATACCATCTAAGCAAGACAGGTGCATGGTTCTTTAGGGCTGACTTGCTACCGTTTAAGGCGAGGGGATAACGATCTTTGATGGCCTCGGTCTCATTCTTTACGGTGGAAGAGTCCTGTTTGCCGAAAGTTTGCAGATAGTAATTAAAATACTGCTCATACCCGCCAAGCAATTCGTCAGCCCCCTGACCATCGAGAAGAACAGTGATATTCTGCTCCTTGGCTTTTTTAAACACGCTCCATTGTGCGAACTGACTGGTACTGCCGACGGGTAATTCATTGTCCCAAATAAACTGATCGAGATTTTCGAGAAATCCGGATGTTGTTGGTTCGGTTAGGTGGCTGACAACGCCAGTATGGTCAATGATTTTTTGCGCGAATGGACGTTCATCCTGAGCTGAGCCGGGGAAGTGCCCCGTAAAGGTATGGTATGGGTGATCGTCGCCGCGTAGCTGTTTAGACACGCAAACAATAGAACTCGAATCTAAGCCGCCTGACAGGCAGGAGCCTACTGGAACGTCACTGCGCAGCCTTATCTTGATTGAGTCGGTCAGCAAATCACGAAATTGCGTGATGGCGTCATCATCTTTGAGGCTTTCATACTTATCGCTAGGGGAGACATCCCAATATTTAGATATGTTCACCGAAAGACTGCATACATCGATTTTGGCCATCTCGCCGGGGAGGAGCTGTTCAATTCCGGCAAAGATCGTATTCCTTTCATCATCGAGGCCTTCTCTGGGGGAGATCAAGAACCGTAGGTGCAAGCTGTCATTTTGTTCGGCGCTCACGCCTTGTAGAGGAAGAAGGGCTTTGTATTCCGATGCAAAGGCGACCATTTCCGGCGTTCTTGCGAATAAAAATGGCTTCTCGCCGAACCTGTCCCGGGCACAGAAAACAGTGTTGTTTCTCTTGTCATAAATTGCGAAGGCGAACATGCCGTTGAGTCGTGTAAGACAATCACTGCCCCAATGCATATAGGCGGCAAGGAGGACCTCAGTATCACTATGGGATTTAAGCGCCACGCCCGCTGCAGTGAGCTGTTGGGCGATTTCAAGATAGTTATAGATTTCACCGTTGAACGTGATCACCGCATTTTCAGTTGGATCGCACATGGGCTGGGCGCCAGCCTCTGTGGGGTCAATAATGGCGAGGCGACGGTGCCCCAATGTCACAGTGCCACTTTCGTTGCGCCATTCCCCAAATCCATCGGGCCCACGATGCTCCATCAGCGTCGTCATTGTAGAGACGGCGTTGGGGTGGATTTCCCGCCTTGCAATGATTCCGGCTATGCCACACATGTTTCAATCGTTTTCAAAATAGGGAGGCTCCAGCCTGACAAATTAATTATGGACCCCGGTGAGTACTAGTTGGTGATTCATTTTATGATCTAATACTGTTATTGATCGCACCCTGCGAGTCGTTGCAATGCTCCTTACATAACCTGAATTCAGTATGACTGACCTTTCGACGCTTTCTATCCTCTTTATCGGTGATCTAAATGATTATTCGAAAGGGTATTCGCGGCTTTGTGCCGCGCAAGACCTCGGTGTTCGGATAGAAGCCATGTCATCTATACCGGTACAAACGGGTGATACTGGCTATGCGGAAATCTCTAATTTTTTTAAACTCGCCTGGAAACTTGGTTTTCATCTCGATACCGAGAAGATGAATCGTCGGATTGTGGAGAAAGCGGCAGAGCTTGAACCAGACGTGATTTGGATAGAAAAGGGCAATATGATTAGGCCCGGCACGTTGCGCAAATTACGCAGTGTTTGCCCGAATGCTCAACTGGTCTCCTATACGGATGACGATATGTTCAATTCTTTAAACAGGACATGGGCGTATCGGTTTGGTGTAAAATATTATGACACGATCTTTACGACCAAATCGTACAACGCTAATCCAGATGAGCTGCCCTCTTTTGGGGCAAAAAGGGTTGTGATGGTCGATAAGGCGTATGACCCAGCGCATCATATGCCGGTAGAGCTTACGACTGAAGAACATGAATGGCTGGATGATGATGTCGGCTTTATTGGCAGTTTTGAACTCCCGCGGGCTGAGGAAATGTTGTATTTGGCCCAAAACGGAATTCGGGTTCACGTTTGGGGGAATGGATGGGATTCTTTTGATCCCAAAGAACCCAATCTGATCATCGAACGCCGTGCATTGGTCAATACAAACAACAATCCGCTTTATTCAAAAGGTATTTGCGCGACCAAGATAAACTTGGCTTTTCTACGCAAAGCCAATCGCGATTTACAAACAGATCGAAGCATCGAAATTCCGGCATGTGGCGCCTTTATGATGGCGGAATATTCTGATGAGCATGCAGCTTTGTTTGTTGAAGATAAGGAAGCTGTGTATTTTCGATCACGGGAAGAGTTGGTCGAGAAAATACGATATTATCTGGACCATGATGAGGAACGGCGGCGTATAGCGGCAGCAGGTCGGCAACGGTGTTTGGAGGGTGACTATAGTCACCAAGGGCGTATGGAAGTGATGTTGTCTGTTCTCGCAAGTTCGGACAGGGTTTCGATTGTTTAAGGTTAAATTGATAGCAGGAGAATTTGGTTGAAACAGGAAACAGTGGACCTTCTCGTTTGTCCGAAATGTGACGGCGATAAGGCGCTAGAATTATCTATTCAGGAAAAAATCGAAACCGATGAAATTTTGACCGGTTCTCTTAAGTGTTCAGCGTGTCAAACTGATTACCCAATTACGAACGGGATTGCTCGTTTTGTTGAAGTTGATGATGACTATTGCGAGAATTTTGGATTTCAATGGCAGAAGTGGAAGGACATTCAAATTGATCGTTTGGCCGGGCACACTCTATCCGAAACCCGGTTTTTGAGCGATAGCGGCTGGTCGCGTGACTGGCTGGAGGGAAAGCTCATCCTTGATGGTGGGTGTGGGGCAGGTCGCTTCACAGATGTGGCTGCGGGGCTCGGGGCTCGGGTGATTGCCTGCGATTTGAGTGGTGCTATTGATGCCTGTCGGGAAACCACTTCGTACCATGGTGGGCGGGTCGATTGTATTCAGGCATCGCTTTTCGAATTGCCTTTTAAAAAGGGTACTTTTGACGGTGTGTTTTGTATGGGGGTTATTCAGCATACCCCAGACCCGGCGCGGGTAATTCGCAGTCTGCCCGTATTTCTAAAATCCGGCGGCAAGTTGGCTTATAATTTTTATGAAAAAAGTGTCGCCAGTTGGGGGCAGTTTATTAAGTATGGGTTGCGATTTATTACCCGAACCATGTCGGTTGAAAGAACATTGCGTTTGAGCAATTTTTTGGTGCGGTTATTCTTTCCGGTAACGCATTTCTTGGCACCTATTCCCAAGATTCGAATACTGAATTTTTTTATCCCGATCTGTGCCTCGCACGACCCTGATTTAACCAAAGAACAACAGTTTACGTGGACGTTACTGGACACGTTCGATTGGTATGGTCCGCGGTATGAAATTAGGCAGCGATATACCGAAGTCGCGGAAACGGTTAGGGGACTGGGGTTAGAGGTCGTTGGTAGTCGTCCCGGAGTGGTTCAGGCGATTCAAAATTAGTAACATACGATAATATATGTTGCTCTCTATAGTAACATTTGATATCAGTTGTATTGTGAGTTTGGTTTAACGGTCTAGGAAATTTATTATGAGCAAATTTGTAATAGCACCGCATATGCGACTCCATGAATGGGTCGCAATTGAAAAGGGTTACTTTCACGATGCTGGGCTGGACCATGAGCTCGACAATGTATTGGTTGGGCATGATGGTAAGCTTCATGACCTTGGCGATAAGGTTGGGGCGTACCAAACATTCGAAGAGGGACGTACATGCGATGTTAGTTCCGCTTGTCACTGGACTGTTAACGTTGCAGCGGCCTCAGGACATGGCAAACTCTATGCCGACGCTTACTCAGTTTCTCCCTGTGCGGTCTTCGTCGCAGCTGATTCCGATATTCATACGCCAGAAGATTTAGCCGATATTCCAATTTCAGTGGGATACCAATCCGGTAGTCACTATTCGACAATTCAGGCTCTGGAACAGTTTTTACCCGCAGAACAAATTAAACTCTCATTCGCCGACGGGCTTTTGTTCAATCGCATGGAGCTTTTGATTGATGGGAAGGTTCCAGCTGCGAGCCTGTTCAGCGGACCATATTATTACATGGAGCAGCTCGGATTCCGAAAGGTGGCTGACACGTCCTTTATGATGGCGTCAATGGTAGCTGAAGATGCCGACATGGAGGACGTCAAAAAATACTTTGGCGCCCTCCGTCGGGCGCAAGCCGATATCGATCTCCGCCCGGAACTTTACACGCATTATTACAAAAAGGAGTTTCCCGAGAGGTTTCAGGACACAATGGATCCGAGGCTTTTTGGACCCGGTGAAAGAATTGTATTCGAAGCATATTCCCGTGAAATTTTCGAGAATTCCCAACAATGGATAGCCGAGCGTGGCATCTTCGAAGATGGAAATTTGGGAGACCGTGATTATTCGGAAGCAATCGTTTCTGCCGCCGAATAAGTTTTTAGAGTTGTTTGAAAAAGGGCCGGGATGATTTCCCGGTCTTTTTTTGTTTGTGGATCGTAGTATATCAGTTCAAACGGGACTTACGGGAGTGAAGATATGGGAATGTTGATCGACGGCGACTGGATTGATGACGACGCCAAATTCAGAAATGCAGAAGGCGGCGCCTTTGTTCGACCTGAATCCAATTTTCGGAGCACTGTAACGGCGGATGACTCGTCGGATTTTCCGGCTGAAGCCGGACGTTACCACCTTTTTCTGGCGCCAAATTGCCCCTGGGCCCACCGCACGCAGCTGGTACGCCGTATCAAGGGGCTGGAAGCGATCATAACGATTTCATTGTCGGATATTCCGCGGACGAGAAGCTGGGCCTATAGCGAAGGCATTGGAAACGGCCTTGAGCCAATTGACGGGGTCTTTGAGCTGCATCAGGCTTATCAGGCAGCCGACACCAACTATACTGGCCGCGTAACGGTGCCGACGCTCTGGGATAAGAAAAAATGGACAGTCGTGAATAACGAGTCAGCGGAGATTATCCGTATGCTCAATACTGAATTCAATGAATGGGGTAACGCGGCTATCGACCTTTATCCAGAAATCCTTCGGACGGAGATTGATGGATATAACGACCGCATCTATACGACGCTGAATAACGGCGTGTATCGCTGCGGATTTGCGAAATCGCAGGACGCTTATGAAACGGCTTATCACAATCTTTTCGATACGCTGGAATGGCTGGAACAACATCTCGCGTCGCGACGTTATCTCTGCGGTAATGTCGTTACTGAGGCCGATTGGCGCCTCTACACCACGTTGGTTCGCTTCGATGCGGTGTATTACGGCCACTTTAAATGCAACAAATTTCGGATTTGTGATCAACCGAACCTTTGGAACTATTTAAAGGATTTGTATCAGCAGCCTGGTATTGCTGAAATTACGGATATGGACGGTATCAAGAAGGTGTACTGGGGAAATATGGCGAATGTTAATCCGTCAGGCATTGTTCCTCTTGGTCCAGAAGATTTCGATCTGAGCGAACCGCATGATCGTTCCCGTTTAGGATAAGTCGCTTAGTTAGTTAAAATTCTGAATGAATAGGACCAATTGATGAAACTCGTTTCCTTTAAACAGCGCGGCAAAAATCACATTGGCATTTTGACTGATGACGGTACGACGGTCGTAAACCTTTCTGTTGCTTCGCCGAAGCTACCGACTGATATGACCGAGATCATTGCCGCCGCGCCGGGAATTTTCCCTGCTCTAGGAAGGGCCGCCGCGACGCGGAAAAAAGAAGCGCGTCTTAGTGCGTCACGGGTAAAGCTGACAGCGCCAATTCCGGTACCACGCCGCAACGTCCTTTGCGTGGGTAAAAATTATTTCGAACATGCTCACGAATTTGATAAGAGCGGCTTTAACTCGACGGCTGATGCGAGCGCCATTCCTGATTGCCCAATTATATTCACCAAGGCCCCTAGCAGTGTGATTGGGCCAGGTGATGACATCCCGGGGCATCTCGATCCGACCAAATCGGTTGATTATGAAGTTGAGCTGGCGGTTGTGATAGGCAAGGGCGGGCGTAAGATTTGCAAGAAAGATGCTCTCAAGCATGTCTTTGGCTACACCATCATTAATGATGTCACCGCACGTCATTTACAGTCGAAACATAAGCAATGGTTCCTTGGAAAAAGCATTGATGGCTTTTGTCCGATGGGGCCTTGGCTCGTAACGGCAGACGAAGTCGGGCAGGTTAAGAAACTCTTCGTTGAATCCAAAATTAATGGTGAGGTTCGTCAACGGGCCCAGGTCAAGGATTTGATCTTTGATATTCCGACCCTGATCGCGACTTTATCTCGCAGTATGACACTGCAGCCTGGTGATATTATTGCCACCGGTACGCCGGCGGGCGTTGGGATTGGTTTTAAACCACCAAAATTTCTTAAAAAGGGTGATATCTGTACATTGGCTATCGATGGGCTCGGTGTTCTGGAGAATACTGTCGCCTAAGAGAAATTAACATCAACCGATAGAATCAAAGATGTTAGCCTAGATGCTCCCTGGGAATAGAGCCCGCTGAATAAGTTAGGCCTCGCTGACCGTACAGCGGTTCAGGACACGGTTCGCCAGCATCGGCCCGGATTTTTCCCGATACATCTGCATATAATCGGAGTTCATATGAACTTCGAGAGAAGCCTCGTCGTCATAGACTTCGAATAGATGTACACGGTTCTTTGTATCATCTGGAACTAAGATGTCGAATTGCTGGCATCCTGGTTCATTCTTCAGAACACGTTCCTTATGCTGATGGGCAAGCTCAAGATAGCTCGCCATTGTTCCTTCGTTGAAATCGAGGGTGACGAATAGGGCAATACTCATCCGGTTTTCTCCTTGTTCTGTGATTGCTGACCGAGAGTTTGGCGGTCGATAGAAGTGCTCTTGATAAGGGCGTATACCTCTTTACCTTCGGACAATTCCATTTGATCCAGAGACCATCTCGTTATTCTGACCCAAAGTGGTACACCGATATCGACGCAGATGTCGATATCATGCGGCATGGAACCATCATGGTCGTTCCGCGTGCTCCCAATTTCAGCGATTTTACCCTGAAGAATATTGATCTGGCTAATACCCACAGGTTTTTGTAATGCAAGCGATACGTCACGAGCTCGTATTCGGACACGGACAGAGGCATTCTTCATCGCCTTTACGCGGGGTACCCGTAAAATACCGCCTGTAAAGGACAGATTGGTGAGGCCGTATTCCTCGTCGTGTCCCTCAACAACCGCTGGTATAACAGATCCCGCATCGTAACGACCGGTCAGACGGCGGAGATCAAGACGGCTGGTCAGTTGTTCGACAGGGCCAACGGCAGCAATCTCTCCGTTATCGACCAGGACCAGCGTATCCGCGAGACGGATAATCTCATCGACTGCGTGGCTCACATAAATAATTGGAACGTCAAAACTATCCCGCACCATTTCGATAAAGGGAAGAATCTCAGATTTCCGAGCGACATCGAGAGAGGCGAGGGGCTCGTCCATCAGGAGAATGTTAGGATTGGCGAGGAGGGCGCGTCCCAAGGCGACGCGCTGTTGTTCGCCTCCTGACAATGTCTGCGGTTTCTGCTCAAGTAGGTGAGCGATGCCGAGGACGTCGATGACTTGATCGAAATCTAGCGCGCGGCTTCCCGACGGGGCGCGTTTGCGTCCATAGAATAAATTGCTTCGGACTGATAAATGAGGAAACAATCGGCTTTCCTGAAAGACATAGCCAATTCTCCGTTCTTCGATCTTTAAATTGATGCCTTTGTTTGAATCAAAGAGGACCTGCCCATCGATTTCGATGCGGCCACTATCAGGTTCGAGCAAACCGGCAAGCATATTGATGATGGAGGTTTTTCCCGAGCCGGATTGCCCAAACAGCGCGAGAATACCGCGTGCTTGTGACTCAAACTTTGCCGTGACCGTAAAGTCGCCAAGCTGTTTTTGGACGTCGATTGCGATCATGATCCGTCCCCGATCCGGGCTTGCATCCGGCGTGCCAATAGTTCGGACCCTGCCAAGGCGAACAAAGCGATGACGATGGAGATAATCACGATACGGAAAGCCGCTTCCTC
>Ga0055584_100002627_pt1 | contig 17727 bp, 22 predicted proteins | sample OSDHelmetaG_FD_58716 | JGI IMG/M metagenome (GOLD analysis project Ga0055584, IMG submission 58716) | Pelagic marine sediment microbial communities from the LTER site Helgoland, North Sea, for post-phytoplankton bloom and carbon turnover... | ecosystem: Environmental > Aquatic > Marine >... | reverse complement strand
CGGTGATATCGACCCACCAGCCATTGTCAAGAAAACCATCAGCAGATCCGCCTGTCGCCGTCTGCGGAAAAAATTCGAGAGTGGCTTTTCTCAGCGCCACGTACCAGTCATGCAGGGCAAGCATAAACGCCTTGACCATGCCGCCAACGTAGGACCGGCGGGACGTCGACGGATCAAGCTCCGGTACGTCCGTGCGGACATACGCTTGACCTTGGGACGTAACTTCTGATCGTGTTGGTATTTCTAAGGGCATTAGATATCCGCTAAGACTCGAGCTTGAGTGTTTTGAGCTATTGTGAAAGCTCGGCGAATTAAGCCGCCAGAGATTAGGTAGAGAGTTACTTGTATTTCCATTAGTCGGGATGCTGGACTAGGCGCGACAGAAACCTCTTGAGAGGTTATGAGACCGACATCTATGAGCCATTCCAAAGAGTCATAAACAGATTGCCTGATGTCTTCCGACCGATCAGATCTCGCCTGCTCGAAAAACCAAAGTGTCGACCCGTGACGATCTTCAGGGACGTCAGAAACCAGATCGCCGGTCCAGCCGCGTCTGCGCATTGGATCAGCTACCTCGTCGGAAAATGCCCGCGCGTCAGAAAAGATCGAGACGAAGAGAGCCGAGTCTAGCCCTCGCGTCATGCTCCAGTCACGCGTGTCAGCATCAACGGCTAGATCAAAAATACCGTCAGCATCTTGCTCATAAGCTATGTCTGTTGGGGAATTTGTCATTCGTCAAAGCTCTTTGTTGCGCCGGAGATCAGCCTGGCCCCGCATTCCGTCGCATCACCGTGCCGCGCCACCTCAAGCCCCTCGCACATCATCTTGGTCGAGTGCTCAACAATCGGATTAGCCCCATGGATCGGACAATCAAGAATGTCTGTCTTGCGTGCGATTAGCGCGCCCTCACACTTGCTTTTACTGGCCGACGTAATGATCGCGCCGCCGTGTGTTGATGAGTCTCCAAGTCGAGCAATTAGTGGCATGGCTTAAACCGGGTTGATGTGAACAATCCCGTTCGGCGACGTGACAAGAACATTGCCGTTATCGTCCAGCTCCACGGTTTGCTGTTTTCCTGATTTGAGATTTTTAATCCTGACCTCACCCTCTTTTTGTTGGTCGATGCGGTCGGCCGGCGGCGGTTCGATCATTCCCACCGCTTTCCCTAAATCGCCGTCAGGACAGTTGACCAATATTAGCGAGCCTTTTAGCGGGTTGCTTGCCACTCCGTGTTGATTGTGAATTCTGACGTCAAACTCATCGCCGTCAGCAGCAGCTCGCGCCAGCATGTAAGGGCCTTTGTCTGCGCTGACCTCTATCAATTCTGCGTAAAACATATTCCTGTCTGTCATCAGAAACCCCCGTCTGGATAAGTTCCTGGCGGCGTGTTACCGATGCCGCCTTTGCCGGTCCTGCCGGTCTCTTTTTTTGCCTCTGGTTCGTTCGAAAACGCATTTTTCTCTGTGAGCTTGACTTCAGTGGTCTCCCCCCCTTCGAAAGACTTTCGCAGCGTCACCGACTTGATCAGCATTTCAGTCGAGAGATTCCAGTGTGAATCACTGACTGGTATTATGTAGCCGGGCCACCAGAGCTGGCCGTTGCAATAAAAACCAGAGACGGTGGCTGTGTAATCGACGCCGCGCCCGCGAGCGACGCTAGCTCTCCACTTGGCTGCGTCTTCCGGCGTTTTTCCCTCAACGCCGATCCCACCCCTATAGTGCTGCTTGCGCTCTGGACGGACAGAAGTGTCTACACCTCGCCCTAAATTTTTGGACACAGGGTTAGATTGCGCCGAGGCTTCCCCCTTGGATTTTGACTCCCAGTGTTTGCGATCGTTCGGGGATTTTTGACCAGCTGCGCTGTGTTCGTTGTGGCGTCCCGCGTCGCTCACTTCCAAAGATGATTTTTCGATATTGTTGGCGGGGTTATCTTCCCGACCACGAAACAAAGCTTGAGCCCCGCGCCGCTTCTGATTTCGGTCGATTACGAGATTGCCCTTGCCATCTGTTGTAAGCAGACACTGACGGGCCCTAGCATATCTGTCTAAGTAGTTGTGCCCTCGATCGTCGATCCAGCCCTTGATCATCTCCGCAGGATTGAAATTCTGCGGAGAGACCTTGTCCACGACGCCGATCTTGAGCTTCATTCTTTTGAGCGTGTCTTCGCAAACGCGTTTTAAAGAAGCTGGCGGCTTTACCTCTTGTTTTGGTCCAATAGTTGAGTCAACCAGATCTTGCGTCTTGTCACGAATATTGATTCGAACGTTGTGAGAACCAAAGTCATCCGAGCCGCTTACCGTATGAACATGGCCGGTGACTACAGGTCGACCGTCGATTGTAATGGTCGCAACATCGCCCAGCTGACAGGGGAAATTTTCACTATAAGGAGTCATTGACATCTGAACAGTCGCCTCACCGACAGCCTGGTCAAATTGGTTGGTGATCTCGACCTCTTTCCAGCCACCGTAAGGAGATCCGTTGAATGAGACTGTGACCACTGCCATCAAAGCGGCTCCACTAACGCTTTAGCTGTGCCAGCGTACAAAATGGGATTAGCCAATGGATTTAGTGCAACGATTTGATCAACGCGATCATCGTCGTCGTAAAGCATATAGGATAAGGTCGAAGCCGGTAGTTCGCTGATCTCAACATCGATGATACTCGGCAACCGTAGCTCAAGCTCACCTAAGACTTCTGTGGCAGCCACGAAAACTTGTGACATCGATCGAAGCGTTTCGCCATCAAGAGACGAGGCTTGCACTTGGCCAAAAAGATCGCTCAAGTAGTTTTCGTCTGCCGACACTTCTTCGGCTGTCTGATAATCGCGGCCAGCCATGGAGTCCGCCAAATCACAAAAGACCGATGCTCTTATTGTGTCAGCGAACAGGGTTAGATTGTCTTTTCTGATCTCCAGATCATATGTCGTTGGATTGATCGCATCAGCATCAGTGCTCATGGCATCAACGGCATAAGTTATGACCCGCTTGCACCCATTGACTAAACGGATCTGTGATATGTCGGACTCGAAAGGCTCTCGGAAAGCTTCAGCTAGCATGTCGCCCAAGTCTGAGGGCCGATCAACCAACGATGCAGATTGTGGCTTGATGAGCTTAGCTGTCGTAGCAGCGTCTCCGAATTGCGTGATAAGCTCGTCGGCCACGATCACGATAGCATCAGCCAGAACGGATCGCGTGGATATCATCGCCAAGCGCTCCCCATTTTCTGTAGAGCCAAATATACACCGTCTGACGCTCTACTTGTGACTGTTGACGGTATCGCCTTGACCCGTATTGTAAGACCCGTCTGAGCTGTTTTTCCAAAAGGGATGTCGACTTTAAAAAATCCCAAATTCTGGTCGGACCGAACCATCGAATATCGGCCCATGACTGCTACGCGTGCGCGGCCAAGCCAAGGATGATTTAAAGTCCCGACGCCAGGTCGATCTAATGCAGCTTTGAGCGCGCCCACTTCAGAGTCTCTAACGATGCCTTGGACTCTGTAATTGTCCACCATAGCGCCGTTGTCTTCGAGCCAGCGACGATTACTGTCGGGATAGTTGTGCTCGATCGTATTGCGGCCGCCCTCGACCGTGTCTTCGGGTATTAATATGGAAACGCCTCGGAATGTAGCGCGCTTAATGCGATCCAACCTCATAAGCCGCTCTCCACGCCTGGAAGAGCAGTAGATGTTCCCCTTGGTTGCACGCTAGCAGGCAATGGAACCTGGCGATTTGCTAAGCCGCTTGCATCGACTTTCACGTTGACTGTCGGGTTTGTAAAATTGACATCGACGGTCGATTGCACTCGGTATTTTTGAACGCCTTCAAAAGATAATGGCTTCGATTTTTCATGACGCATCAGCATAGCGTTCATAGCGGCTTGTCTTTTCTGGACAGATGTTGCGTTTTTGAGCGCAGCCGTCGAGCCAAGTTTCGCTCCAGCAGTCGACGCTGTTGCTCGAGCGTCCCCTGTTAGGCCCACGGATCTACCCAACAGCCCGAGAAGATATTCAAACGCTTTCCTGATACTTTCCAGAGGATTGAGTAGGATTTTCGCTGCTGCTGCACCAGCTTCAAAAAAAGCTGTGAGGCCGTCAGACTTAAATTCAAAACCCATCAGATCAGCAAGGTATTTGACTGTGCTCTCGAGTGTACCGCTCACCCAAGAGAGAGCTTGCTGCAATTCGGAGCCTTGCCAGTTTTCCGCTATTCCAGAGAAAAACCCTGAGAAAAACGACTTGATTTCTGAGAAGTATGCTACCACCCCCGATATAGCTAAACCAATAGCGGTGAATCCGGCAAATGCGCGAGCATAATAATATAAAAAGGTTGTTACCTTGGGACCGAACCCAACAAGTTCAGTGAGTCGATGCACCATGTAGCCAGCAGTAGCTCCTATCGTTGCAAAAAATGGCATTGCTGCCATCATTGCGATGCGGTTTAGGACCGATCCTGCCATAGCAGCCGCTGGGGCTAAGGCTCCGAGAGCCATAGCAAAAATGCCTAGAGGAATGATTAGCGATGACAGCGCCATAGTTATCGCAAGAGCGTAGGCGAGAAACTTTTTTGTTTCTGGTGATAGTTCACTAATCGCATTTGCTACTGATTTCACAGCGTCGGCTGCTTTCGTCAAAACATCAGAAAGCCCGGCGCCACCAAGTTTTATAACGAGCTCGATTAGAGATGCGCGCATCTGCTCGTAGGCGCCGTAGACGCCAGACATCATCACTCTTTCCATCAGTTTTGCTCGCCCTTCCGCTAAGGCAAGCAGTTTCATATTCTTCTCGATCAGAGGAATCATGTCTTTGAGGACTTTTGCGCCTCGGCCGCCTCGAGAGCCCATAAGCGCCTGAATCGCAGACAGAACTTTCTTGTTGCCAAACTTTTTGCTGGCTTGGTTGAACTTTTGAAGAATGTCGACAATTGGAAGGGATTTACCATCCCGCATCAAAAAGTCATCCTGCGTAAGGCCGATTGCCTTAAGCGCTTTCGTTGCTGGCCCCGACTTTTTGTATAGGCTCTCTAGCTGACGAGCCACAGCGGTCCCTGCCATTGAGCCTTTCTGACCGACTGAGGCCAACGTCATAATTGTCGCAACGGTCTCTTGCAGCGATCTGCCGGAGGCAAACGACGACGGCCCCGCGAATTTCATCGCCTCACCAAGCTGCGAGATGTTCATGTTGGTATTGGATACCGCCATCGCCAGAAGGTCGACTGTTTTGGCGGTTTGCTCTGCCTTTATCTTAAAATTGTTTTGAATATTGGTTGCGATGTCAGTTGCCGTAGCCGCGTCAACATTTGCAGCACCGGCTAGGCGCATGACAGGGTGTAGCATCCGCAATGCTTGTTCGGCTTTGAAGCCCGCTCGCGCGAGCTCAAGCAAACCGCCAGCAACCTCTGTTGGAGAGAATATCGATACCTGCGCGATCCTCTGCGTTTCGGATCGCAACTTAGCGATCATTGCGGCGGACTCTGCAGCTCCCCCTGCCACGCCTTTTAGTAGAACCTCGCCGTCAGGGCCCAAGGCTCGCACCATATTTGCCATCACCACGTTCATGGCTTTTTCGTAGTTCAACAAAGTAGATGTTACCCGATGCGATAACATTCCCCCGCCGACGCCCGTCATGATGCCGCCCAAACCGCCAGACCGAATGTTACGACTGACAGTGTTAAGAGATCGCATGCGCGTAGCCAATTTGTTGACCGCTACGCCTGCTCTGTTAGCGTCGCCCTCCATTTTGTTGAAAGCGGTACCTGTCGCGTGGATTGACGTGCGTGCTTTTGTCGATGCTCGCGCCATCGCGCCAGCTTTCGAGCTGAAGCGATCACGAAGGTTGAACAGATATTCAACTGTAAATCTCATCGCTTAATCCGCTTCTTTTGATCTGCTTCAACGGCTTTTGAGTAGCGTCTCAAGTCTTCCTGCAGCCATCTCAATTCGCGTTGTGAACACGTGGTGGCGTACCCAACATCGAGCGCTCCGTCGTAGGCGAGGCATAGGTAGTTGACCTGTCTGGCCCATTCGCGCTCTGTGACGGGGTAGCCGTCTGATCCATAAAAAAAGACACAAACACCGATAGGATTCTGTTGATCCCGTTTAGCCCGTTGGTATCTGCGATATGCTCCCACGCCTCGTCTGAAATGGGAGCGTTTGTGCCTTCGATACGGCATAATGTGGGGTTGTTTGTCAGCAGCGACCGGACATCATTGCAAAGCTTCTCATAGGCTTGAGGCTCGTTGGCTAGGCCGAACGCGAGCATGCCCAAGATCTGGTCAGAGTTATCGTCTTCTGATTGGTCAGCTGTCGGGTTGATCGGGTCATCTGGTGATGGATCGTCGATCAAATTGTCTTTCTTCATGCTGCGAAACGCTTGCATGATGTAAGCTGTCATTCGGTTGTGAACGCCGTACTGGCGCAAGCCCGGAGCTTGCAGAATGATCCACGTTGCGGTCTCATATCCGCCCTGGTGAGGGTACTTGAATTCTGCAAGCTCGATCCCTTTGACTTGTGGCATTTCTAAATCCCCCGATTTATTTGTGCTCGCAGGTTAGGCGTGAGCCGGTACGTTGCCTTCGAAGGTCAACTCAACTTGGCCTTCTGCTTCGTGCGCAAACTCTGGTGTCTCCGTCAGCCACATATTTTCGAAGCTAGATGTTCGAGCTGCGGACACCACAGAAATTGTAACAGGCTCGGCCCGGTTCGATTTCGCGACCCAACCCTCGACGGCTGTAATAGTCTCGCCAGTCACGTACATCGAAAAACTCACGCTACCCTTAAGAGCCTCGGCATTGACGCCGACTACGTGAGATACCGAGCCGCCACCGGCTGAAACAGCCATGACCGTGCGCTCACCCGGCTCCGGCATACGAACGCTGTTCGGGACAACTTTGATAAGTTGCCCGTCTACATAGACGCCCGGTGTTGAAAGTATTTGGAATTGCTCAGCGGTTGCCATTTAAGCCTCCTAGACGTTAGCTGTTGCTCCGACAGTCACGCCGAAATTAAATCGGACGCCGCCGTTGAAGGTTTCGGCTTGAGAAAGGATCGGGACATAGAAGTAACACTCAAAGAGACGCTGATCCGGCTTTGCAGTGATGACCATATTGTCCCTGAAGCGCTTTATCTGCTCTTGGCCCTTGACTGTGACGCTGACATCGGAGAGCTGAATGTAAAGCCGCATTGCATAGTCCCGAACCAGCTGCTCAGTGGCTATTGCATAGCCAGGAATGGCATCGCCGGTGCTCATGCGATATTGCTGAAACTTCTTTTTGATGTTGGCGAAGAAATACTCGCGAACAACAGAGTGTGTGTCCCGCCAGTTCAGGTATTGCCAAGTGTCATCTTCGTTGCCCGGATCGTCGTTTTGATACGTCGTGACGATCGTTCCTGCCAGCATGGCGTTATTGAACTCATTGGCGCCTATCACGCTGACGCCATTGTCATTCAAATTTCCTTGCTCTGCTTGTGTTAGACCTGTCCCACGTTCTGGCTGTGTAAGGTTCTGGAAGCGCGTGTTAAAATAAGGCAGCGTGCACATATGGATGCCGCCAAACTGATCGAGCGGCTCGATCGACGAAACGACATCCGCCGTTGGTCGTGCCGTTTCGAATCTAAGCGCGCGAATGGCACCCATCTGTGACGAGATCTGATCTGGCGCTTCTAGGAAATGAGGCCCTTTCCAGTAAGCGTCGTTACGCGCTTCATTGTGCAGGAACACGATCTCCGAGCTATTCCGCGCTAGCGCGGCCGTCTTAACGTTGGCGAAGCTGTCATTGTTATAGATGAAAGCAACCCCGTCCTTGACGTCGTTAGCAACGTTTTTACGCGCGTCGATCCATGTGGCCAAATACGTGATCGTGTAAGCTTCAGGATATATCACAGTCTGGTAACGTACGTTCTCAACAGGATCGAATATCGTCGTCAGCGTTGGATCTGTAGCGCCGCCGGTCCAACCTGTAAGCGCAACTGCAAGGCCAGCCACTGGGCCGCCTAAATAATTGATGCCCCAATTGTTGCAGATCGTGCCACCGTTAGCTGCTGTCAGCGTTAGCGTGTCATCTGTGCTTGTAGTTGTGGACAGTGCAGCCGTAAACGGTGCCTCAGTGTCAGCGTCGATCAGGGCCTTGAACTTTGCGTTGGCCGCAGCTTCGTCGTCTCCGACTTCAACATCGATCGCGTAGCTGTGATCACTAGCCGAGACGATGTTAAGCGTCACCCGCTTTGCTTGCGTTGCCGTGCCCGTCAACGTTACCACTGCGGTGCCTTGCGTTGCACCACCGGCATCCGCCAGCGCAATGGCGTCGACTTCGGTCCACTTGTTTACCTTCCGGATGGCGCGCGCCATCATAGCAAGATGTGACCTTGCACCGAACATAGAGTTGATTTCTGCGTCTGATCTAGGAACGTCTTGAACCCATCCAGCCGAAGCGGAACCAGCAGACAAAAGTTGTCCGACCAGAAGAATCCGGTGTTGCTCAATGCCGACCTCACCGCCTCTCGGCAACATGGTGAGCGTGACATCGGGCTTCGAAATGTATGCGCTTGTTGCTGTCATCGATTAGTCCGCCTTTTTCTTGCGTTCGGGCTTCACAATCTCGAACGCGCCGTCTCTTAGGCGCTTCCGATGCTCAAGTGTTTGTGGCTCCCCGTTGTCCAGCGCCCGGACGTTCATCTCTCCGCCCGCTGGAATCCCGTGAAGCTCTACGGTAGTCTTGTTGCGCAATAGCACGCGTTTTATAGGGGTCATCAGGCCGTGTCCGCTTGCAGGTTTATGGTAAAAAGACCGGGCTCACCTAGACTTGAGATACCGGTCACGCTCAAATCCCGATACGCTGGGAAACCGTTTGGCCAGACATTGTCAGACGTGGCGTTGACAATGTCCGCTACTTCGTGCGGCTGAATGCGATCGTCTTTTGTGAGCTCGACATTCACCCCGAAATTGTAAATGTGGACGTAGCGCGATCCATCATGACTTACGCGCCCGTGTGATATAATCTCAGCATCACGCGCCTTTGCGCATGGGTACGATGTTGCCAAAGGCAGATTCAGACCGTTGAATGTTTTCATGATCGCCCGAAGTATTTCACCATGAGCTAGATCAACGGGCGAGACGCCTGCAGACGAAGCGGACGCAGGGAAAACAATAATAATGTCGAATCCATCTTCGACAGTAGGATGATAAGCTGACTGCGCGTAATGGTCGCCGAGTAAGCTTGACCGAAACCTGACGCTGTCACGAGGCGTAACGAACATCACTAGCTCGTTAGCGTTCAAGGCTGTGTCGTCCAGCACATACTTTCTCATGACCAGCTCGCCGCTTTCGAGACCGTAGATCCTGTGATTTAGTGCTGCTGTTATTTGGTCTGCTGTGTACGATCGAACGACAAATTCTGGCGTCGGAAATGTTAGAGTTGTTGCGCTTGCCGCTGTCACTTTGTGCCAGCCGACGAGCTCAAATTCCAGGTTGACAAGCTGCTCCTCGCTGCCGTTCAAAGTTACGCTTTCGACTGGTGCTGATGGCCGCACTGTGAAATTACGTCGATCACTTACGGATACGAGTTGCAGCGATCCATTCATGTTCGAGTCTGTGAAACCTCGAAGCGTCGCGATGGTGTTCCAAGCAGCAGAAATTTCCGGATTCGGAGTTGTCGTCAGATCGTGATCGTTGGTTGTCGTGATCAGGTAGTCGCCATTCGACTGCTTGACCGCTGCCGTGATAGGATTTGGGTATGGTGCATCGGTGATGCTCACCGCGATCGATGAGCTCACAGTCACACCATGCGCAGCGTCTGTTGTGATCGTGGTCGTGCCATCTGCCACGACATCAATTGAAGATATGCCAAGCGAATCTGAGAAAAGGCCCGTCAATGCCGGAACCCTCAGAACAGCGTGAGTATGTAGCGGCGTGATCTGCACTTAAGACGGCCCCACTATTCTGCGAAGCATGTTCTCGCCGAATATCCTGTTGATTTCCGGCAGTGTTTCATCGACCGCGTTGCCAAGGTTTGGACGAGGTGCCATCTTTGAGGTGCCAAGCTCTTGATACCTGCTATGCTGCACACCGACACCGAACCTAATTTGGTCAGGACTCGCTTGATAATCCGTCGAATTCAGCAATTGTCCGGACAAGACAGCAGAATATTCACCAGGGGCCGATGCTTTGTGCGATCCATACACCCGTCCACTCTTTGGGCCGTTGCGTTGCCCCTTTTTAGACGCAGCCACTAAAGCCTGACCGGACCTTTCAGCGGCTTGTCCTACCGCTACGCGAAATCGACCACCCATCCCATCTAGGCGGGCAATAGATTGGTCATTTGCTCGGAAAGGCATTACTGGTTCGCCTCCGTTGTTTCAGGTCCGCGCTTCGTGCAAGATAGGACAAGAAGATCATTGAACTGATTTACATTCTCAACGCCATCAATGCTGTATAGATTGCCGCGCACATCTCTGACGCGGTCTCTCGTGTCAAATTCGATCGACGAATATCTGATCGTGATCTTATGCGTTGGAGAGTCATCAGTGTTGACGCCATGAGACGGACTCGACCGGCTTGTTTCGATCGCCGCTCTTAACGTCATTATGGTCTGATATGTGTGCTGAGGTTCAGCAGACCCCGGAATTGCGCCTGCTAGTGTACGTCTCTCGATTGTGATCGCGTGGCGCATTGCACCCGAGCTGTAATTCTCGCGTCCGTATCTCATGCCGCGTACACCTCAACCAATTTATAAGGCTCCATGAGAGCTAACGCGCCGTTGGGTATTACCTTTGCGCCAGCGTTTATTTGTGCGGCAAATCTCGTGTCCGTGGCGTCGTCCACATCTCCACGGCTCGAGTCCAGCTTGGCTACGGTCATTAGTACGGCGAGTTTGATGTCTCGCGGGACGACCTCATCTGATGTCCAGCCAGACGTGTATGTGATGCGGTACGCGTCCGCCCTGTCAGCTGCGCTAGGCCACAATTTGCCCTTGCCTAGGTAAGCTGTAGCCATCATCTGAGGATCATTGGCCACATGGTATAAACTCGTGTCGACCGTTGTAATTTCACCGGAATCACTGTCGACGTATTCGATTGACTGGATGGATTGAAACGGTCGCTTGCGCAGTTGGACGGCTGCGCTTAGTTGTGGGTATTCGGCTCGCCACACAGTTGGCAGAAGATTTATGCCTGTCACGAGCTCGATTTGTCTTTGAGCAGCTAAGATCAGACCATTCAGCTCAGTATCGATTGCAGAGTCCTCGACAGGGTATGATAGATGATCTTTCGTCTCGGCGACCGTCACCACGAGATTGCTGTTCGGCGTGACGACAGTGTGAACCGGCTCAATGAATGGAACGCCGGGGTAGGGAGAGACTTCGTAGATTGCATAACTCATAGATTACGCCCTCGTCGCATCTCTGCAGCGGTCTTGCGACGACGTTCAATTCGTATCGTCTTGTTGCCGACGCGCTTGTTATGAGCCGCTACAAATCCAGTGTTTTTTTGCATCTCTTGAGCAGATCGTTGAATGCTTCGGCTGAAATCACCTGACGTCAGCTTCCCGCGCTTGCGGGCTTCTGCCAGCGCTTGAGATTTAAGGGCAGCCATGCGCGATCGTTGCTGGGCTAATCTTTGACCTCTGGATCTGATTGCGGATCGGTCGACGTTATCTGCGCGCGCTTGGCTGAACAGTCCGAAGGTAGCGAAGTTCAAAGCTGCCATAGCGCCGGAAATAGCCATGTTATTACCGCGAGCGCGAAACGCTTGATATTCTGAAATTGAGCCCGCCGATGCTACGTCAGCCCCTAATTTTGCAGCTTGCGTAGGGGTTGACCCTTGCGTGAGTGCAAGACCAGCAACACCAAGACCAATAGCCGGGCCAAGATATGGTGCGGCCCTGCCGAGCGTTGAGGCACGACCAGCAACCTTTGAAATATTGTTTCGTGATTTCGTGTGTGGTCGCTCTTTGCCTATGCGTTCCGCCGCTTTGATGTCTGCGATGTCCTTGGCGGGCACAACCGTAGTAGGGTTAGCTCGATTGGCTAGCTGTTGTCCGACAGTTCCCACAGCTACACCCAGTTCTAATCCCGCCATGGCGTTGAAGGCCATCTTCGAGACAAATTCACTTTCCTGCGACCCACGATATAGAGAGAAAGCACCGAGCCCGCCGGCCGCTGCTGCTATGCCTATTCCCAGAGGTGATCTAGCCGCTGGAAGCATAGATTTCTGAGCGCGGCCCATTTCCAACATTCTCGCAGCAATTACTGGCTTGTTAGATCCGTTGCGCGCATAAGACTTTATTGCGGATCTAGCTTCCTTCGCTAGAGCCGCAACTTGAGCCCGGTTATTATCGACAGACGTAGCGAAACGCTGGTCGAGCGTTTTGGCGATCACCTTCTTGCCAATCGTGACACCAGCTGTCGCGGCTGTGATCGCTGCGACTCCGCCAACAGTAGCCTCAGTCGATTTGCGTGCTGCCCGCTCCTGCTCGCGTTTGAATGCTAAGGCTTTCGATTCCGCTTCCGCCTTGGCTTTGTCTGCTGCTGCCTTGGCTATTATTCGCTGGGCTTCTGCCTGCGCTCGCGCTGCTTCCGCCTTGGCTTTAGCCGCTTGCGCATCAGCTAGGGCTTGTTTTTTTTTCGCTTGCGCTTGCGCGATATCTGCGTCGTCTCTTTTCTTTTCTGCCTGCTCTGCTCTGAATGTCACTAAACGTGCTGCTGTACCCGCGCCGGCGCGGCCGTCTGGCGAAACACCTATTTTACTCTGTAACGCTTTTAACTGAGATCGGCTCATCGCCTTGAGCTCGCGCAAAGCCGCATCTTGCGCTGCTTTGGTTGCTTTTATGGTCTTCTCATCCATGCTACTTATGATCTCCAATCGTAGCGAAAACAACGAAGGTGTTTCGATGCAGCCAGAGGAAAAATCCGTCGAGATTTATGTTGCTTGGGACGAAAACGGCGACTACGCGACTGGAAAAACTAAAGACGAAGCTCTTGACGCTTTGGAATGGGAAGGTGATGGCAGATTGGTTCGTGTGAAGCGATACACTGTCCCTATATTCATTCCGGTTTTGGAGGACGGCGGCGAGTTGGAGCCCGCCATCTAGCGCCTTCGGCATCTCTCTAAGCCTTTTTTGTTCGACGCTTCTTTGAGGCCTTGGCAGCCGCTTTGATCTTCGCCTTATTTGACGGCCCGGACGTCGTGTTGTCCGTGCGCATCAACGACTTATTCTGAAGTCTCTGCTTGAGCATCCGCCTTCGCCTTTTTGCTTTTCTTTGCTGGCTTGGCTGGTTTCGCGGGCTGTTCGTTTGAATCAAAAGCCCATTCAGCTCTGCCAAGCGAAACGAAGTGTTCCGCATCGCGCCGCTCTTGAAACTGGACTAAATCCCCTTCACTGACTTCGAGGGTCACACCCTTCGCGGAGTCATGCCATAGACCGTTTTCTAGTGATTTCACTGGGAACATGCTTTTTCGAGGCTGATCTCTATTGATCAGCCTCGCCTCTCGCTTATTTCAGTTAACAGGTTAGCCGTTATCAGTAGGGCGTAGTCGATGGGTCGTAGTTAGTCTGACCAACCGGCTGGCTAACTGCGCGATCCTTGAGCAATGACGCCGTTACGTCCGTGCCCGTGCCGTGTGTTCCTGAGAAATCACAAAGCACGTATAGGTAACGCTTTTTACCCACGTAGCCGACCGCATGCATTGCTGTATCCGCAGCAGCCTTAGCAGCTGTGAAAGATCGAATGATGCCGCCTGACCCTAGCGTCTCACCTGATGGCATAATGACATCTGAGGCCGCTACTGCCGTCGCATTTCCATACGTTGCGTCATCGCCGTGCAGGAGCTTTATCTCTAGCTTGTTGCTGGCGTCAAATGTGATGCCGCCAACTCCTACGTAAGATAGGATTGTTGCGCTTTCGAAGCCCAAGAGATCTTGTGCGGACGGAGTGTTATCAGCTGCCATCTCGTGTTCCCACACGATGATAGGAGCCGAGAAACCATACACTGAGCTGTATTCAGCCATGCTCGTTCTCCTTACTGAACGGTTAGGATTTTGATTGCTTCAGGCAGGATAACTTGTCCCGTCAGATAGCGATGGAAAGTCATCTCGATGATGGCCTTCTTTTTCTGCGTGTAGTCATCGCGGATCAGCTCAACACCAGCCATGTCGAAAATTTCATAGCCGCGCATAAAGTCACCAAAAATTACCGGGTTAGTGTTACTGGTTGTCGGAACGTGATTATCCAAATCAATGACGTCGGCGCTGTATGCGTAGCCAAAAATCGTAGCCGGCGTTTGGCCACCCATGGAAATCGGAGCCCAGATCGGATGATCGTCTGTCCCCTTAAGCTTCCAGATTTCCGCAAGTGTGACGCGGTTCATGAGGAAACCAGGGTTTTGACCCCGCTTGAGCTTACCGATGATCGTTGCGAAGTCTTCAAAAGCTATGGCGCCAGCGCTTGCCGTTTGAACAGTCTCAATCCGACTGTCGTTGACGATGCCTTTCGGGCCCTTGTGCCCCGTGCCTTTTACGATGGAAAACCCTTCGCCAGCTGCGAAAGCTTCCAAGACATCAACCATAATTTCCGACTCTACATCGAAGCTCGGATTGTAGAGCATGTCCTTGGTCACAGGGACTGTGTGAGACTGCCTGTAGCAGGTCACTTCCTCGTTGACGTAAGTGCTGATGCCTTCCGATCCCTCTTCGGATTCGCCCTCGAACAAAGCTCTAGCAATGCCCTGTGATCGGCGGGGCACTTCCATTGTCTTTGATGGCATCAGCCTCTGTCGGCAGAACTGGCGCATTGGCGAAACTTCGCGGATGTCTTTGCGAAGTTCAGAATCCATCACCTGTGGAATGAGATAACCGCCCTGGACGTCTCTGTCTGTCCGAAGAGTGGACTTGATGTCCATGCTCATCTGACGAAGGTTGACATCAGCGTCATCGCCTTTTTGGACCCAATGCACCCAATTCTGAGTAACTGGGCAAGAGTCCATTTTCGCCCGCTTCACCGCCCGCTTATCGCTGGCATCGATGAGGTCTAGGTTTGTCTTGCCGGACTTCTTTGCGATTTCGAGCTCAAGCTCTTCAATCCGCTTTTCATTATCGCCCGCTGATTTCTTGATTTCGGCCAGCTGCTCTTCAGCTTCTTTTTGAGATGCTCTGGCTTTGGCTACTTCGCTGTTTACATCTTCGACAAGCTTAAACTTCTCTTCGATGTTAGCGATGGTTGCTTCGTTCTTTGCTTCCAGCGCTGATTTGAATTGGTCAAGCAAATTGTGCACGTCTTTGACAGCGTCAAGGTGCTCTTGCGTGATCTCGACATTGGTATCAAGAGGCATGTTCTTTGAGGCCTTCCACGAGTGATTTGATCGCCTTGACGGACTCCCGGAGTTCCGTCAGTTCTGGCCCGGCATCCCGCCGGGGGCGACCAACATCCCGCTGGCCTTCAATTAGCGCCTTAGCAAGGGACTTTGACATCCCAAGGGTACGCATGCGAGCCTCCCGCTCGCGATCCTCCAAGACGTCCCATTCAACTTTCGAGAACGACTTGGACGCTGGTGCAAGTTCGAGCCGATCATAATAGCGGTCCAGGTGATCCTGGAGGGCTACTACGGCTTCCGACGACAGTTGTCCGTCCTCGGAGACTTGCGCCTGCATAAGCGCTGTACTGGCTTTGATAATTGCCGCAGGAATCGCTGTGAGTCTACCGTCGATCACATCGGCAATCAAAAATTTGCAATCTGAAACGTCGCCTTCGCCTTCAGGATCACAGAACAAAAACGCGTTTCGAAACCCCGGATGCTCTTTTACTCGCGCTAGCGCTTCGCCCTCGTTCCAGTGTTTATGTGATCGCCCTGCGACTGGCAGTTCTGCATAATCACGGACGCCCAAAGACTTGAAATTTGTCACTGTAGCGAGGGGATTTGCGGGAATGTTTACAAGTGAAATCTCAAAAAGCTCTGCTTGCTTAATCGACTTACCTGATCGCTGTTTTGTGCGAAAGCCAATCGAGACACCTTTCAGCGCCCCAATTTCCAACTGTGGAGCGATGCGATCCCTGACAAGACTGTCGCCTTTAGGCATCACCGCTTCGAACTTAAGACCGTAGTTGTCCTCATGACACTTGATTTTTCCAATGGGTATCTGCCCTTGGTCGTGACCCCATAGAAATTGGGGCTCGCGGCGCGAAAGTGATTCGCTGAATGCCCCCTTCTCGATGATGTCACCATCGAGATCTGTGTTTCCAAACACCGATGCGTAGCCGGAAAGCGTGTATGTCTTCTCGTTTGCTTGGAACTGCTTTAGCTCCAAGGCATTAAAAAGCCGTTCCATAATGATTCCTTCAGTTTGAATTCAGTCGATTACTGGCTTCGACTGAGCGCGAAAGCATGCTTTCGATTCCTTGACCCTGATAACGTGGGTCTACTGTCACAGATCCAAGCCGCATATTGCCGGTTGAATCTCTTGTGATTTGAGCTGAAGCTACAGGCTTACGATTTACTCTGATGGTGATCCCACCGCCGCTGGCCGTTACGTTTGCGCGCTGCCCGTTCCCGAGAATTATTGTGGCTCTGGTCGGGTTGCGGCCCGTACCGAAAGTGAACATTGATGTCGGTCTGGGGTCTTCAAATTTCGGGTTTGTTGGCCTTGCTTCAGCGCCTTGAATTCTGTCAATAGGTATGAATTCGCCGTTACGCATCACACCGCTTTCCGTACCGCATCGGCAGTTGATGACATTTCCAACGCTTGCGCCGAGAGTCGTATCTCCGGGGAATCTTAGCTGCTCTCCCGACACCGTGAACGGCGTCCCGATCGGCACGATCTGTCCGTGAGCCTCCCAGTGATTGAATTGACTTGAGGCGTATTTACCGCCAGGAGCTCCCCTGACTCGCTCATCAAGACGCGTGACCCATCTCACATAGAGCTGCTCTCTTCTTGAATCCGCGTTTCCCACGACGTCAACAAGACCACTATCCTCGATGATCCCAGTCTGCGGGAATCTGTGTGCCGCGCTTTCGGCAGGTTCTTGCGTGTTCATGTTCGAGATCGTGCGAACTCGTCGCTTCAATTTTTCCCAAACGGTGCGCAATTGACCAACTATGTAGACGCTGAACGGCTTCTTATCTTTACGCGTAAGCTGTAAAGACTTGATCGAAACGGTTGATTCAACCAAATCCCGGTCTACAGTTGACATGATCATACGAGCTTGATCGAGAGCCCGGCCGATCAAGCGCTGAGACTCTATCGGGCCCAAGATGTCCGCAAGTGTCTCATCCGTCCTAATCACTCGCCCAGCATGCACAGATCTCGTCGCCGACGCATAATGTGATGCAAGCATTTCGGCTAGCACGCGCAGCCATCTTTCCCTCGGCACGAGTCCGTCAGTCTTAGCCCAATCAATCAAATAATCGCGGAAAAACCGCAGCAGTTCCGCCGACAACCTGCGCTCAAGCTGCAATTTGATCGGCAGTGTATCTGACATTAGTTGACCACTTTGAGCGGTGTTACTTCGTCGGAAATACTAGGTTGTCTGCTTTGCTCTAAGTAGTTTGTGATCTCACCTTCGAGATACATGTCCTCATATTGCGGAATCAAACCCGGCAGATCGTAGATCGCGTCACCGCCAGCGACAGGTTCATACCCGATCTCGTGACGTGCTTCGTTGAGCGTTATAATTTGGTCTCGCTTTAGTTGCGCCGCGCCATCGATGGCCTTGTCTCTCAAGACCATCGACGAAAGCTTGTTATGC
>Ga0055584_100002626_pt1 | contig 17732 bp, 15 predicted proteins | sample OSDHelmetaG_FD_58716 | JGI IMG/M metagenome (GOLD analysis project Ga0055584, IMG submission 58716) | Pelagic marine sediment microbial communities from the LTER site Helgoland, North Sea, for post-phytoplankton bloom and carbon turnover... | ecosystem: Environmental > Aquatic > Marine >... | reverse complement strand
TTTTTGTTCTTGAGATGCTCTCGATAAGTAAAAACGAGGCGAGTTACCCTGAACTATATATTCCCTACCTAATAATTTATAAATAAATCTAATAAAAAATTGATTGTTAAGAGAGAAGTTAGCAAAAAGTCCGCCTTTTTTTAATACCCTGTGCGCCTCTAATATAGTTTTTTTAAAGTTAGGAATGTGTTGCAGAGTTTGAACACTCCAATATCCATCAAATACATCATTATCAAAAATCAAATCAGTAGCATCTCCATGTATTAAAAACACACTTCGGTTAATATCCTCTTTAAGAATATTTTTTGCATGATATAAATTGCCTTTAATAAAATCAACAATGAATATCTTTATGTCGGGCCTTATTTTAGACACATCTCTCCAGTGCCAGCCCCAACAACCCCCTACATCTATAATACGTGCATTTTCAGGCATCCTATCACAAAACAACTTAACTTCTTTATCCATAACAGGAATTGAGTGATGCTGAGACAACACCATTAGGTAATCATCATAAACCTCATCTGCCACAGATATTCTAGTTTTAATTTCATCTTCTTAGTCTATATTTTTAAATTCATAACTATATATACCATCATCATCCAAGATAAGCTTGTCAAATATATCTTGCAGCTCGCCATCATTAATCATACCCAAGACAACCCTTTCTCATGTGCTATATTCTGATATTCATCTATTTGACTTATTGTTTTAACCAGCATGTCGCTGCTATTTTTATAATAGTCATAATACCACTCAGAAGTAAATTTAATAGTGTTTTGATAATCTAATGCTGCCTGCCATTTCAACAAGGAAAGCGCCTTATCACAGTTTAGTTTCAGCAATCCAGCCTCATGAAAAGGAATATTATCCGTCACAGTAAATGCATCAGATACATTTTCAAAATTCCAATATTCACTTAAATCTTCTAGTAATTCTACAACTGTATGGTTTTGCTCTGCACGAGGTCCAAAATTAAACCCTTCGCCATTAAGATTTTCATCATTATGAAGTTCGTGACCTAAATTTAAGTATCCGCTAAGTGGCTCCAAGACATGCTGCCAAGGGCGTGTTGCTTCTGGACTTCTTATCTCAACACTCCCCCCTTTGCTCCAGGCTTCAACACAATCCACAACAATCCTGTCTTGCGCCCAATCACCACCACCAATCACATTGCCTGCCCTAGCAACTGCCAAGCGCACATTAGATTCTTTTGACTTAAAGAATGAGTGGTAGTATGACTTGAATATTAATTCTGCCGCACCTTTAGAGCCACTGTAAATATCCTTGCCACCCATCGGATCATTTTCTTTATAGCCCCAAACCTGCTCAATATTATCGTAGGCCTTATCGCTTGTAATAATAACTGCCGTACATTGATGATTTGAAATTCGCAATGACTCCAACAAATTAGTTGTGCCCATTACATTTGATGAAATAGTATCTAACGGATTGTCGTAAGATGTTGATACTATTGCTTGCGCTGCCAAATGAAACACAAAATCTGGCTTTTCATTTGAAACCAATTGACTCAGTGATTCTATATCACGAATATCGATAATATGGTGCTGGATTTTATCAGCTAATCCTAATATTGCAAACATTGATGGCTGAGTTGGAACATCTCTAGAGACTCCAATCACATCGGCACCTAAATTTAATAACCACGTGGTTAACCAAGAGCCTTTAAAGCCAGTATGCCCTGTTACTAATACTTTTTTATTTTGATATATATTTTCAAACATTATTTATCCCAGATCATCCAAGGGGCATTACCATGCTCACACATTTCATTAAGTTTGATCTTATCTCTTAGTGTATCCATTGGCATCCAAAAACTTTTGTGTTTGTAAGTAAAGATTTCTCCATTTTGCGCTAGCCTTCTAAGTGGCTCCTGTTCAAATACAACATCATCACCATTATCAATGTAATCCAACACTTCTGGCTGACAAACAAAGTAGCCGGCATTTATCCACGACCCATCTCCTTTAGGCTTTTCTTCAAAAGTCGTAACTTGATCATTCTCGTTAATATTAAGCGCACCGAATCTACCTTCGGGTTGGGCAGAAGTCATGGTCATTAACTTACCATGTTGTTGATGAAATGAAAGCGCCTCTTGAATATCAATATCAGCCACACCATCGCCGTAAGTAAGCATAAAAGGCTCATTACCAATATATTCTTTTGCTTTTTTAATCCTTGCACCGGTCATTGCGTTCAGTCCAGTATCAAGCAAGGTCACTTTCCAGAGTTCGCTAGAATTATTATGCACCTCCATATCACCATTTGACATATCGATGGTCACATCGCTTTGATGTAAAAAGTAGTTTGCAAAATACTCCTTAATGTAATACCCTTTATAACCTAACAAGATAACAAATTCATTAATCCCATAATGAGAATAAGTCTTCATAATATGCCACAAAATCGGCTTGCCACCCACCTCAACCATCGGCTTAGGCTTTGTGTCTGTTTCTTCACTAAGGCGCGTTCCAAAACCACCTGCAAGTATTAATGCTTTCATATTTGATTATTACCTTTCACCCATATTTGATTATAGCTAGCTGAAAACTTTCCTGGCTTGTTAAAAGACTCACCATGAAGCTTGTCTCTTAAAATGTAGCCATAACCAGTAAGTAATTCGTCCACTTCTTTAGATTGCTCTGAGAAATCATCATTAACTTCAACTAAGATACTTTTACACTCAGAGTGTGTCAATACTTTTTTGGCACCTTGTAGAATAATATGCTCAATGCCATCTACATCTATCTTAATTAAATTTGGAATTTCAATAATTGCATTATCAAGCATCCAATCTAAAGAAAAACCCAGCACATTTGAACCAACCTGACTATTTATATCCTTTCCATCATGCCCAAAATCAACTCCAAAAGCCGATAAAGCACCCCCCTCAACATCACTACCATACTTGAACTCATTAAATCCTACCGTGCTAAATAACGGATTACTGACAATATTCGTCATATTTTCACAATTATTAAGGTTAAGATTCTTTAGTAAAAGTTTTAAATTGAAAAAAGAAGGTTCAAATGCATAACACTTACTATGATTCACTTTGTTATGATAAATTGAATACAACCCTACATTAGCACCAATATCAAACAATATACTTTCACCCTTACCAAATTCCTCTATCCATGCTAATGTTTCCGGCTCCTTATCTGAAAAACTTTCAGCCCTAAAAATATTAAGTGAGTTAGGTGTGTAGAACTGCAATTGGATTTCTTTGTTTTCACAACTAACATGCTTAACTTTCTTAATCTCACTATCTGAATGATGTAGCTGATGATCGAGTGCAATTTTTTTAAACTGAGTGCTCAATAAGGATAGTATATCAATAAGAAGATTGAGCCCGTAAAATGGAGATGCAACTATAAATTTAAAAAACTTTTTAAACATTATTTTTACCTTGTTAATATTAACTATGAAAAACATCAAACCACCCATTATTGTATTCGAAGATTACACACCTACCAACAGGTAAATTAGTCTCCCATGCAACATTGCAATTATCCTTGATAATAGACCTATTTAATACTAATTTATAAGTTGCATACGCTTTCAAACAAACCTCTTCCAACATCTGTGTAGAATCACCATCGATTAAGATAAATTTAATGCATATCTCTTTATCTACAGGGTTAGAAAAAATCAAGTCATAACTATAATCTGGTTTAATAATAAACTGTGGCGTATAAGTATGTTTCCCTCGAGTCCGAGCCAACGATTGAATATTTTTTTTATTCTCAAGACATATGCCACCAAAGTTCCCATGAACATAAGAATATCCGCTATCTACATTCTTTCGAAATCCGGAATATCCACGATGCTGAAAAACTAAATTACCTAACAATTCTTTATATTTCTGGAGTGACTCATCTGAATATCTGACATGATGAGTAAAGCCACCAAATTCATTACCACTTGTCATTTTCACATCAATAGACAGCTTACAATGAAAACCCTTACTTTCAACCTCATGAATACCACAAGGACTCCCATTTTCATCGAAAAAATGGAAAACATGGTAGCAGTTCACGGTTTCAGCAGTTAGCAATGCCAAGCTATTTTCAGCAATAAATATGGTTTCATATTCACCCAACCTGAAGGTAAAAAAATCTGACACATCAGATTTTGACTTAAAAAATTTAGTCTGAATAATGCTAAATGGACTAGCATTAATACGATCTTTAAAATTAACAATTTTATTGATTAAATAATTCATGGCAATCTAGTTAGCCACTCTCTTTTTAAAATTTTCTGCCCTTTAAAATTATCATTCCAGAAACACTCTGATGGTGGATGAGTATGCTCTATAGATAAATAGCCAGATTCATCATAAGAAATGAAAATTGGAATACCTAAAGTATCTTTAGAATAAAAAGATATCTCAACGTCATTAATACTCTCTACATTGATAATGCCCGCAGAATTATGAACATACTCTTGACTAGAAATTCTTTTTTTGGTGGTGGTACTAGCCATATTAAGCTTGAAGATTTGTTTTTCACTAAGCTCGCTTGAGTGGATATTAATAAAAACAACCTTGGTCTTTATATTCTCACTATTACCTTTTATTAAGGAATCAAATGCCAAAAATGTCCCTTTAATTTTGCTCATTTGATAGGGAAATTCACCCTGATAACTAGAGAAAGAGTCACCTTTAGTGAAATAGATAGTCGCACGCTCGTTAGTCGGGGACAAGTCAATTTTTCTTGACAAGGGCTCTATCAATGTCAAATATTCACCCCCTAAATGCGTATCAATACTCACAGGAATGACAACTGCTAATTGACCAATACCAAGATTATAATTGCTAGAGTTTAGAATAATATTATTATCTTTGCCGAACTCAACTTCATCAAGTTTTTTCCAGCCAACACTCTCAAATTTTTGAGTATAAACACCGACTTTATAAATAAGTTCAGGCTTTGAATGGCTTAACCTGTTAGGAACAAATTTGGACAGGTGGACTGAATTTACAATCCCATCCCCAACATTGACTAAAAATAAATAATTTGACAAAATAAAAAACCCTTAATTTCGTTTAGCCGCAAACAAATAGTGCGTGCGCCGATTCTCCATTATCCATAAAGAAAGAGTTCTTTATAGACCTTCTGGTTAAATTTATTTGTAAAGAATTAGTAACAAATTTACCTAATTGCTCTTGTGAGTAAAAAATATTATCTTCAGTATCAATCATGGGATTCATAGTAACGCCATATCGATTTCCATAAATTGCAACCGGCACCCCCAAAGATTCCGCCTCAACACAGATACTAGATGCTGATGAAATTAACAATGAAACAGATTCTAACAAATCTGAAACGCTATCATTTGTCGGCACAAATGCAGTATTAAGAAATTCTGGCGCTTTTTTTGAAAAAGAATGGCTATTGTAAACAGGATGATGCTTGACAAGAATTTTTATCTTTGCATCAACTAGTTTATGCAGCTGATTGCATGCAGATAGAATACCATTAGACTCACTAATATTAATTGGCAATGCGATCAATACAACCGGTATTTTTAAATCCATATCTTTTCTGACAATGCCGTATAAATACGAAAATCTGAAAGCTGTTGACACTCTAACATCTAAACTAGGGCAGTTTCTTAGAATAAGCTCCTTAGAGCCCTCTGAAATGATGTGTATCTGATCTGGTAATACACCACTTTCCATCTCAAATGGTTGAGGAATTTTATACACCTCATAAGGCGATGAAACATATCCTTGGTATCCTTTAATAAACACACCTGGATAGTGCCGATGAAAACTAAGATTCAATGCTTTATCTATGTTTTGGTTTTCATGCCAGTCCACCACCTGACAAATCTCAACCCTCTCTGTCTTAATGTTTCTTATAAACTTAAACTTACATATAGCTTGAACTAATGAAAGAGAAAAAATATCTTTCTTTACTTCAGAAAACAACAACTGACGGATATCGTAGCCCATAAACAAAGGTGTAATCTTTAATTTAGATGGCAATATGATTGTTAAATACAGTGCATGGATATAGTCACCCAGTGTTAACCACGACTCTTGAAATAAAAAATTAGATTGTGATTTTTTAGACTGTATTGACATCTTAAGACATTGGCCCAATGTCTTAAACCCAAACAGAGTTGGAGAGTACCAAATCCTTTGCTTTTGTTTCTTGCTTAAAAAATTATCATACCCAGTGTAATAACGATCTATAAATTTATTTTCTTTAGTGAAGCTATTAAGCAAGACAAAGTTATCAACAAATACTATTGATTCGTTAGGTCGATCCTTGTATATTCCTGTTAGGCGCGGCCACAACCAACTAAGAACAGCCCAATAAACTGCTTTCAAAAATCTCGCAAAATTTAATAACAATGGAAAGATATAGGCTCTTTTGTGATTAACCTTAATTGGAATGCTTTGATTAAGTTTATCCAATATCGAACGAACAACACCCAACATCAAATAATCTTCAACAATAACAAGTGTGATTCTATCACCCCTTCTAAGCTTTTCATCTAATAAAAAAGCCTTACATAAAGTTGGTAATATTTCAGATTGATATGGGTTTCTAGAGCAGACTGTCAACAATAAGTGCAGCTCATCTAAATCATTATCTTTAACAAGTTGCTCAGTAAATTGATTGTATCCATTTTGAACTCTTGGTGCTAATTTATCTATCAAGACAGAATCTGCAATAGACAACTTCCCTTGATTGCTTAAATCTAGCTGCACTGTAAGTCGTTATAATCGTCTAAATATTGACTTGATATGCTAGCTAAATTAGGATTATTAAAACCGTAAAAATCAATATTATTATCCTTTGCCGCCTCATAATCATTGATACTGTCACCAATCAAAATTGTCTCGTATTTCATATAACTATTGCTCAATAAGACGTTTTCAACTAGCTGATTTTTATTTGTTGGTGAACCATGTATTGACTTGAAATAAGTAAAAATCCCTAGTTTTTCGCATAGAAATCTCAATTCATCTCCATCAGATCCGGAAACTATATGTAGGTTACACTCCTTATAGATCGTCTTAATAAATTTCAATGTGGTGGTTATTAAATACTTTTTATCAACCAATTTTTTCTTCATAATCTTAGAAAAACTATCTGCATAATAATTCATTTCTTTGTCCGATATTTCTTTGTCAAGAATACTATTGTAGAAATATTTAATCTTTACATAACGAGATAGTCCGCCATTTTGATTATGATATTCTAATAATTTATCTACCAAATCATCATCAAAGTTTTTAAAAATTTTCTTAAAACCATAATCTCTGATTGGCATACTATCTAAAATAACACCATCAAAATCAAATAAGATATTCTTTATCATTACAGTAAATTATTTTGATTTAAAAAATCTTCAACTTTTTTAACATCGTCTGGCACATCAACAGCAATTGAGTCAACTGTAGTTTCTATCATTTTTACTTGATAACCCAAATCTAAGAATCTAAGCAACTCAATATCTTCAAATTTTTCATTGCATGTCTTACTTTGCTTAGCAAAGATACTTAATGCTTTCTTTGTAAATCCATACACACAGACTTGTTTACTATGTAAAGATAGACTTTTTGATTGGTTAAAAGGAACAGGGTATCTGGACATATAGACAAGTTCACTATTTTCATTGACAATTACTTTGATAATTGTACTACTATCAACCTCTAAAGGATTGTCAATATTTTTATATAAATTGTAGATATCATAATCACCAGGTCCTTTTTTGTACTCATCAACAATTTGATCAATTGACCTTACATCAATCACAGGCTCATCACCTTGAATATTAATATACAAATCATATTTCTCCATTTGCGCCACCTCAGCGATCCGATCTGTACCTGTTAAATGCTTATCACTTGTCATTACAACCGGAATATTCTCTTTCTCGCAATATTTTTTAATTTTTAGGTCATCTGTAGCAACAACTAATTTGTCTAATAACTTTGATTTTTTAACTCGGTCATAAGTGCGTTTAATCATTGGAACATTATTAATTAAACACAAAGGCTTTCCTTGAAAACGACTTGAATTATATCTTGCAGGGATGACGCCTAAAATTCTCAAAGGAATACTCTTCCCATAAACAGAGGGTGTTATTAACTCAATATTAATGTAGTCTTTTAATTGTAACAAAGAGTCGTTAATAGCTTCATTTAACTCTTTGAATAAACCCTCGTTTGTAATAATACTGGTTTCATCATAAGCATAATTATTTTTACCGACCTTATAGCCATCTAATCCTGCTATTTCCACATCTTCAACTTTATTCAAAATCAGATAATTTATCATTAGCATTGCAACATTTGTTACAAAAGATTCTCCAATATAAACAATGTCTTTTAACTCGAGTACTATGTCTACTTCTTTACAAGAAATATTAGTGGTAACAACCTGCTTTCCTAATGGTGTCTTATTTTTAAACTCATCAAACCTTTGCTGGTTTGAAAAGAAATAATAATCACAATCAAACTGAGGCTTATGATTTAAAGCAATCACAAAGTAGTTGCCACTTTCTACTTTTTGTTTAATTACCTCTAAATTATCAATAATGGAATACCCAGAAGCAATTAACAATACTTGTTTGCCAGCAGGAATACTTATCTTACCTTGTGCTTTCGACTTATTTTTTAACAAAAATTGTCGATACAGGTCGTCAACTACCCGCTCATCAAACGAAACCCTATTATTTGGAGGTATTTTTTCTAAAACTTCTTGAATATCGGCAATATGAGTGGTTTTCTTATCAACCAAATAAGAGGCATAATTAGGATGGCAGTCAAACGATGCTGACAAATACTGTGCTGGAGAGAACCCCCATGGTTGTTTCTTAAAATAATAAGTCAAGACTTCATCAATCACCTCAAGCAGTGGTAAAACATTGTATTTTTTTTCACCTTGTTTATTCAAATAATCTGCAATTAGCTCAGTATTTAAATTGCCTGCACCTCTACCCATGCCATAAATACTACTGTCAATAATCACTCCTCTAGCAAGCTGCCTACCACATAAGTCAATCGCATTAGAAAAGGCTAGTTGCATATTATTATGTGAATGATAGCCTAGCTTTACACCATCACTCAAATTATGATTTGCTAAGTCAACATAGTGCCTAAACTCGGCCAGTAACATTGAGCCGAAACTATCCACTATATAAAATGCATAAATATCTAATTGATTGACAGACTCTATCACAGATAAAAAATCATCATCTGTATAAGTTTTGGTTACCATTGGCTGAAAAAACAGTTGATAACCTAAGTCAATTATTTTTTCAGCCTCCAATAGAGCATCTTCTATATCTCTTTTATGAAAAGCCAGTCTAATACCGTCAATTCTTGTTTTTGACTTATGTGGTAATTTATCTACATCAAAATCGAACAGATTAATCATGACAACTTTTGTCATTTGCTTAGTAGACTTACTCAAAACACTTTCGACTGAAGCAACTGAATCAAATAGAGTTGTATTTTTATTACCGCCCTTTCTGTTATCTAAATAACCCAACTCAACAATATCCACCATGGACCTTTCTAGAGAATCGGTAATTTTAGAAATTTGAGATTGTAAAAACCCCCAATTATTTACATAACCACCATCTCTAAGGGTGCAATCTAGTATCTTCATATTTGAATTTTTCCGTTCGCTTCATTTGCCGCCTCTACAAGAGTGCCCTTCAATAAGTCAAGTTTATCATCTGATGTAACTGCATACTGATCAATAAATTTCTCCCTAGCCTCTTGAACTTCCCTAGACTGCCACCAGTCTTCAACGTCATTCCAGACTTTAGTCATTTGCTGTGCCGCGCTTTGTGGCGTTGCATGGAATATCCCTACTGATTCAAGCATATCAAAATAAGATTGCGCTTGCTCACTTAATTCCCAGTGTTTTGGGTTCCAAAATATAATAGTTGGCACATTCCATACCAGTGATTCTAGATAGGTTGTGGAGTTATAAGTTGAAATACAAATCCTACTATTTTGAATAAGTTTTTTTATATCTTGGGCGCCAGAGTCAATCGATATCCCTGGCATTGCATCTTGCCATCGATTAACTTGATTCCAGTCATAATCAATTGTGCCCAACCTTAGTACAGTCTTGTCTTTTATTGAATTTGATAACTTTGATAGAAACAGCTTTTGATCACTAAAGTAATCCTGCCATTGACTTGCAATAGGATTTGAATATAAACGATAACTATAACGAGGAGTAATCGACTCCACCATCAAGGCATATCCACCAGGATTGTATTTGACATTATTTTCTTCAGTAATCAAAATTCCAATAGGGACAATGTTGTCTTTATTTGGATCACCCCAACCCCATGATAACCATTTGTTTGCTATTTTTATTTGATGCTCTTCAGTAGATAAGAATAAACTTACACCGTAACCTCCTCCGTGCTGCCCTATTATTAATGGTACACCAAATTCTGTTTTTTTTGCAGTCCACGCTTTGAACATATCATTCTCAGAATAAGAATTACTAGTGAAAATAGCTTTTGGCCTCTTGGGCCACGGCAATTCTTCAGTTGCCAAATCTAACGCCCTATAGCCTTCCAAATAAACGACTGGAATATGCAGAGGAACCATACTTTGTATTGCCTTTTCAAAATCATTGACTGGCTTTATATCCACTTTCCATTGTCGCTGAATATTGTCGCATTTGATAACTGGAGCGGAGCTGTTTACCCATATGCATGGCATCTGACCAAGCTGGACTTGTAGTTTCAACTCTTCTTTTAAGGGTAAATAGCTTGAAATGAAGAAGTAGCTATCATCTTTTGAGAAGGTTTTATTTGAAAATGATACTGCCCTTTTAATTATTCCTTTTATCGACTTGTTTAAAGTTTTTTTAGATTTCTTTTTATTCTTAACTTTCACCCAAGTTATTTCAACTCTATCTTTCCAAAAGAGTTGAATTAACTGACTGTAAATAACCTCATTCCAATCATCCTCAACAAATAACTTTGTAAATTCACTCATGTCATTTGATACAATTGGTAAAGAATCTCGCCTAATAAGAGAGCAGCTATACTTTTCATTATTATCAAAAGTTTGTCGCAACATAAACCATCGATCAAACAACATCTGAATGAAATGTTCTAGCCACGGTCCAATTAATATCCTCCAATATCTTAATGAATAATTAACTTGATGCATTATATTTAACTGGGTCGTTAAAGCGACTAATGTTTTTTCACAAGTGGCTTGGATTGTCTTATAATCAGTATGTAATTTTTCTCTATCATCCCAATGATAAGGTGCAGTTTTTGAATCAAATTGTTGCCAAATCTCTTTTTCGTTATAAATCTTACACCATTCACCCAAAAACAACACAGTCTGATCTTTATTTTCTGGCCAGACTTCTTGGCAAGCGGTAGTTATTAAATGGGTAACCTTCATGTTTTATTTTAAAAAAAATAGCCTTTTTCTTAAATGTGAGAACTTAAGATTGTTTAAGTTCTGATATTGCAGAGTTCATAGATTCAATTATATATTCAACCTCTTCCTGCGTTAATTCATCGTGATTTGGAAGTGCGATCATATTGTCAAAGAAGTAGTCTGTATTGGAGCAATGATTACCGGAAAATCCTGACTTAATAAACATTGGATATCTATATAGAGGATTATATTGCACAATGGCCTTTATATTAAATTTATTGTATAAAGACTCTATTAAAATATCATTATCGATACCAGTTTCTGTACTTATAAATGCTGGCAATGTATAGAAGGTATTTTTATAGCCTTCTGGGGTCTGCTGAAAGCTAATTTCAGAACTTCCTTTCAACCCCTCTATAATCAAGTTTGCTCTGTCAATCCTCTTTTGTAAAAGCGAGTCTATCCTTGATAATACTGAAATTCCCACAGCACATTGAACCTCTCCAATGCAAAAATTATATGGCCAAAATCCATCTATATCAAAATCTACATTAGACATTGCTGGCTTCCAATACTGCTTCCTATCACCTTCAAACGGTCTCAGCCCATTGTGCTTTAGTCCATCAACTTTTTTTACTAATTTTTTATCTCGCAACACAAACATTCCACCCTCACCTAAAGTAGATAAGTGCTTATGTGAATGAAAACTAAAACAAGCAAAATGCCCAAATGTACCCGATTTTCTACCATTAATTTCAGATCCAAGGGCTTGAGCACAATCTTCTACAACCAGTATATTGTTGTCGTTAGCAACGTTCATTATTTCCTTCATATCAGCCATTAGACCGTAAAGATGCACAACAACAATTACTTTAGTTTTTGGAGTGATAATACTTTTTATTGATTCTGGTGAAATAACAAAGGTATTTGGATCAATATCTGCCCAAACTATATCAGAACCAGTTCGCGCAAAAGGAATTGCAGTCGCGGCAAATGTGTGTGCAGGAATGATAACCTCATCACCTTCACCAACGCCAGATAGTATTGCAGCCAACTCTAATGCTGCGGTGCCACTAGATACAGCAAATGATTCCACATCATCGTCTAAATATTCTGAAAATTTATTTTCAAAAATATCTTGATATCTTCCCTGTGTATATGGGTCTGAAGTTTCCATGGCATTAATAACAGCACTAATATCATCTTGTGTATATCCGTGCCCGCGACCACTATTTTTAATTTCCATTTTATCTCCTAAATTTACCAAAAAATCTTATAAAATTTTATTTTTCTGTCGACTAACAGCTCTAGCCAATTCAAGATCGATTGGCTCATCAATGTCTATTGAGTGTTCTTTGTTCAAAATAATTACACCTGACTCAGAGTCGAAAAATTTTCTTTTTTTTAAAAACCACTTGGTATTACATATGTATATCGCTCCATCTTCAAAATATACATTTTTGTAATTCTGCCTTCTCTTGATATTCACATTATTATTTTTTCTATAAAAAAAATCTAAACCCTTGTCATTGTCAATATGAAACATTTCAAAAGGATGCTGAGTAACCTCACATGCGGAAAATAGACTTGTTAATTTAGAATCCTCTAATTTCTTAATTGCATTATCTATATCTGTACAATCTCGAAAAGGTGAAGTAGGTTGCAATAAAATAAAATTTTCAGGAATTGTCTTATTGATATTTTTATACCAATCTAAAAAATGAACTACAACATCAACTGTTGTGCTTTCATCGTGCGACAACTTATCAGGCCTAACAAAAGGAGTCGCTATATCATATTCGCTAGCAATCTTCATTACTTCTTTGTCGTCAGTTGTAACGTAACTCTTTTCTATATACCTAGATTGTTTACTAGCGATGAATGTATGCGCAACCATCGGAATCCCTTGTATTTCTTGAATATTTTTCCTAACAATCCCTTTTGAGCCAGCACGGGCAGGTATGATTGAAATATATTTCATCAAAGACTACGACTTAAAATATAGCTTAACCAATCTACGCTCATCATCCAAACAAGGTAGTAAAAAGATATCAGATTCATCAAAAATACTTTTAACCTCAACATCTGTTGAACCTTCTTTAACGAAAATGCAATCTATATTCATTGTTTTATATATATGTGAAGATAACAGTATTCCGTTTATCAAGGCTCTACGCACATCTCCATCACTTAAAGACCCTAAAACTTTGTTGTCGCCATCCACAACAATTAGACTTCTGTAATGATTATTCTCTATTTGGATCAAGGCATCTAACAAAGTAAGGTCTTTGTTAATTTTGTACATGTTCGTATCTTTTTCCATAATTCTAATATGTTAGCTCTTTAATTAATAAACTATTATCTATATCCACTTCTTGCATAATCTTAACTATTCGTTTTGAAGAATGTCCATCACCATATGGATTTTTAATTCCTTTAAGGCTCGACAAAAAGTTATCATTACTGATTACATAGTTTATAGCATCTTTAATTTTATCTTTATCAAATTCAACGTTTACAACGTTTTTTGCTTGGAATCTACCCATCTGCCTTCTCCCGATATTAATCGCTGGAAGTTCAAAGGATGGGGCTTCAAGCAAACCAGAACTGGAGTTTCCAATCATAAATTTAGCGTATTTCATTAAATTGGCATACGACTCTCTATCCACGTTTCTTTTAATATGTATATTTGTAGAGTCGATTGACTCCAATGCATTTTGAATACCTATACTTCCGGCATCGTTATTTGGATGAATCAAAACAGCAGGTATATCAATTTCAGAGATTGCCTGAAGAGTGGTCAGCATTTGTACTTCTGATTCGCTAGATTGCTCTGTAATCGAATGCTGCACAATTAATGCAAAACCCTTCTTTATATCCAAGTTGAATTTATGAAAAAATTCTTCCTTATTCATATAGTTGTAATCATGAAACTCGTCAAGTTGTGGTGCACCGGTGTTAAAAACCCTAAAATCCTGTTCGCCCATTTTTATAAGCCTTTCCTCGGCATCTATATTCGCTGCAAAATGCAAATGTACAAACTTAGTAATGGCATGCCTTGTCATTCCGTCTATATTTCCTGACAATTCTCCAGCCTGTATATGTGCAACAGGGATGTTCATATGTGCTCCCACTATTGCACCTATTAACATTTCCCCCCTATCGCCTGCTAGAAGGATGATATCAGGCGTGTCATTGTTGACAATGTCTGTCAATGATTGTTGAAAAACACCTAATGATTTACTCATACTTGCATTTGTATACCCAGACATGGACATATCGACTTTATATTTAACCTTAAATCCGTCCTCCATGAACTGGTTAATTGCATAACCAAATTCTGGCACTAATAACATGTTTGTTGCAACAATATCGTAGTCAAGATTAGAATTTTTTTCTATTTCTCTAATAATTGGCCTAATGTAGCCATACTCACCTCTTGACCCAGTAATTATTAATATTTTTCTAACGATCATTTAAGTTGACTCCATTCAATTAAGGTGTCTTTTTTAATATTAGTAGTTGCAAACTTTCCTATCACTTTATGCAAGTCTTTAGATGGTATACCTGTCCCAGGCCTTTTTGTCCAAACCATGCTTTCTTTAATTTCTTCACCTTTATTTATATCTTTAATTGCCACTACAGATCTAAATGCCCACTCTCTAATTTCCTTTTCTTTTTCATGAATCTTTTTTTCATTTCCCATGGCCAATTCAATTTTTCTCACGCCATCTACTAGTTGACTCAAATCATAAAAATCAATTGAAACCTCTTGATCTGGACCGGGCATTTTTTTATCAAGTATGACGTGCTTTTCAACAATTTTAGCCCCAAGTGCCACAGCTGCAAAAACTGTAAACAGATCTGGAGTGTGATCCGAATGACCGATAATTGCTTTTGGATATCTATCTTGCATGGTCTGTATATTCATCAAGTTCATATCCTCATAGACAGGTGGGTATTCAGAAATACAATACAAAAGAGATAAGTCTTTAACGATATCTTTTAACGCTTCATATGTTTCATCTATTTCTGCATATGTCGACATTCCTGTAGAGATAATCATTGGCAAGCCCAATTCAGCAATTTTTATTAAACTTGGTATATCTGTCATTTCACCAGACCCTATCTTAAATCTTTTGATATTAGTTTGATCAATTAATTCAATTGCTGCTTTATATGAAAATGGGGTGCACATGTATTCAATACCAATCTCATCACAATAAATACTAACTTCTCTATGCTGCTGGATAGTGAATGCATTTTCAACCAAAAAATCATACAAAGGCTCATTCATATTACTGGACGTAGGTGTATCTTTTAACATCTCTTCATCTGGCAAATGATGTTGGAATTTAATAGAATCAGCGCCAGATAATTTTGCCTTTAGAGCCATCTCTTTAGCCATACTTACTGAGCCAAAATGTTGATCTCCGCCCTCTGCAATAATAAATACACTGTCATTTTTTTTATTAAAATTCATTTTATTTTTTATACCTATAATTTTTTTAAAATTGAAAGCTCATATTAAACTTTTATGCTTTTTCCAAAAACAATTACCGACCTTAAGCTCAAAAAAGTCAATATCAGGATATCTCGCTTCAGCGCGCTTAATTGCAGTGGAAGAGATGTCGGTACCAAAAACTTTATTATTATTCTTTTTCAAAAGGTGTGTTAATGCCCCCTTGCCACAGCCAACATCAACTATTAAGCTGAAATTCCACATATCCAAAATAGCCAACGCAAACTTTCTGTTTAATTGCATAGAATTCTCTTGATGCCAAGAATCAAAACCTTCTGCTTGTTCTTTTTGATACATCTTTTCAAACTCACCGACAAATTCTCTTTCATCTGTATTAAAAACATATTTATGATATTTAGCCATAATCAACAACCTCCCTTTAAAATTTACTATTTAAAAACTTCTTTGCAAAAATATCCGCAATCAACACAACTGAAGAGTGTATATTGCTTGCCGCGTATTGGTTAAATATGCTTGCATCACACACATACAACCCCGTGGCGTTCTTTACCGAAAAGTCAGAATTTATTGCATTCTGCGTACCGCCAATCAAATGATAGCCACTAAATATATTATTAGAAATATATTTCTCAGGGTTGTTAATTATTTCACTCTCGTTCTCTATTTTTAAAACATATTTGCTTAAGGGCTTAGATTTAATTAAATCAATACAAAACTTTAATGCTAGTTTTAATAACTCAATATCTTCCTGTGAAGATAAATACATAGGATCTATAATATTATTAGAGCCATTTAATTTAATTACACCTCTAGACTTTGGATTAATCGCTGTAATTGAAATCGAAAACCCCGGCTGAGCACTACTAAACATATCTCCATCACTACCAATTCTTCCATTTTCACTAAACTGTACCATATGTATTCTGGTGTCTATCACCCCATCCCCATCTAAATCCAAATGAGCCGCAGTAGTTGCACCAGTACCTTTCATTAGGGTAGATTTTCCAAAAAAATGATTAATTCCAAGAATTATCTTCTTGTGGAGGCTGCCAGATATCTCATTTAACGAGCCAATATTTCTATTAGTCAGAACGTTTATTCGAAGGTTTGTATGATCTTTTATATTCTTCCCAATTTTTAAACAAGCAAAAGGATTATCTTTATCGACAAGCCTACTCGCCTCTCTCAATAAAAAATCACATGTGCCAACCACTCCACCGGAGAGAATCACGTAATCTGCATAAATTTCTCTATTTTCAGTCTTTACTCCCGTTACTTTGCATTTACTAGAAAATAACAAACTCTCAACATTTTCACCCAAAAAAGTTTTAAATTTTCTCTTGCCGAGAATGGATAGCACAGATGTTCTGAAATATTTCCCGATTGTATTAAGAATTGCTCCACAACCCTCCTTATTGGAAAAAGACATATCGTTATTATAGGGTATACCCTTTCCCTTTAACGTTTCAATAAAAGACCTACTTACCTTGCTTTGAAAAGCACTTGACAAACTTATTTTATTATTTTTGGAATTAAACGTATACAAATCGTCGTAACTTTTCAACAAATCATCATAATTTGAATCAAATTTATCTAATATCAGACTCCAGTAGGCTTTACTTCCAAAAACATGAACACCGCCATTCATGATAGAAGTCCCTCCAAACAAATTTGACTCAAAAAATGGAATTTGACGACCATTTTTTAGAGAGAAATTTCGTTTATGAACATAGTCATTTTCACTTTTAAACAAAAGCCCAATTAACAATGGAATCTTATACCAAATTGGATATTTTTTATATTTACTCTTTTCAACTACAACAACATCAAAATTAC
>Ga0055584_100002625_pt1 | contig 17734 bp, 41 predicted proteins | sample OSDHelmetaG_FD_58716 | JGI IMG/M metagenome (GOLD analysis project Ga0055584, IMG submission 58716) | Pelagic marine sediment microbial communities from the LTER site Helgoland, North Sea, for post-phytoplankton bloom and carbon turnover... | ecosystem: Environmental > Aquatic > Marine >... | reverse complement strand
GTATTCGAGGAAACGCACGGAAACGGGCCCGTCATGATGACGCTTCAACATTTGGACACTGCCGGATCGACATCAGAAATCACGTATAAACTGAGATATGGATCGTCGGGTAATACAGGCACCGTTTACCTTGGGAGTCAGCATCACTCAGGCGGGCGATGGAACGATACTGGCGGAGTTAACATCCAAATCTGGGAACTTGAAGCATGAGTGACATAAGCGCAATCTTGACGTGGAAACACCCGACAACATCGTGGTCGATTCGAGACAATACCGTTGTTGAGTTTGAAGGCGGCGTACCGTCTGCCGAAACACTTGCAACATGGACTGCCGAATACGAGGCGGCGAAACCGTGGGCAGATTTGCGGGAAGAACGCGACCGCCGTCTCGCCGAATGCGACTGGTGGGCATCATCTGATTTGACCATGAGCGCCGAGCAAACGGCCTATCGCGCAGCCCTACGCAATTTACCGGCAACCGTCGATCTGTCAAATATCGTTTGGCCTGACAAGCCTGAGTAAATGCAGTCAATCGATCCATCTTTAATTGTCACTGCGTTGGGTATGCTGGTCAGCATTGCATCTGCGGCGGCAATTGTACGGCAAAAACTCGCAAGCGTAATTGAGCAGATACAGGACATGGAAAAGCGTCTTCGCAAGTCTGACACACGGATTGATAAAGGCGAGGTTCACCAATCGACAAGCGAGCAGCGTGTATCTGTTTTGTCCTCGATGCTTAGTCCAGAACGCCGCCAAGTTTTACACGAACGGTTGGCAAGATTAGAAGCGAATTGCGAAACGCTACGGCGTGATGTTGATGCTCATCGCAAAGAATATTTATCGGCGCACAATGGACGCCATCCGCCTGTACCATCTGTTGAAGAGGTAAAGACAAGTGATTGATTTTTCTGCTTATCCTAATTTCACTGCAAAAGAATTTAGATGCAAATGCGGGTGCGGGTCAGATGGAATGGACAAGCTATTTTTAGATACGATCCAAAGCATTAGAACGCAATTTGGGCCAATGGAAATTTCCAGTGGTTACAGGTGTGAAAACCATCTGGCTGAAAAACGAAAAAGAGAACCGGGAGCGCATAATGCGGGCGTTGCATGTGATGTGAGTGTGTATGGGGAAAGTGCATGGCGTCTTTTACGTGTAGCTGCCAACTTTCCAGAAGTGCGAGGCGTTGGCGTGTCTCAAAAGGGTGATCTTGAAAAACGGTTTATTCATTTGGATAGCGCAACAGATGGCACTCGACCTTGGATATGGAGCTATTAAATGCAAGCAATTCTCACACGATTTAAAGAACCGTCAAGCTATGCTGCGTTAACTGGTGTTTTAGCTTTGGTGGGCATCAATGTTGATCCGGGCTTGATGCAACAGGTCAGCACTGCTTTGGCAGCATTGGCTGGTATTGCTGGATTCTTCTTAAAAGAACAGGCGAATGGATAGTCCAATTGCTATCTTATCTATACTTACTCTTATTGCCGTTGCAGCAGGGATATGCTTCTGGTTGGGGAGGCGAATCCAGAAGGGCTCGCAAGCGGAGGATGTTGCAAAGGCCCAAAAGAAAATGGCGTCTGTGGCTGATCGGGACTTGCCTTATACTGCAAGGCGGCTGCGTGACAGCAGGTTTTAGTGCAATTAGCGGTGTAGCTGGCGTAGGCAGCGCGTACTTTGATTACAAGACGATGGAGAAGACGGAGCCTGTTGTTGTTTCTCCAGATGTCGTTTCTTATTCAGAAATGGTGCAAACTCACGCAGCAGATGAGCTAGAGAGGCTAGGGCAACCTTGCCCTCGGGATTCTGTTCTGGCTGATTGCTCTGCCATTGCCCGAATGATCGTCGATTACGGTAAGATGAGGGATCAGGTCAGAGTCCTTCAACCGGACTGATGTGGAAGATCGTCATCATAATGTTGTTACCGTTGTCTAACGGCCTCAACTCTGTTGAGGTAACTCACCAGAATAATAAGCTTTTGAGTTTTTATACGGAGGAAGCCTGTTACAAGCATGTCGTAGCAAACATTAATTTGCTGCGAGCGTTTGCCGACAGGCACTATCCCGATGTGCCGGTTAAATCAATAAACTGCTTTCAAAAAAACTTATCAATCTAGTTTCACTGACCATTTTGCAATGAAGCGCCGCAATTGCGCGGCATCTTGACGCCAAGATTCTTCTTTTTGGTTCCATTCGTCCATGGCGATTTCGAGGCGGTGGTAAGCTTCTTTGATAATGTACTTGTCGCTATATTTTTCGTTAACCTCGTTTGGCGTGCCTTCCGCCAGATATTTGTCTTCGACATCGATTACGTTGAATTGGTAAACAAGTTCATTTACTGTAAATGCGTCTTTTACGATTGGGCGCATTCTAAGTCTTTTTCGCCTCATTAATCAGGTTCCTAACTGTTGCAGTTGATACGTTAAATATCTTTGCAATTCGGTCGTGAGAAAACCGCGCTTCTACTTCATTTCCGCAGGACTTACACGTTTTGATACGCGGTTGATTGTAAAATAAATCACTCATTTCGCGCGCAACAGCTTCTCGTTTTTCTTTAGTGTAGAGCGTCATTTTTTTAAATCCATTTTGGTCCTTAAAGGAGGCGGAGGTGTCTTCATTATTCGCGTTAACGAGCCGCGATCTGACGCGCTTCTTAATCCTCCTTCTCGCGAGCTTTCGTATGCGTCGGCTAGGTTCTGGAGGTTAAAAGTTCGCTTGGGCTTTTGAGGTGATTTACTCATGAGTGTGTATATCCATCCTTTTCTATCCCAATCAGCATGTTGCACCATGGAATCATAACGCAATCTCCGAATGCAGCGTATGCAGTGCGACGAAACTCTTTATAGTTATCAGGTTTACTGCTCCAATCTCTCTGGTAGAGTTTAAAACAAGCCTCTCTTTGAGCGCGTGTAAAAACGTGCATGGCATTTCCTAGATGTTGATTTGAACAAAAGGGGAACCGCGCAATTTTATTGCGGCTTTCTGTGGGCAAAAATGTGGATAAAAAGACGAAAGTTGTTTTATTACAAAACGGGGCAGGAACTTAAAAGAATCCTGCATTAATGCATTGTCGCATAATGTATATTGCGAGAAATCTAAGCTAATACCCCCTTCTGCTACTAGATGTAGTGTAGTCCGAGTAGCTTGGACGAGTGCGGTGTAGCTCTGTTAACGAAAACTGTATGCCTCGACTTCGGTTAAATCCAGCCCTTATTTTTTCGAACTCATTGTACTCTGGATTAATATAAATTGCGGTAAGGTCGTTCGCGAGACCTTTTAGCAATTCAATCGTTTCTTTCCAATTATCAAGATCACGTAGTGGCAATTCAATTCGAGCTTTTTGACCAACAGCTAGACGGTCTAATTGATCTTGGACAAAATCACTGTCTTTATTATCGCAAAGCTCAGCAAATACACTGCGCTCGCCTCTAAGCGCATTTAGTTGCTGTTTATTTTTTATTTCAACCATGCATTCCTCCCTGTGTGGTCCGGGTATTTAACGCAAGCATGGACTTGCGCTAAACTTATCCTGGCATCCCGGTCTGCCTGTTTTGGAATAGCCTGATTATCACCGTAACAACTTTTATGCGCTTCTCTGGTGACTTTGCATCAAAGGCTTAGACTGCGAGGACATCCAAAATTCCCCCCGTAGAGACAGAGAGCGCATAACTATGCAGCGAGAGACGCCATGTGTTCGTCGCGGTGGTGCCGCAAGTCGCTGTTAATTTCGGTGGAAAATGTTTTTATGGCATCGTTATGTTTTGTCAGAACCGCGCGTACTGCTTTTTTGGTAGCGCATTGGGTTATTTCTGATTTGATTACATTAGGATCGACAACTGATTGCTCAGAAGTTTTAGCATTAACATACCCAATTTTCGGTTGCTCAGGAGCTTTAACAGGTGGTTTACCTTGCCAATCAGCCTCATCTACGCTGTACACAGAGCCGTGAAGACCAACTAGTTTAAGCACAAGCCGATCTTTAGCGCGTTTTTCTGCCATCGCCCACGGGTAGCTGTTTTTACAATTAGCTGGGCTTGCTTCGCCAAACGTGACCTCTGATGCGCCACACGGTAAATGTCCGCGCAGCATTATGGTGGCAATTTTGTCTTTGGTGGACGCCTCGATTACAACGGGGTCGTCGTAAGTAACTCCGGCTTTAGCAGCAACTTTTTCAAGAGGCGCGTGAAGCAATACCCAAGTGCCGTGACAATCCCAAAAGTCTTCTTTAACAAGATCGAAATTTTTACGGAACTCGTCTAATTTTTTTGGTAGTGTAGCCATTATACACTTAACTCCTGTTGTTTTGGTGACAGGAAATAACGCTTGAAACGTTTCCCGTTGGGTTTTTCCACCCAGCAGTCGCCGATTTCATGTCCATTTTCTTTGAGGTCTGAAACTCGCGCTGCTAAGCGCAAACATTGAAATTCTTCCAGGGCTTCAAGCGCTGTAATTCCATGTCCCGCTTGTAGGTATTCCAGTATTGCTTGATTTTGTGACATGGATTTCTCCTTGTGCGTTGCATTTGTTGCAGTTCATGTGCGTTGGAACTCGAAATCGGGTGTATTTTAGTAATCGGTTAAAAGCGGCGCTGCGTTTCCGCACATAGCCATTTCCGTGGCACGTTGGGCAGATCATTCTGCGGCCTCCTGCATCCAATAAGGTGCTAATAATTCAATGCTTTCGTCATCTGTGTACCCGCGCCAATGGCCGGTAAGGTCAGCTTCGGCGTAATCTTTAAGGTACTGGTGTATTTGACTGCGACCGTATTGGACGTAGGCGCTATCGCGATCTAAGTGGTAGACCGCAACGGCGGCTGTTTTTTTCTCAGCACAGACAAAATAGAACCGCTCCAGTTCTGGGATGGCGTCCAGATAGAACGCGGCTTGAAAGTAGTAGCCATAATTTGAGACAGATCGAGCGAACCCGTTCGGGCTGGCGTCGATGGTTGTTTTGAAATCAACAGCGTATTTGCTGTTGAGGGCTAGGAAATCATATTTGGCTTTAAGCGCTAACCCATCTTTCATCCAGATGGCTGTAATTTCTGTCTCGCCTTTAGCGGCAAACAACTTTTTGGCTACGCTGTGGTTTCGCACAGCCTCCACCATTCTTAGGCAATCGTAATAGTCGTTTTTCTTAAGAATAACGCGTTCGTTCTCGATGTTGTCTGCTTCAAACTCCGCATATGCGGCTTTGCCCGCTTTCGTACGCCGATCGCCATCCCAGAATGTGATGCGGTCATCAGCGTTTTCTAAAAGAACGAGGTGTGCAGCAGTGCCAAGGTCTAAGGCGTCAGTGCGCGGTGTTAAAATAGTTGAGTGGTAGGGGCTTTTGCCCATTTTCCAGAGTGTGCTGCGGTTGATTGCGGGATGCGCGAAATATTCTGCGTCAGTCAATTTTTTAAGTTTGTACATGGGAAATTCCTGCGGTTGTGCAGTAAATATTACCTGCGTTTTTGCAGTATAGCAACCAAAAAAAGGGAATTGCCGTTTTTAACGATTAAACGGCAAGACCTTATTAGGTGGAAATTTGCGGTTTCCGTCAACAACAGGAACAGAGTTGTACCGTACACTGTCGTAGAACAAAGTGGCTTCGTCAGACCCAGAAGGGTGAAGCTGTATATAAGGTTCATTTGAGTATGTTAAATCAAGAATGTGATTGTTTAAAATTTGATCAGCCAGCACTTCAGTACGATCTTTGTTTAACTCAAATTGCATTTTTACAAGCGGCCAAAACGCTTGAGAATAATGTTTGCCAGAAAAAACGTCCTTGATTTGAGAGCCTTTATGAAACCCTGTGCGATAATGATTTTGACGCGTCAAACGGCTAAGACGATCTTTGTATAAACATCCGCGATGATATTCTGGATGAGCAGGCATCCTCCATTTGTATTGATGGCACAGCATCCAATGCTCTTTTTCGTCTGTGCTACCAAATTTAAAACTATACGATAGACGATCTTTATCTCTTACCATGCGCGTAGCTTGCGCTATAACGTACAAAACGATTTCCTCATTGGTGAACCGCATAATCTAACCCCTTTTTGCTAGTGATTCTGTCATATATTTCGGGGTAATAATTTTGCATCAAAATTGCTGTAAATTTAATTACATCTTCAGATAAAAGTTCAGCATACGGTTCGAAATCCATGAAAGGAAGAAACGTTGCTCCCTTTTCTAGCTGTGAGACATAACCATAATGGTCATAGTTCATGCTCAAACAGACTGTTCTTTGTGTCATATTTGATTTGAGCCGCAAATCTTTTAAGTAAGTTCCAGCAATTTTTGTTTTTTCGTTTTGCTTTATTGTTATTTCGTCATGCTCAAACTCCGCTGTAGAGCCTAAAATGGGTCGACCAGCGGCTCGCTCTAGTTTTAATAGAGTATTTGTTGTGGGAACATGATTGGTCTGTCTGTTGATAAATCTTGTTAACGTTGTCGGCGCGACTTGAGCTTTTCGAGCCCAATGCTCGCACGACCACCCTTTTGAGGCCATCACCTCATTTAAACTTTTTCTGAGCCAATCGGTATCTTCGTCGTTTTCTGGCATTATGTACCTCCTGCAATAACGCAAGTAATTCGTATTTTGTGATGGACAAGGCTGCATTAACGCAGTATTTTCCTGTGATGATTAGCTATCTTGATCAATTGCAGACCAACGCAGATCGCGTTGGCTTGCGCTTACTCGACGCCTTCAAAGACGCGGGCGTGTCAGATTCAACTTTTTATCGAGCGCGTCAGCGCAACGGAGACATCCGGCTAGCTGTTGCTAAAAAAGTTGAGGAGAAAATTTTTGGACTCTCCACGAAATGATCTTGGTTTTGCGGCAGATTTGATTTCGCAATTTCGGGCGGTCCGAGTGGCTAAAAATCTTAGCCAACAAGAGCTAGACGGTCGTCTCGGTATTGCGGACGGATTGACCGCAAAATGGGAAAATTCGTTTAGAAAACCAACGCTTTTCCACGCGTACTGTTGGGCTGAAGCGTTGGGACTGAAAATAACCTTATCACCAAATGAGGATAAAAATGATAAACTGTAAAATGTGCAAAGGCACCGGGCTTGTTTCGGTAGCTTGTAATAGAATTGCATCAAGGTCTGGCATTGATAAGCGATACAGCATGATTGATGCATGTCCGAGATGCACTTATGCGTCGGAAGTTGAATATAACTCTTACACTGCCTTGCGCGTTCAACACGGCATGACACCGTGAGGTTTGGGATTGTCCCGGCAACCCTGTTTGAGGGTGATTTAGGACCGGATGCGATTGCGCTGTATGCCTGTCTCACGACCTACGCATCGAAGAACGGGATCTGTTGGCCGAGCCAAGCTGAACTCAGCCAGTGCCTCAATCGATCTCAGGCGTGGGTTAGTTCAGCAATTTCACAATTGGAAAAAAACGCTTACGTGCGTGTCGAGCGCGTGAAAGGTCGCTCGTCCAGATACCATCTAACCCATCAGAATGCTGATAACACCCATCAGTCGGCTGATATGACCCATCAGTCCGCTGATACGGAACAATACCAAGAACAATTAAACAATAAGAAGAAGGCAGCGCATCGTTTACCTGACGATTTTCAATGCGATGAAAAAACGTGGAACGATCTTCAAACCACCCACGGAATCGAGTTCGATATCGAAGACCAGTTTAAAGCGTTTTGTGACTATTGGTGGGCTTCAAGTTCAAAAACATCAACGAAAATGAACTGGAATGCCGCTTTTAGATCGTGGATTAGAAACGCAAGGAAATTTAAAAATGAGTCAAAACGTAGTTCCTCTCGGCCAGCAAAAATCAGCGTTGACGAGCGCCGAGACCAAAACAGACAGCGCCTCGCTCAAGCGGCGAGCCGAGATGATCCTTTCGCAAGCGCCGTGTGAGGTTTCACCGAATGCGCTTGATGATCGGCTTGAGGATGCCATTAGCGTTTTGCAGGGCGCTCTTGTTCAATCGGAGATACCTGACATCGCTAGGATGTTGGACATGGTTACGGAGACTTTGCAGGTTGATCTTCCGTCCGAAGCGGCAACTGAGATTTATTACTCCGTCCTCAGAGATATACCCGCCGATCTGCTCATGCGGTCGGCAAAAGAGGTTCTCAAAAGGCACGTGTACCCCACAATGCCTAAACCCGCTGACTTTTATAAATCTGTTGAAGAAGAAATAACCCAGCGCAAAACAGATTTACGCTGGTTCCAGTTGGCGGCTGATCGATTGGAGGCAATTGGGTTATGACGCCAGCCGTTCTTCGAGGTTTTTCATTGCAACGACTTCTTGGGTGATCTCATAGAGTACGTCGATTGCAGCTTCGTTGATTTCTTCAGCGTAAATTGCAGCAAATTCCTTGGTAAAACCGAGTTGCGTTGATAAGTGGGCGGATACCGCGCTAGCCAATTTCTCAGCTAGCGCGGCAAACTCTTCTTCCTCAACAGCGGGAAGACATGCTGCTGTTAAATTGAGCATGGCTTTATAAACCAAACACGATAACCACCTTTGTATTCTTTCCGAGTTATTACCGATTTGGGTCCATGCAATCTTTGAATAGCGTTTTTCATCATATTACGTTCAGAAGCTGTTGATACACGGACACTATCGCCCTGAGCCATTTCTAAGGCAGCTAGACGCGCCTTGCACGAATAAGAATTTGCATGGAGTCTGCGTTCAACTGCTATGTTTTTGTCAACTTTAAGCATCGATTAAGTCTTTCCATACTTGTGATTTTAACATACCAGCTACAGCGGACTGACGGTTTACGATTGCGTTAGCGCGGCTACCGCGTGTTTCGAAATGTGTCGCCCATCGTGTCGCGCCATTGTAGATACTGTAGGCGTTATTACCGCTGTATGAGGCTTCTGTGTTGTAAGCGTCGATGAGGTCTTCAAGCTTTGGCCCGGAGAACTGAGGTGCCCAAGGCTTGTCTTTATGCGCGAATGCAATTGTCTTTTTGTAGACTTCTTCGGCGTCACTTGGCCGTGTTTTACGACCGATTAAACGGCGAAACTCGTCTTCGCGTTCGCCAAATTGTTCAATGGCGTTTGAAATAGCTTTAACACCGTCAACCATGTTGGTCGTTGATTGCCCGTGCTTGTTGTAAACACGGATTTGAAAGCTAGGTGAGGTGCATCCGTTAAGGCACCAAAGTCGCATTGCCGTAAATGTAATTTGGAAAGCCCAAGTGTTGTTTTGGCTGTCGTAGATATCGAGCATAAACCGGGTGATATCACCGACTTTAGGTTCTATTATGTAACGCGGTAGTTCGATCTGCCGACGAGCGCGTGCGCCATCGTCAAAAACGGTGTCAGTAATTTTGCAATCTGTAAGATCGATGCCGCTATCTTCGATAAGCGTTACAGAGGTTTGCTGGTTTTTAATGAGGTTTTGGTGCTGCGTTCGTGGCCCGATGCGTCCGATAACCCTGTCGTTGTCGTCGTAATCGCCTTCTCGAATAACCGCTCTGCCGAACTGCCGTGGCATTGAAATGCCGGATTCGGTTGTCATGGTTTCAATTCGGGTGGGGATGTCAAAGGCGCTCAGATCGCGCAGTCGATCAATTGCGGAAATCTGATACTCAGCATGGCTTAAAGCTTGATCGTTCATTTTTACCTCGATACGGTGAGTGGCTTATTTGGTGATAAGTAGCTACCTTTGGGTAGCGAGCGGGGAGGGGGATGCCTCTCCCCGTTTATAAAAGGTGTTGTTTGAAGATTAATGAGCAGACATCATCGGACAAAGTAAGCAAATATTTAGAGGGATTGTCTTTGAATTTACGGTGTTCGTTTGCATAATTTGAGCGGAGTTCTAATTCCGGAGCGTATATGCAGATTTCATAGAAGTTTAAACGAAACAATTTTCTGGTAAAATCGTTATAATCAAGTGCGCTCATTAGTCGCCGTCCTTTTTTTGAAATTTAGCAAAAATTCTGTCACAAAAGCTGTCATCAAGACTAAGCAAATAGTCGGATGGGTTTTCTCGAAATTTTGCCCATTCATTTTTCCAGTTTGAACGGTATTTTAAATCACAGATAATATCGTTGATTTGGTCGTAATCTAAGTTGCGTAATTTTCTTGTGATTGTGTTGTATTCGTGAGGGGTCATTTCTTTTCTTTCATTAATTCCAAAAGAACGCTTTCCTCTAACACGTAGAGGCGTCTAGCGCGGTCTTGTCTGATGACGAGTATATCTGCGTCATCTTGCTCAAAGGCATCGTAGAGAAGCTTAAAACCGCCTTTACGGCGCTTTGCTTCTATCTTGTAGTTTTCGAGGCGCACATCGCCGGAAAACTCTTCGCCTAACTGCTCTTTGTACTGCCCGGAAGCGAACACACGTTGGCAATCGAAACCGTGTTCTTGCCAGAACTTCTCTGTTTCTTTTTCAAGAATGCGGCCTCGATCTTTGTTAGACATTTTATGTCCGTGCTTTCATGAGCCATTGGGTAAAGCGGCGGCTAAACAGGATTACGGCTATCCAGATCGGCGCACCGATGACGCTAACCACAAGTGTTGGGTTAACACCGGCGGTTATAAGGCCGACGAGGATAATTATTTCGAGGGTGATCAGGGTGATAATAAAATAGCCAACGCGGAGTGCGCGGCTTGAGGGCCAGCCGGTTAAAAACCAGTTTCGGATTGTGTTCATATTACCTCCAAAGGTTGCCCCGTCGCCAGAGAGGGATGCGGGATTGCGGCGACGGGGCTAAGCGCACAGGGCAGGGCGCTATTGGTTAACCGAGGGGGTCATCGAACGGCACATCTTCGCCGAAATCATCATCGCGGGATGCTGGTGCTGGCTGTTCCTGTTGCCGGTCATTGCTTTGGCCCAGCGTGATGGTGCTGCCGGGACCGGATACAACAATTTCGGTTTTGTATCGTTTCATGCCGGTTTTATCATCCCAGCTACGTGTTTGGGACGAACCTTGAACCATAACCTGACTGCCTTTTTTGATGTAAGGCCGAATGACTTTATCGATCAGGTTGTCGCCAAAGATGACGATGTTGTGCCAGTCCGTTTCTTTGCCGTCCTTGGTTTTGCGGGTAGTTGCTACTGAAAAATTAGCGACAAGAGTACCGCTCTTAGTGTTTCTAATCTCAGGGTCTTTGCCGATGTTGCCGATAACGGTGTGTTGATTGACAGAGAGTGCCATTTTTAAGCTCCAATACAGATATAATTATAAAACTACTGCACTAATGCAGGATTACAAGCGAAAGTTTTCCTGCCATGAGGGGGTAACAAGCTCCCAACCACGGCGGGTGAGGCGTTTGTATCCAATAGTCTGCTTGAGTACATAAAGGATGATGCTGAAGACAGCACCGGAGACACACGCAGCAAACATGCCGCTAAATGTGCCGGCGAAAAGGGTGACGAGAAGGGCAGTGACGCCCAAATCTACCCAGATATCGAAGGCAAGAACCTTACGAATATCGATTTTTAAAAGCAGGAATAAAATAGCAAGAACGCTTATCAGTCCTGCTAACAAGATTTCCATAATGACTCCTAATCAACTACAACACTAAAATTCATACCTCTCACGGCTTCATACGCTTGATCTTGAACGGCTCCTTCAAAATCACTGTGTGAGATAACTTTGTCGGTAATATCGTTTATCAATTCGGAATTGACTTCAGTCTCTTCATTCTTTTTATCCAAACGTTTTGCGACAAGCTCTGCGAGAAGATCGATAAGCTCTTTAAACACCTTTTCTTGATCGGTAGATATGGTCATCATGCTGCTAACTCCTGTTCGTCGTGGTATTGTATCCAATCGTTGCGGGTGCGACCGTCGAATAAGTCGAAATACTCATCTTCTTGCACGACTTGATCCCATTGTTGGGCGTCGGGGTCGTAGGCAAATGCGGCTTCAAGTGTGCCAACGTATTTATCTTTGTTGTAAATGGCCCAATACAGTTCGATATCGGCAGCAAAATTGAGGTATTCGTTGACGCCGATGCGGGCTAAACCTGTTCCAATAACAAGCTCGTTACTGGGGGTGCTATACACGTAGCGAATTGATTGCATTTCTCTGTGCATTTTTACCTCCATTCCATGACTTTACGTGCAATGACACGCGCAAACCGTGGACCGGCGCATGGATACATTGCGTTAACTAAAGACAACGCTTCACTTTGAGTTTGAGGGGGCTCACCACAGGCGGTGAGTAGTTCTGAGGCCAAACGACTTGGCGGTTTTTTACGCATTTGTTGCTCCTTGTTTCAAAGGAGAAAAACAAACGCTTTTTGTTATGAGGTTGAGGCTGATAACAACACCGTGTCCCGGCCTTGCTTATCGAGCGAAAGCGGCGCAAGCCGCTGAGCGAGTCAGGACATTACCGTGAGAAATGCTGTTAACACGATGGTTATAACGAGCCATATCACAAAGCGTTGTTTCATGGTGTTACCTCTCTCTCATAAAAAGGGGGAGGGGGCAGCAGTGCCGCCCCCAGCCCGATGTTAGTCTATAGGAAATTCCTCTCGGACGATCTTACCAACTGCAAGTGCCGTCTCGTTCGCCTGATTCTCCTTCCGCAGCTCTGCGTTCTCTTCACGCAGATTTTCAAGTTCCCGCATAACGCTTTCCAGCTTGTAGCCGACACTTTCCTGTCGTGTGGCTTGCTCTGCCGCCCAAGCAATGGCTTTAGCTTCGCGGACGCGCTTTTCGTTAGCGCGTTCCTCCCGATTCATGGCGTAGTATCTGGCGGCTGTCATCCGCCGTACTTCCGCCTTCTTCTGCTTCTCCTTGGCAGCGTTGGGGACAAACACAGGGTCAATCCAGTACATGCCCTGATCTACCAAGTCCTGCGCAACGCGGTTGTGAAACCGGACGGCGCGTTGGTAAAACAACCGCCAGAAATGCAGACGGGCGTTTAGATCGCGTATTTTGTTTTGGACTTTATCAAGCGGGTCTGCCTTTAACTCCGATCCGTCGTCCTCGCGCAGCAGTTCGTTCTCTTCTGCTACAGCTTTGGCGATTTGATCCTTGGTACGTTCTCCACCAAAGACGGCGTTCCGGCAAAGAGATGATGCCATCTCCCAGTTAAGGAAGTTCAGCCCGTGGTCGTAATCCGTGATTTCAAGAAAGCTTTCCAGCCAGGTATCAATCTGGGCGCAGATTTTGTTGATGTCCTCCGAATCGTCATCCGATAAAAGCCTGAGAGGACTGATGGTGCCTTGGACGGCTCCCGCGATGGCGTCCAGCACATCCGTGTTGTAATCATCGATGGATTTGTTGAAAGGCAAGCCAGTTAACTCGACGTTTGCTACGCTGGTCATAATACAGTTACTCCGTTTGGTGATAAGTAGATTTGCAGAAAGTTATGAACGCTTATTTGTGGCGTTAAGCGTAATGGTTTGGTGTTTAGGCTCAGCTATGTCTGTGAAAATCTTGGCGGCAAGATTGCGGCACCATATGTAGAAGATTGGTGCTAATAACACTGACGCGATGGCTAAAAGACACACCAGCAAAGCAGTGAGTACCGTGTAGGTCATTCCTAGTGCGTAGCTGGCTATTGTTTTGATGATGCTCAGTAGTTTGTTCATGTCGTATCTCCTGTTGCAGAAAGTTATGAACGCTCAATTGCTGTGTTCTGGCCTGTAATGTCGGTAAAGAACGGCACAGACTGCAAAAAGTCCGATGCTTAAAATGCCGGACAAAACACAGGCGGCAAGAATGCTGAAGCCAAAAGCAAAGACTAAGATGTAGAAAAGAATCGCGTCTATGATGACCCAGAATGTAATTGATGCTGCTTCTTTTATCGATTGCATGTCGTATCTCCTTAGATGAAGGTAGAAGTGATTTGGCAATACCAGTTGAACCGCTCAGCTTTAAGACGCGAAAGTTTTACTGGCGCGTCTGAGTCGCGGTCTGCAATTCTGGCAAGTGTTGGAATGTCGTAGTGTCGCGCAATTAACCGGTCAAAATAACGCTGTTGTTTGCGTGTGATGTGGTAATGTCCGATGATTTTCATGTGTATCTCCTTAAAAGTGGTTGGGGGGCGATGTTTGGCACCGACCCCCCGATTGGCACTACCAATTGCCGCCTGGAAAGATGCTGCGGTTGGCGTAAAGCTCTGCCGCAATTGCCTCTTCCAGATCGTTGTCGTTGATGTCGTTGGCGTATTCTCGCAGTTCTGAAAGCTCTGCGGCCCGCTGGTTGTCCATGTAGTTGAAAGTGTCTTCCGTGCGTGTATTGCGTGGCATGTCTGCCTCCTATTTGATGATGTAAAAAGTAACGTGCGCGCCCTCTTCTCATCGGGCTGCAAGAACGAACATCGTAGTACGGGTTTTGGATTTTTGTCGGGATGCGAAGCACCGCCGTAAACGGCGGCGGTACTTATTTTCCTGCACAGCCCTCGATGTCAGAAGATAAGCTCCCGACGCGCTTGCGCGGCGTTAACAGGAGCGTCCTCATGCGAGGGTACAGCGGTGAGCGCAGCGGAAAACAATTAAATTAATTAATACAGCAAGCGTCTAGTAGACGGGTATTCCCGAAAATAAGTGCCGTCCTAGACGAAAATACAAATTCCGTGGTACGGGGCGCAGGCGTTGATACACGCACGTTGATGCCAGAGAAAACAAACAGCCCGATGAGAGAGAGAGTTCTAGCGGTTGGGCGCAGTGGTGAGCGTCAGCGAACCGCTCGACCAATTGCGACCAGTTATTCACAATAATTAAGCAAACCACGGCCCAGCGGGCCGCCAATTAAAGGATAAGCTATTATTGTTAATCGCGGGTCGCAAAGCGGATGGATCGGCAAGACCTCGATGGGCTTGCCAGACGACAAGCCCAGTCTTGTCGGCTACAATCCCCCATGTGGATTGTCTGGTGTCAAAGGTCCAGAGGGCCTTTGTCATCAGAAGCAGGAAGAAACACCCAGAAGAGAAGCGTCGAGCCCGCTTCGTCGAGACGCCGACGCGATGTTAAAACACGCTATAGCTTGACTGCATGTAGCTCATCTTGTGATGGGCGTAGTGCAGGCAGGCGGCCAGTTACAAGGATGTGAATAGACAGCGCATTCAGTGCGCTCCTCTATAGGATAATGCGCCGAACGAAATGCAGGAGTAAGCAGTGAGTCAGCAGTTAATACCGATGCCCAGCGATAGCCAAGCAGTGCGTGATAAACACGGCAAAGTCACCGATAGGCAAGCTGATCTGGTTGATACGTTGTTACAGACGGGCAGCACTATCACTAAGGCCGCTGAAGACATCGGTGCAAACAGGACATGGGCCGTTAGCACACTGAAAAAGCAGCATGTTCGTGCGTATGCGAGAGACATGGCTGATGTGATGTTGGGTGGGCATGCCCTCAGAGCCCTTGCGACGATGGGTGATCTGCTGAGTGCTAAGAGCGCCTACCTAAGGAAGGAGGCAGCCACCGATATCTTAGATCGCTACGGATTGGGCAGGGATGACGGAGTTGTCCATGCACCGCCAGTGCAGGTGAACATCCGTATTGATTGAGTAAGCAAGGGGGCCCCATTGCGATGGTTTAGGTAAGGCATGGGCCTTAGAAAACGCGCCGCTCTCTGATTGCTTACAGACCTCAACACGCAGGAAACCCGATTTCAAAGCATTTCCGTTGACATTTTATTCCGCAATATAAATACTGCGCTAATGCAGGATATTGAAATAGAAGAACCAGTTGATGAGCAGCGCATATTCGTTGTTGGCCCTGATCCATTGGCTACTGATTTAGCGGTACAGATGAACAGGACACTTGAGGCGGAGTGCTATGTATGCACCAAGCCGTATCGTCAGTTGATGGGTCAGTATGGTGTTACCGCTGCTTTGGCTCCGGGTTGGGAAAAGACGGAATACCGTGTGACGCCCTTGCAGGATGTCATGCTTGAGAAGGGAATGATGCAGCCAATAGAGTTGCCTGACCCTCAAGCAAACAGTGAGACAATGCTGAGCTTCTTTAGGGAGCAGCAGATCAACGTTCGTTACATTGACGAGCATGGTGTGGACAGCGTTCCTCATGGCGGGGAGTGACTATCCGCGTGGGCGTTGGCGTAAGTGGTATGCGGTTGAGAAGGACGATGGGCGCGACTATCACGAAATCAAATGCTGGTTGAATTTCTCGATGTATAAGCTGCAACAGCGTCACGGAATAAAGGTGTCCCGAAAAAAAATATACACCGAAATGGGTAATCAGCCGGAAACAAAGGGATGCAAATATTACGTTATGTCTGCTGTTTCTTGGGAGCCCAAAAATGAGTGAAAAAGGCGTATCTCTGCTAAAAAAGCACAAATCTAATAAGGGCGGCTTAACAAAGGCTGGCCGTGATTATTACAACAGGAAAACTGGCTCTAACCTCAAAGCGCCCGCGCCTAATCCCAAGTCTAAAAAAGATAAATCACGCAAAAAAAGTTTCTGCGCCCGTATGAGTGGCGTTAAGGGTCCAATGAAAGACTCTAAAGGCAAGCCTACACGCAAAGCGTTAGCCCTGCGACGGTGGAAGTGCTGATGTCTTTTTTAACAACGGTATCGTTCCAAGACCTTCAACGCTTGCGAGCCATCGTGCGTGAGACGCACATGAAGTATTACCCGACAGATTTCTGCACAGATCGCGAGTGTGACAAGCTAATTGATAGCTTTGGCGCTAAAGTGGTTGAAACCATGCTGCGGAGGTCTATCGAGGAAGGTTATTCTGACTGATGAGCCGTTCTATGACCAAAACCGTCCAAGTTAAGACGGATCAGGGCTCTATTTTTACGCATTTAGAGTATGACGGCGACCTTAACATCACGGGCTTGTGGGTATCGATGCAGCAAAAGAAGCGTGACACGCAGATTGAAAGCCTTGTGAACGCAATTATCGACTCAATTCACGACACAATTACTGAAATCAAAAATGTTAAAGCCTCAACCGTCGAATAAACCGCTCTCATTGGAATGGGGATCGCCGGGAGACGTTGCATCCGGGTTCTTGAAGAGCGATGCCTTTGTGAGAGGGTTGCGTGGACCTGTCGGGTCGGGGAAAAGCGTTACCTGTTGTATTGAAATCATGCGTCGGGCTATGAAACAAAAGCCCAATTCTGAAAAGATACGCAGAACGCGCTGGGCAGTAATCCGAAACAGCTATCCAGACCTAAAAAACACTACCATTAAGACCTGGCGCGATTGGTTTGACGACCGTTGGGGTAAATTCCTGTGGTCTACGCCTTATACGCATCATATTTCCGTTGGTTTGCCAGACGATACCCGTGTCGAAGCCGAGGTAATCTTTCTAGCCCTCGACCACGAAGAAGATGTCCGCAAATTACTGTCGATGGAATTGACCGGCGTCTGGATTAATGAAGCCAGAGAAATACGCAAAAGCATCGTAGACGGCGCAAGTATGAGATGCCGCCGCTTTCCCTCTAAGCGTGACGGTGGTGCGACCTTCAGCGGCGTAATTATGGACACCAATAGCCCCTCAGAGGTGCATTGGTGGGGCATTATGGCGGGCGAGGTGCCTATTCCTGAGTTTATGACTGAAGAAGAACGGCGGTTCCTTGTTAAGCCAAAAAACTGGGAATTTTTCACACAGCCGCCGGGAATGAATGAACAGCTAGATCAGCGCGGCGATGTGCTGAGTTACGCCATGAATCCGGAAGCCGAGAATATATCAAATCTGGATTCCCGGTATTACCCCGAGATTGTCCACGGCAAGGCAAGACCTTGGATAAACGCTTATATACTCAACCGCTATCAAAGCCTGTCTGACGGCAAACGTGTTTATCCCACGTTTCGGCGAGAAGTGCATGTGGCGAG
>Ga0055584_100002622_pt1 | contig 17748 bp, 17 predicted proteins | sample OSDHelmetaG_FD_58716 | JGI IMG/M metagenome (GOLD analysis project Ga0055584, IMG submission 58716) | Pelagic marine sediment microbial communities from the LTER site Helgoland, North Sea, for post-phytoplankton bloom and carbon turnover... | ecosystem: Environmental > Aquatic > Marine >... | reverse complement strand
GTGCGGGTACCATGACGCTGTACGAAAAACGGCGAGCCCACCGGGTGGGCATCGAAAGGCCGGGCGTCCATATCCCAGAAATCGAAGCCAAGAATTTCTCCATCGCTGCCGCGTGCCATCCGTGTACTGATTTGCGGTAACAGATAGTTTACCCCTGCATCAATCATCGCAACCGTCAACTGCCCCGAGGCTGGATCGCTGACCACGATATCTGCAACCGGGTTTAATGCTTCGGTCTGAATGACATCGAGGTTGCCGTCCAGTATTTGCAGTGCATGGCTTCGGCCCTGCAGATACAGCAGGCGACGCGCCTGTTGTATTTCACAACTGCCATCCATAGCCACAAAAAACACTGGTTGATCCTCGCTGTTCCGCACTTCCGAGACCACCCGCCCGGGTCGACCGGACTGTTGAACGATATCGACTCGAATACTTTGCCCATCGTTGAACCCATAACGATAGCGATCACCGACTTCATTACCGCGGAACATGATCGCGGATCGCACCGCAGTAACCTGGTTGACTGCAGGTGCTGAATAAAACGGCGATTTCTGTAATTGCGTACAGGCATCTCTGGTCAGCGTGATACTTTCGCTCTCCATGGCAGGGTTCGCCATCGAACATGGGGCAGCCATCAATAAAATCAGCAGCGCGGCGCCTTTTTTAAAAATGTTAATCATTGTGGTAATCACTCCTGCTGCTCACCGTAATCTTTTGTCTGGCTGACCAGCCTATATGCCTGGCGATGGCTGTATCACCAATAATAGACTCTCTGTCGCTGAACTGACGCGCCAGGGTGTGCTCATCGTACAATTTATGCAGCCCCTTGTGACATAACCCGCAAATATAAATTCCCCGGCGCAGGGTTTCGCGGTCAAACCGCTTTCTGAAGCTTTTGCGGCGATGCAGCTTGCGGGGAATCAGGTGATGGAACGTCAGATCCCTTTTCTGCAGACATAACTCGCAGTGTACATGTAAGTTTTTTCCTGCCAATAAAGAAATCCTAAATAAAATTTACAGCCAGGGGGAGAGTGTACTACCAGCGCCATGATCACTGTTAGCAGCAGTTAATCCTGCATCACCTGTTTGGGTATAATCAGTCGATCTACATCGGAAAACCCCATGACCAGCGCTGCAGAACTGCCAATTATTGACCTGGAGAATTTCCGTCTCGGCAACTTCAATCAAAAGCAGGCGATCGCTGCGGCGGCTAATCACGCCTGCACCACCTCCGGTTTTTTCTATGTCACCGGTCACGGCATTGCGCCTGAGCTGTTCAGCAAGGCCCGCCGTGCTGCTCTGGATTTTTTCACCGGGCCCCAGGCGATCAAGTCGGAAGTACATATCACCCGGGTGCCGCACCACCGCGGCTATGTCGGTCATTACGATGTCGCCCCGGATACGCTGAAAGGTGGTGATATTCGTGAAGCTTTTAAGGTTGCGCTGGAACTTGATGAGTCCGATCCGGACTACCAGGCGGGGATCACCCTCTATGGCCCCAATGTCTGGCCCCGGGATATGCCAGAGTTCCGCACGGTGATTTACCAGACTTACATGGAGTTTATTCAACTGGCGGACACTATCTTCAGCCTGTTTGCCGTAGGGCTTGATCTGCATGAGGATTACTTCAAGGCGCTCAGTAACAAACCAGCCAGCGTAATGAATGTTAACTACTATCCAGCGACAAAAACCGGCAACAAAGGCAAGGCAAGTGGCATCGGCGCTCACAGTGACTACGAGGCTTTTGCAATGCTGTGGCAGGATCGCGTCGGCGGACTTGAAATAGAGTCATTGGACGGTCAGTGGCAATCGGTGAAACCGGTAAAGGATGCCCTGGTGATCAATATAGGCGATCTGATGTCGCGCTGGACCAACGACCGGTTTCGCGCGACCCGGCACCGTGTGTTCAACACCTCGGGGGAGGAAAGAGTCTCCTTTGCCTGTTTCGGCAATACCAACTATCACGCATTGATCCAGTGTATTCCGTCATGCTGCAGCGAAGACGACCCTGCGCGCTATCCACCCGTAATTTCCGGGGATTACCTGATGAGCAAGATAAAGGGCACTTATGCCTATACCCGGGATTAGCTTTGCCGGTGACGGTACCAACGGACAGTAATAACGCTGTTGCTGGAATTAAATAATATGCACCACAGGCTTCTGCTTCATACCACGTTCAAAACCACATTCAAATTAACGCCCGGCGACCTACCCCACTGACGCAGTGGATAACAGCCACAATCCGAACACGGTATAACCTACCATCAACAGGCCAAGAAACAGCTGACTGACGCTGGCTGCCTTGAGGTTCGCCGAAGTCGCCTGAGTCATCTCCAGCGCCAGCAGATGGGCCACGGTAATGCCGATGATATGCCCCGCTACGACCACCACGGTCTGAAAAACCCAGATCACCGAGACACTATGCAGGTCATTGAGAAAGGAGGTAGTGGGGTAGAAGCCACTGGCCGCCAGCCCTCGCCCCGAGCCTAAGGGATCGGACAGCGCAATCAGTGCATATTGGCCATTCACCAGCAGCACGGTGAGATAGTGGGTCATGTGAAAGGCGATGGAAATTGGAATAATGGAATACACCAGACGCCCGCTGGCGCCCAGCCAGTTCTGATCAGCAACATTCCATCCGCAGCGCTGCGATAGTTTCCATCCCAGGTATACCGCCAGCAGGAACAGCGATGCCAGTATCGCGAAGGTGAGTATCAGGCCGACAGTATTACTGCCCTGGACCACACTTCTACCCGGAAACTCCAGAGGGTTGATGCCAATAATCCCTAGCCAGGCAAATGTCTTGGCATAGGCATCGAAGGAGACGACACTAAGCGTAAGCAATACGAAAAGGATGCCTGAAAGCGGCAACGGCGGCAGTGCGATCAGACCCTGGCCGGGCCAGGTCAGGCTGTATTGCACCTTTTTCTTTGTACCGTCATGTTGATTCAGCGGTGACCGCACCACCGGAGAACAGGCACCCACCAGCCGGAAGAAAATCGCGAATGGCTCGGCTCGTGCAAACCAATCACGTTCTCCAAACAACAGCACACCGCAAAAGTTGAACAACCAGAATACGCAGGTAGCCATCGCCAGGCGGCCGGGATCCTCTGGCGCCAGGTCCACCAGCTCAAACCATGCCACTGCAGAAAATTGCAGGATTGCGATCAGATACCCGAGTTTTGCAGGCAGCTCAGCAACAGATCTGAACCGGGCGAAGCGCCGCAACAGATGTGCCGGACCACTCCACGGATTGCAGTGATTCCACAGATTACCGATCAAAAACTGCAGTACGGTAAATCCCACCCACCATAAGGTCCAGATCACAAGTGGCAGCGGATTGGCTAACGGGTCGGTCGAGCCGGCAAATCCAGCGATCAACAGCAATGTCAGCACCAGGAAACACACCATACTTACAGGGGTGGTAGAGATTTGCGGCAAGGTAAAAAGCGGCAATTGCTGGTCAGAAAATCGCCGCAGCCATGATGTTGAAACCAGCGAAAGCAGCATAAATGAACAGATCACTGCCAGCGCACCTCCAACCACGTAATACCCTGTCGGCAGCAGCATCACCAGACCGCGCTCGGCACTATGGCCGTAAGCGATAACGGGAAATGCAGTCAGCACCACCAGCAAACACGACCACAGCGATGACCACCATCTGGGTTTAGGTATAATGTTTACAAAATCCTTCACCGCACGAATATGACTCACTCCAGTAATACAGCATTAATTGTAATCGATGTGCAGAATGACTTTTGTCCGGGGGGCGCATTGGCTATTGAAAAAGGTGACGAGGTTGTTACGCCGATCAATGCAATGATGCACGAGTTCGAAAACGTCGTATTTACCCAGGACTGGCATCCCGGGGACCACATCAGCTTTGCGATCAACCAGCCTGGCAGTGCCCCCTTTGAGACCATCGAACTCGATTATGGCGAGCAGACCTTATGGCCTTCGCATTGCGTCATGGGCAGCAACGGAGCAGATTTTCACCCGGCGCTTGATCAGACACGATGCCAGATGGTGGTGCGAAAGGGTTTCCGCTCAAAGGTCGACAGCTATTCTGCATTTTTTGAAAATGATCACGCTAAGGCCACCGGACTGCATGGTTACCTTACAGATCGATCGATCACTTCCCTGGTAATGGTTGGCCTGGCGACCGACTATTGTGTCGCCTGGTCAGCAATGGATGCGGCGAGGCTCGGACTCGATACGACGGTTGTACTATCGGGCTGCAGAGCGATCGATCTTGACGGCTCCCTGGCGAGACAGATTGCACTGATGCAACAGGCCGGCGTCAAGATAACAGAAGTCTGATCAGCAGTTAAATCCCGATATACTGCTTCACCAGGTCAGGATTACCCTGTAATTCCTGGCGGCTCATTTCAGCTTTAATCGTGCCATTTTCGATAAATGCAACTCGGTCGGCTACCGGTAGCACCGCCTCGACCCGCTGCTCAACCAGCAGGATCGCCACACCGCGATCGCGCAGGGTAAGGACTACCTCGCGAATATTTGCAATCATCGACGGCATCAACCCTTCGGTTGGCTCATCAAGCAGTAAGACCCCTGGTTCCAGACACAACGCCCTTGCCATGGCCAGCATCTGCTGCTCACCACCACTCAAGGTACCGGACGCCTGGGTCAGTCTCTCCTGCAGCACGGGAAATAATTCGAATACCGAAGCGCGGGTATCCTGCCCCAGCCCTTTGACCATTAAGCCGATTTCAAGATTTTCTGCAACACTCAGCTCGGAAAACAGCCGCCGCCCCTGGGGCACGTAACCGACGCCCATACGGGGAATCTGGTGGGCCGGTAATTGACCTGCAGACCTGCCGTCAAGACCAATAAATCCATCATGTCGCACCAGACCCATTATTGATTTCAAAATCGTGGTTTTACCCGCACCATTGCGTCCGAGCAGACACAGCACTTCTCCAGGGGCAACCTTGAGATCAAGATTGCGCAACACCTGGACACTGCCATAGAAGCTGTTGAGGCCTTTTATTTCTAGATTCATGTGCCCAGATAAGCCGCCTGTACCGCCGGATTGTTCTGAATCTGTTGCGGACTGCCTTCTGCAAGAATCTGCCCATGGTCCATCACCGTGATGCGTTCTGCCAGGGACATCACCACCTGCATGTTATGTTCAATCAGCAATACCGTTGCCGTCCTGCTGACGTCACGCACCAGCTCACAAAACTGATTGATTTCACTATCCGACAGCCCCTGGGTTGGTTCATCAAGAATCAATAATCTGGGCGCCATCACCAATCCCATAGCCACCTCAAGTACACGCTGGTGCCCATACGCTAATGCGCCCGCGATCTCATCCGCCAGATCGCTGATGCCCGCTGTCTGCAATGCATTGCTCACTAACTGATTGACGGTTGAAGAATGATCCAGGGAGTTCTGGGCCGCAATGGCAACATTCTCACGTACGCTGAGCCTGGGATAAATACTGGTGATCTGAAAAGTATAAGCAATGCCTCGACGCGCACGCTGATAGGCCGGGGTCAACGTAATGTCATGATCTTCGAAGGTGATGGTTCCGGCAGTCACCTCGAGACGACCGCATAAAAGGCTGACCAAGGTTGTCTTGCCAGCGCCATTGGGGCCGATAATCGCTCTCACCTCGCCTTTTTGCAGCTCAAAGTCGACCTCGTCCACGGCCTTCAGGCCGCCATAGTGTTTACTCAACCCTTTAGCACTAAGCAAACTCACGGCAACCACCTCAACCAGCGTTCGCGAACAGTGCCGAGCAGGCCTTTGGGAAAGAACAGCACCAGCATGACCAGCACCACACCCGCCACCAGTAAATAGGCGGTGGTGTATTCGCTGGCGATGTCGATCAGATAGAACATCAGGAATGTACCCAATACCGGACCCAGCACCGTACCAGCGCCACCGAGCAGCGAATACAGCAGCGGATCAATGGAGTACTGGATGGTTGCAAAAGAAGAGCCGATATAGGCAAACATCAACGCATAGGCTGCCCCGGAACCGGCCGACAGCGTACCTGAAACTGTTAACGCCCTGAGCTTGATCGCAAAGGTATTGTAGCCAAGCATGCGGGTCCGGGGTTCATTCTCCCGCACTGCGATTAACGAGCGGCCAAATTTTCCGCGGACCAGCAGCAATACAACCACCATGGTGATGGTCAGTAATATCAATGACAGGTTATACCGGGTAGCCGCATCCGTCAGTAAGAACTCCCTGCCAAGCAAGATAAAACTTCTCGCCGCCTGGGGCATGACCAGACCTTCATCGCCACGGGTATAAGTGGTGAAATAAACGATGATCAGATAGGCCACCTGGGAAAACATCAGGGTAACGATCATAAAGGCCACCCCGGTAGTGCGCAGGGCTATCAGACCAACGACAAAGGACAGCATTGCCCCGCAGCCCACACCAAAAATAAATGACAGCGGTACCGACCAGTCGAAATGATAGACGCTTAGCCCTGCGCCATACATACCGGCGGCGAAAAACATGGCGTGCCCGAGACTCAGTAATCCGGTGTAACCAAACAGTAAATTGAAGCCCATGGCGAACACCGCCAGCAGCATGATCCGTGCCACCGAAAGATGATGGTATTCCGGCAGCACAAACTGCAACAGAAACAGTCCGATCACTACCAGAGCATGAAGCAATAATGATTTATATCCCGGTTGCATAGGGTTTATCAGATCCGGCTGCGGACGCCAAACAGCCCCTGGGGTCTGAACACCAGCACCAGCGCCACCAGCATCGTCGATACCATTTTGGCCAGGGTGGGAGAAAAGAACACGGAAATAATCCCGTCACTGAGGCCGATCAGAAGTGCCGCCACCAGTGTTCCGCGGATACTGCCAAGACCACCGATGATGACCACAATAAATGACAGCAGCAGCGGATCTCCCCCCATCAGGTAATGGGCCTGTTGAATCGGCACAATGAGTACCGCCGCCACCGCGGCAAAACCGGCACCTACTGCGAATACCGTGGCATACACTTTATCAACGGAGATGCCGAAGTTCTGCGCCGTCTCCCGGTCAAACTGGGTAGCGCGCATTATCAGGCCGAGACGGGTGCGAGTGATCACGAACCATGCCAGCAATAACAGCAATACTGCAGCGCCAATCACCAATAGTTTGTATCCGGAATAACCAAACCAGGGGAACTCCACCCGGAAATAAAACGGTGTATCTACTGGTCGTGCGTCAGGGCCAAATGTCAGCAAAGTCGTTTGCTGCAGGATGTAGAGTATGCCTATGGTTGCAACGATAGTTGCTTCAGGATCGTATTCCACTCTGCGCAGAATGAAACGCTCGCACAGATAGGCGATCAATCCCACCAGCAATGGCCCGATAATAATTGCTGCGAAAAAACCAATGGCGGGATTGCCGGCAAACCACCCGGTAATCCACCACGCCAGCACCGCGCCCAGCATATAAAACTCGCCATGGGCCACGTTGACCACACGCATCACACCAAATACCAGGGAAAGACCCAGCGCGGTCAGACACAGTACCGCCGCCTGAACCAGGCCCTCAAGGGTTGCGAGAAATAAATAGGGGCCGAAATCCAAGTGCGTCAGGAAATTAACTCAGTTAAAAAAAATAAAGGCAATGGCCGTGAGGCCATTGCCTTCGCTGCTCAGGTTAATAAATCTACAGCGGCATCTTGGTGTAATCCCCTTCCGCTTCATACATCCCATCTTCAATGGACGTCTTGTGCTTTACATTGAGACGGCCGCCTTCGACCTTGGAAATATACTGATGACCAAAGGATTGGTGAATCTGTGGATTGAATACCTTTGAACCCTGGGGATGGTTACGGCCTTCATCAAAGTTACGTAACGCTTCCATTGCTTCGACAAATGCCGGGCGGTCCGCAGCACCGCTGTAACCACAGGCCTCCATCGCCTGTTTAATAATAAACAGCGTTTCCCAGCAACCAAACATATGGGCATAAGTAGAGATGTCTTTAGGGTCATTCAGGCTGGCACCGTTATCATCGACCCCTACCGCCGCGCGAAACAGTTTATCGTGTGCGCTTTGATTGGTCTGGGCATAGCGGGGGTTACCCTCCCAGAAATGTGTGCCTTCGAGGAATTCGAGCTGTGGAGTCGACAGATCAACCGCTTCCAGCGAATCAATAAAACCAAATATCTCCGGTCGCTTGCTGCCGAAGTGCTGCCCCATCTCCTTAACAAAGGTAAGCACCCCAGGGCCCACCATGACGTGATACAGCACTTCTGTGTCTCGCGGAATACGTGGAAAATATTTAGTGAATGAAGTTTCGGTAGGCGGAATCGCAATTTTTTCCAGCACCTCTCCACCCTGGGCGGCAATGGCTGCGGAAAAATAATCGCGATGATCGTGACCAAAGGCAAAATCAGGATAAATCATCGTGACTTTTTTGCCGAGGTTATCGGATATCCAGGGGGCCATGGAAATAACCTGAGACTTTACATCGGTAATCCCTGGCTGAAACACATAACGATTAAGTTTGCCTGATGCCACATGGTGACCTTCTGATACCACGATATATGGCAGTTTAAGCTCGCCTGCTCGTGGCGAAGAACCGATCACGACGTGAGAGAATAATGTGCCATAAGCAACATCGACCTTATGCTGGGTAGCGAATTTTTCGACCACTTCGGCGCCACGTTTGGGGTCGGTACCATCGTCTTCGACAATGATCTCGACCGGTCGGCCGTTGATACCGCCCTCATCATTGATAATTTTCAGCGCTGCCATGGCCGTACGTTCGTACCAGCGACCATAGGATGCACCAATACCGGTGCGATGGAACTGGGCGCCGATCTTGATCGGTTCGCTGGCGGCATAAGCGCGAGGAAACAGGATCGGAGAAAAATTCGATACCGCACCGATACCTGCAGCAGCGCCCAGGGTTTTAATGACTTTACGCCTGGAATGATTGGTGTCCGGCTTTTGTGATTTATTACTCATGTGGTTTCCTCGTCTGTTTATAAACGCCATGGCCGAAACCTGGCGAACTAGAGTTTGCGCGCTAAAATTCTCACACCGCCCAGTTTACCTGATCGGAAGTGCCGGTTTACAAGATCGTAAAACTCCTCCAGCGCCGCATAGGTAGGCTCATCATGCACCATTATATGGCGATCCCGGGCAGCCCGGTAATCGTTAAGTCTGTCTGTGGTGAACGCTGTCCAGTCATCTGACATTTCATCACACTGAATTATCTCAAAGCCCGCATCTGTATAGTCCTGTCGGTATCCTGCCATATCCGGCAGATAGGCAGCATACATGCCAGTTGCCAGCTCCTCGAACTCCCAGCCCTCCATGGGGTTGCGACTGTACATATCTTCGGCGAAAAAAAGCCCACCCGGCTTAAGGATGTCTCTGGCTATCTGCAGTAATTCAGGGCGATTCGGAATATGGAAAACCGCAAGCCAGCTTACGATGCTGTCAAATTCTTCGCCGTTCCAATGATGGCTCAGAAAATCACCTGCCACATGACGAATGCGATCCGACAGGCCACAGCGCGCCGTTAATTCGGCAGCCAGATCATCCTGATCAGGCTGCAGTTCCAGAGCAGTCACATTGGCCTTTGATCGATCTGCGATATGGCGGGCACAACCACCGAATCCTGATCCAATTTCCAGCACACGAGACCCGGCATTGATTTCCATCATATCAATGGCATGGTCAACTGCCTGAGTGCCATGGTAATGGAGTTGATCAAAAGCACTGATTTCCGCCGCGTTCAGCGGCGAGCCATCGTCCTTACCGAGCTCAGCCAGTTCATTGTGCACCCGCTCTATATGGGTATAGAGCTTCATCGACTTTATTTGTGATGCATGATCCAGCATGTATGCAATACTAGGTGCGGGGATTTCAAGCCATTATAGCCACCCCAAAAAATCCGGTAAAGGTCGGAGCAACAGCGAGTTGAGAAAATTATCCCGGGTTCACAATGCTGTCTGCGACAGGATGTGCTGGCAGGCCGAAAGCAGCATAACGCCGGCCGCTACTGTGCTGAATAGCGCACACCAGGCAATCCAACGCTTCAGGCCATGGCGGCTGCCACCCCGCAAGATCTGCAGTGACTGGAAGCATTACTTCACTGCAACAATTCGGTGCGGAATACCCCGCCTTACCAGTTTTCCAGCGCGGTGCGCAGATCCAGCTCGAAAGTCCACCCCGTCGGCTTCTGCCGGTACAGCATCCAGTAGGCATCGGTTAAGCTTTGCAGACAGATAAACCGTTCGAGGTCTTTGTCATCAGGCTCTGCTCCCAGGCGATCAAACTGTCTTTGCCCGGCAATACCGCCATCAATAATCACATGACCAACATGCAGCCCTTCCGCAGCGTATTCCTTGGCCATTGCCTGCACCATCGTGCGTAATGCCGCTTTACCGGAGTTAAACGCGGCAAAACCGGCTTTGCCGCGCAGCGAGGCACTGGCACCGGTATAAAGCAGCGTACCGCCGCCAGGCAGCATTCTTCTGCAGACCTCTCGCCCCACCAGGAAGCCACCAAAACAAAGAACATTCCACGACCGGGTAAAATAATCCGCCTGCATCTCTCGAATATTACCGGGCATACTGTTTCCTGCGTTGTATACCACCAGATCAAGAACACCTTGACCATCGGACTGCACAGCATCAAACAATGAGACCACGCTTGATTCGTCGGTGGCATCACATTGCACCGGCGTCGCGACTCCTCCCCGGCTGCGGATCAACGACGAGACATGCTGCAGTTTTTCCATAGTCCGGCCGGCGACAAATACCTGATGACCTTCAGCGGCAAATCGCATTGCCAGTGCACTGCCCAGCCCGCGCTCCGCACCAACCCCGACTACCAGGGCTTTCTTCCCATGTTGTGACATTTGGAAAACACCATTTCTAAATTACCGATCATTTTCCACAGGACAACCGTCGCCATCTGTGGCAAGCTTTGTCCCAGTATACTTGAACCAAAAAAACAGAACATTCGCCAGATGACTACCGCGAAAAGCAACCCTCGTATCGTCCTCAGCCCTCCGCAGGTCAGTTTTTTTCATCAACATGGGTATTTAATGCTGGAAGATGCGGTGACCCCAGCAACCCTGCAGCAAATGCAATTAGAATTAGCCCAATGGATCGAGCAGAGCCGCGAGCACTCGAGCGCCTACGGTGAACAAATAGATGGCCGTCCACGGTTCAGCCTTGAGCCCGGACACTGTGCCCGGCACCCTGCCCTCCGCCGCATAGCATCGCCTATTGAATTGTCCGACTGCTATCTGGCCTTTATGCGCGACAATCCGGCACTGGATGCTGTGGCACAACTTATTGGTCCCAACATCAAATTCAATAATTCGAAAATAAATCTGAAACATCCGGGCTCATCAACTGCAGTCAAATATCATCAGGATTTTCTGTTCGAACCACACACCAACCAGGATCTGATTGCGGTACTGTTCTTTTTCGACGACGTCACACTGCAGAACGGTCCGCTAGAAGTGGTTCCAGGCAGTCACCTGGGACCATTCGAAAATTTATGGCATGACGGGGTGTTCACCGGTGCCGTTGATGAAGCAGTAGAAAAAGCCGCCAGATCAAGATCAGTCCCCTGTTACGGTCCCGCAGGCAGCGCCTGTCTTATGCACACCCGCCTGCTCCACGGCTCCGCACCAAACATATCCGATTCACCACGTACGCTTTGCATTCTTACTTATACTGCGGAGGACGCCTATCCACTGCAGCAAAACCATATTCCCAGTCGCCACGAAGGCGAACTGGTCAGAGGCGAGGCAACCAACAAGGTGCGTTGCTCTGACTACGAGATGGTTCTACCCGAAGCACCCAAAGGCGCCTCTTTTTTTGAGCAACAGGCCAAGAGCGTGTCTTAGCAGACTGCCTGGTATCGGCCCAACGCCAGCCTTTATCTGTTTGAACAAATCAGCCCTCCCGGACCACAATTATCAATTCAGCCAAGGCAGATAATGTAGGCTGTGGCCCACCGACGCCGAATACTTTTTATAATTAACCGGTTTTGCAGAAGGATGCTTTTCGGCAAGTTATAGAAACTGACACTTATCCAAGCCGACCATAAAAGGTCATACGCGCCGATTCCGACAGGGAGATATCGGGTTCGGTGTTATATGCGAGCACTACCAGCATTCGTGTGCGGTCACCCTTAACCGGTGTGACTCGATGGATTGAATTACGTCCCCGGAACAGCACCAGAGTGCCAGCGTTCATGGACAGCGTTTTTGCGGGTATGTCGCCATCCAGTATCTGCCCTGCAAGCGCATAATTCATCTCACCACTGTCGGCATCACGCACATCCTTAACATATTCGAACGCGCCGCCACTTTCAGGATTCTGGATCATCAGCGTAATGGCAAAGGAAGAATTATCAAAATGCCAGCCCAGCTCCTGTCCTTCGCTTGCATAGTGAAGGTTGACAGACGACATGGCGTCGCCGTATTCGAACAGTTCAACTTCATCAAGAACAGCGCATAGAAATTGACGGAATTCCATAGCGTTATAAAGCGTGTGTAACATCGATTCCCCGGGAATCTGATCGGTGGTAATACAGCCCTTTGATGAGGAAACTTCGCGGTTTCGTGAATGCTCAGCCGGATAATGCGGATCTGCCGGCTTGAGATATATATTATGGTTGCTGACGGTATAGTATGCGAGATGCTGGTTTTGCTCACCTTCACGCTGAATGCAGGCGACAGCCGGGGGGCTGACAAAATCAGCCATCACCAGCGCACCTTTATCGTCAAGTGTACGTTTGCACTCAGCACGGAAGTCAGCGTCGTTCAGGGGATATCGATTGAGGTCGATAATATTTTCGAGTCGTTGTTTCATATCATTGGTAGATCATGCCCGGTAATAGTCATGCAATATCGAATATGTTCATAAGTGTAATAAGAGTCAGCTGCCGCAATACACTGATTTTTCAGCATCTGCCAATAACTTCCACCTCAAAATGCATCTCTGACTATACGCTTTCCCGCTCAGATCCCATAGACTACGGACACCATAACACCGCGCACATTATCATCAACAACAGCTTGACCACCAATGGCCCGCAACCTGCAGAAATCCGCTTCAACATCCTGAAACTGCTTAGGTCCGCCTTTATACATATAATTGCAGAATACGGTTTTTCCAACATGCAATCGATAAAGATTTCACTGTACTTTATGCTGGCTTCACCTGTTAACGTGCTTAGTTTGTGATTGCCTGCAAGGGTAATCACATGGCATCCTGCAGGTGTTTTCATTTCTGCCTGGCGCCATGAACATCAATCTCGAAAAGTATCCCCTCGATGAAGAGATGCTCGCCTATATGGAGAAATGCGAAGCGCACTATCCAGCAAATAATGGAAAATTAAATCTCGAGGATAATCGCCGCCTCTATCTGGCAATGAGCCAGGTTTTCGAAGCGACAATACCAGCGGGTATAACCATCAGTGATCAGCAGGTAGCGGGGCGCAACGGCGCCATTCCAACCCGGACGTATAACTGCTCAGGTAACAATTCCGATGTCACCATCATGTATATGCATGGTGGCGGTTTTGTGGTGGGAAATCTTGACAGTCATCATTCTGTTTGCGCTGAAATTGCCGACAAAACCGGCTATCGGGTAGTCGCCGTTGACTACCGGCTGGCTCCTGAGCATCCTCACCCAGCGGCGTTTGAAGATTGCCTGGATGTGTTCCTGGCCATCGATCAGGGCAGCACAATTCTATGTGGCGACTCTGCAGGAGCCACACTAACCGGTTCTTTATGTGTCGCCCAGCAGGGCACTGATCGCCAACCCATCGCTCAGGTTCTGATCTATCCCTGGCTCGGCGGTGAACTGCATCAGCTTGAATCCTATTCCACCAATTTTGATGCACCGGGTCTCACAGTGGAGGATATTGAGGATTACCGCAAACTGCGCAGTGCAGGTATGCCATCGGACAACGATCCGATTTACTATCCACTGGCGCTTGCGGATTTTTCCGGCATGCCGCCTTGTCTGGCCATTGCAGCAGAGTTCGATCCGCTAAGAGATGATGCCGTGGACTATGTTGAACGGCTTGAGGCCGCAAGGGTAGAAGCGACCTGCCATGTCGAAAAAGGCCTGGTTCATGGCTATTTGCGGGCGCGGCACAGCAGCAGCAAAGCCGCTGAAAGTTTCAGCAGAATCTGTCAGGGTTTACGCGCCTTCGGCGCTAAACACCCATCGCAGCGCTGTATCGGTGTTTAACAGAATCTCTGAACAGACCCTGGCCAGGTTTTGTGGAATTTATTCAGGCCTGGTATTTGGTATCTACTGGATACCTCTCAGAGCGCTGGAAGCCTCGGGGTTTGAAGGCATGTGGGCCACCACGGTTTTCAATGGCGTCTCGACCCTGGTTGTTGCCCCGTTAATCATTTACTACTGGCGTAATTTTTTTCATCGGCGCTGGCGTTTTCACTTTATCTGTTTTGGCGTTGGCCTCGGCTATGCACTATATGCCTCTGCCTTTGTTTACACACAGGTGGTATCAGTGATCGTACTTTTTTACCTGATGCCTATCTGGGGGTTCCTGCTCGCCCGCTGGTTTATTGGTGATCCAATTACCCCGGCAAGGTGGTTTTCCATGATCATCGCCTTTGCCGGACTGTGGATCATCCTTGGCAAAGGCAACAACATACCGGTACCACAGAATGTCGGTGACTGGATGGCGCTGAGCTCAGGTCTTATCTGGGCTGCCCTTGCACTGATGCTGCTGACGGATAAAAAAGAAAACCCGCTCAATTACGCGGCAGGCTTTGTCGGCTGGGGGTTTATCACCTGCCTGGTGAGCGCAATAGTCGCGACCAGTCTGGGCTACAGCGCGCCACCCCACTGGCCTGCACTGGGTCATGAGTTAATCTGGCTGTTACCGTTTGCATTGATCGTTATTGTTCCAGCCGCTGTCGCCACTATATATGGGCCGACAAAACTAAATCCTGGAATCGTCGGCCTGCTGTTTATGACCGAGATCAGCGTCGGCACCATTACCGCTGCATTGTGGGCCGGTGAGCCGTTCGGCACACGACAAATCATTGGAATCATCCTGATCACCATCGCCGGAATACTGGAGACGGTGTGGTTATTTATTTCGACAAAAAAGGCCACAGATGCACTATAAGTCAGCGGCATGTTAAAAAAATACCAGGCACTGCTGCTGCCTTCTGTATGGCCGGACCGCAGCACCCTGGGTCTGATTTTAACCCCGCTACTGATTGCGCTGATATTACTCCTGCTCGACCGGTTCGGCATACAGCGCGGATACTATGCCTACTTCAGCGATACCGCGCTGTATGACGGCATTACCTCTGGCCAGCCCGCTTTTGTCGCTCAGTTGCATTTTTCACTCTCCTGTCTGTTGCTGTTTGTTGTGGTACCGCTGCTGTTTCATCTGTTATTGCCAGTTAAACAAATTTATCGCTATGGACTGTCGCTGCAAGCCGCCCGTGAGCATTTTCCCATCTACGGCCTGCTGCTTGGAATCATGCTGCCGGTGCTGTGGCTGGTTTCCTCATACCCTGAGTTCAACCAGTTCTACCCGATGTATAAACCCGAAGGACTCAGTGACTGGTTACTATATGAAGTGATTTATTTGCTGCAGTTTTTTGCAGTGGAGTTTTTCTTTCGCGGTTTCTGCCTTTTTCGTCTGGAAAAAATCGCCGGGCTCTATGCCATCGTATTGATGGTCATTCCATATGCACTGATCCATATCTATAAACCGCTGCCAGAGGCCATTGGCTCAATAGCTGCTGGTTTGATTCTGGGATACCTGGCAATTAAAACCCGGTCTATCTGGCCAGGTCTGTTTGTCCACGGTGGCGTGGCGTTCTCCATGGACCTGTTCTCATTGATCAGGAATGAATGGTTTGGTGGTTAATGCACCTTGCTGAAATTCAATCCGATCGTTTTCAGCTGCTCTACCATACTGACCAGTCCATTGGATCTGGTGGGCGACAGGTGATCTTTTAAACCAATTCGGTTAATAAAATATAAATCCGCCGCAACGATGTCTTCCGGCTTGTGGCCGGACAATACCCGTATCAACAGGGCGATGATGCCTTTGGTAATAATGGCATCGCTGTCGGCGGTAAATTCGACCTTTCCGTCCTGCAGTTCTGCATGCAGCCAGACCTGGCTCTGACACCCTGGAATCAGGTGCCTGTTATCCTTATATTGACCATCAATCAGCGGTAATTTCTTGCCAAGGTCAATAATATATTCATACTTGTCCATCCACTGGTCAAACAATTCAAATTCCTCGATCACCTCATCCTGCGTATCGTTTATGCCCATCAATTCAGTCATGGATTAGCTCAACATCTGCACCGCTTTTTGCAGAGCGGCAACCAGCGCATCAATATCTGCACGGTTGTTATATATGGCAAAGGAAGCGCGCACGGTGCCCGGAATACCATAAAAGTCCATCAACGGTTGAGTGCAGTGGTGACCGGTTCTTACTGCAACACCCTGCTGATCAAGTAAGGTCCCCACATCAAATGGATGCTGACCCGCAATGATGAATGAAATCACACTGGCCTTATGTGCTGCGGTGCCTATAATTTTCAGACCCGGTATCTGCAGCAACTGGGCAGTCGCGTATTCAAGCAGGTCCTGCTCATGGACTGCCAGGGCCTCAGGATCAAACTGGCTGACGTAATCAATGGCAGCAGCAAGGCCGAGACCACCGACGATGTTTGGCGTACCGGCTTCAAATTTATGAGGCAGCTTGTTGTAAGTGGTTTTTTTGAAAGTCACTTTTTCAATCATATCGCCGCCGCCCTGGTAAGGCGGCATGGCATTGAGTAACGACTCTTTACCATACAGAACACCCACTCCCGTAGGACCGAAAACCTTATGACCCGAAAATGCATAAAAGTCGACATCCAGCGCCTGAACGTCAGCTCGCATATGGGGAACACATTGGGCTCCATCCAGAAGCACAACCGCACCCCGCCCATGGCTCCTGGCGATGATCTCCTCCACCGGATTAATGGTGCCCAGGGCGTTCGATACATGGGCGACAGCCACCATCCTGGTTTTATCACTGAGCAGCGCATCAAATGCGGCCATATCCAGTTCGCCGCTGTGGTGAATCGGAATCACCTTCAACACTGCGCCTTGTTGTTCACAGATCATCTGCCACGGCACGATATTTGAATGATGCTCCATGGCAGAGATCATGACTTCATCTCCAGGCTGCAGATTGCTCCTTCCCCAGGAGGATGCCACCAGATTTATACCATCCGTAGTCCCGCGGTTAAACAGCACTTCGTGGCTGTGTGCGGCGTTGATAAATGCTCTCACCGTTTCCCGCGCCTGTTCATAAGCAGTCGTCGCAAGCTGGCTGAGATGGTGTACACCGCGATGAATATTTGAATTCTGCTCTCGATAATAAAGGTCAATGGTATCGATCACTGACTGTGGCTTTTGTGAAGTCGCGCCATTGTCCAGATATACCAGAGGACGACCATTTACAGATCGACTGAGGATAGGAAAATCCTTACGTACAGAGTCCACATCGAATCCGGTGGAATGGGCCTGTTTTGCAGCTACGTTACTCACGGCGGTATAAATCTGAAAAAGTTAGTGTTTTAAGATGGAACCAATCCATCTGGTTTCAATGGTGGTTTGAATGATTCCCTTACGGACTGTATGGCATTCTGTCAGACAAGACCGCCATTTACATGGAACATTTGCCCGGTGATATATCCGGCATCAGGTGATAGCAGAAATTC
>Ga0055584_100002621_pt1 | contig 17749 bp, 19 predicted proteins | sample OSDHelmetaG_FD_58716 | JGI IMG/M metagenome (GOLD analysis project Ga0055584, IMG submission 58716) | Pelagic marine sediment microbial communities from the LTER site Helgoland, North Sea, for post-phytoplankton bloom and carbon turnover... | ecosystem: Environmental > Aquatic > Marine >... | reverse complement strand
ATTCATTGTCATAGCTTGCCTGGCGTCCCGAACGGCGAGAGCTTGTGACGGAATGCCGGATATGAGAAAGCGCAGTGATGGCAACGCAGAAGACGGTTCTGGTGGAGCGCGAGGGTCGGATCCTGACCATCACATTGAATCGACCGGAGAAGCTCAACGCCTATAACCAGGCGATGAAGGATGAGCTCCGAGCGGCGTGGATCGAGGTTCGTGACGATCCCGATATTTGGTGCACGATCATCACAGGCGCTGGCCGGGCGTTCTCCAGCGGCGCAGACGTGTCCTCGCTGGAGAAGAAAAAGTTCACCAAACCGGATCGGTTTCGTGAACTGGCCATGATCGAAACGATTCGCGACCTGCCGACGCCGCGGCGGCTCGGAGTGATGAAGCCGGTAATCGCAGCGGTCAATGGCGTCTGTAACGGTAACCTCCTCGACCTGGTGACGGAGTCCGATATTCCGATCGCCTCCGATCGGGCCACTTTCATGGACTCTCATGTCTCGCTTGGATTTGTCTCGTCTCATGAGGTTGTTAATTTGGCACGTCGAATTCCGGTTGCCGCGGCAATGCGGATGGCACTGTTAGGCGCGAAGGAAAAGATGCCGGCTGATCGCGCTTTGCAGTTGGGGCTGATCACCGAGGTCGTGCCGCACGACGATCTGATGGCGCGTGCTCGAGAGTTGGCGGGTCTGGTTTGCGAGAACGCACCGCTCGCGGTCTGGGCAACCAAGATGGGGATCGTCCGCGGGCTGGGCTTGCCCGTGGAGCAAGCGGAAGAGATCGCTGCGGGGTATCTCGAGATCGGCGAGCAGACCGAGGACCACGCGGAAGGCCCGCGCGCCTTTGCGGAGAAACGTCCTCCTCGTTGGAAGGGTCGCTAGGCGCGGGCCCCGTCGTCGAGGATCACGCGCGGGCTCTGAAAGGATGCCGGCAGGACTTCGCCTATGATTTGGAAGTCAGTGCCTTCGATTGGATCCGCCTGGATCAGACCCACGGCTTTCTCCGGAGGGACCGCGGCGAGCAGTCCTCCGGAAGTCTGGGGGTCGAGTAGGAGTGCGATCCCTCCTGCGGCGTGGACCCCCTTCGCCTCGAGTTCGACCTCTTCGAGATAGGGCTGCAAGGCCTCGCTGCCGGTGGCAGACCAACCGACTGCGGCGAGTTCGCGAGCGCCCGGCAGTGCGGGCAGTTTGGCTAGATCCAACCGCGCCCGAACCTCGCCGGCAGCCAGCATCTCCAGTGCATGCCCGAGAAGACCAAACCCGCTGATATCAGTGCACGCATGAGCTCCAGTCTGCCCGAATACCTCGGCCGCAGAAGCATTGCTTTGGCGCATCGAGGCGATACTCGATGCCCACCAATTGGCGGGACACTCGCCCCCGCGAGCGGCCGCGAGCAGAATCCCGGTACCCAGAGGCTTGCTCAATACGAGGAGGTCGCCGGGTTGCGCGCCGCCCTTTGTCAGCGGATCGTCACCGATTTCACCGAATACGGTAAAGCCGATCAGGGGCGTTTCGACTTTTACCGAGTGGCCCCCGAGAATTTCAACGCCAAGTTCGTCGAAGGCTTTTTGCGCGCCTCGCTGAAGGGACGCGAGATCGTTGGCGGTCCCTTGGGCGGGCAGTCCCGCGAGAACCAATGCTTGTCGGGGCGTTGCTCCCATCGCATAAATATCACTGGCTGCATTGATCGCACCGATCTCCGCCACCAAGGCCAGGTCGTCGGCGAAGGGCGGGAAGGCGTCCGTTGTGACGACGACCCGACGGTTGGCGGCGGCTGTGAAAATCGCAGCATCGTCGCGGTCGGCGAGCGTAATCGTCGCACGGCCCTGTTCGCGGCCGGTTGGGTCGGACGGCTCGTTGCCTGTACTCTTGAAGATCGCTTGATCCAGGATCTCGGGCGCGACTTTTGCCGAGCACCCTCCGCAGTCGCCCATCTCTTCCTGCATTCGGGGGTCGGGGCCGGTAAACGAGTCGACTCTGGGGGGCCGATGCTGGCTCAGGAACCGTGTATCGATCTGCTTTTTGAGTTGCCACCAGATCTTCCCATGACGGGTCCGGCCTCGATAAATGGCGAGGGCGCGTCCGTCGCCGGTCGAGAGAAGTCGCAGGAAATCTTTCTGGGGTCGGTAGGGCTGCAATCGCCCCCTTCCCCGCATGGCAGCACGAAGATTTTGGTTGAGGACAGGCCCCTGGCGCACGGCGTGGACCCCGGAGCGGGGTGTCATGGGAAACTGGTCGATTTGGGCCGTGTCGCCGGCTGCGAAAACCGAATCGGTTCCGCGACATCTTAAATCCCGGCCGGTGAGCAGAAAGCCGTCAGCCGTGGTGACCAATCCGCTCGTGGGTAGCCACGAGAATGGAGCAGCTCCCGTCGCCCAAAGAATTGTCTGGCCGCGGAAAATCTCGCCCGCGGCTGTACGCACGCCGCTGGCATCCGGTTCGAGACGACCCAGGCCGCGCCTTACCTCGATCCCGTATTGCTCGAGCAGATCCAACGCTCGCTGCTGTGCGGCCCGAGAAACGTCCGGGAGAACCTGGGACGCAGATTGGAGAAGGGAGATGTTCGCTTCGGGGACATCCCGCAAAGCGGCACGGAAGGCGAAGGCCAGTTCGACTCCGGCAGCGCCACCACCGATGACCAGAAGCTCAGGGTCCCGTGTGCCGGCGCGAATTTCCGCGACAGCGTGCTGAATTCGAGTGAGCGCGCTGGTCAGTGGTCGCACCGGAATAATCCCCGGGTTCGTGGCGCCGTCAGGCATATCCTGCATCCGGGCTCCGATGTCGAGGGAGAGGACGTCGAAATCCAGATTGGCGCCTGACACAAGGCGTATCGTTCGTTCGCCGCTATCAACCGCTGCGACGGCATCTTCGAGGAAACGCACACGCGCACGAGCGGCCAGCGCGGCAACATCGATGGTACATGCATCGCGCGGGAACAGGCCCGCAAGCATGCCGGGCAGCATCCCTGAGTAGAAGGTTTCCCGATGTGGGTTCACCAGCGTGATTTCATTGCCGGGAATGGGCGCCATGATCAGGGATCGCAGGACCGCTAACTGCGCGTGGCCTCCCCCGGCCAGAACCAACTTTCTCGGCAGCTTTCTGGTCACTCGCCTGATTCAGGTTTGGGGCTGGCTTCCGCTCCGCCGGAGTCGGAAGAGCGTCGTTTGCGCCGACGGCGCTTCTTCTTGCCCCCTTCTTCACCCGCCCCCGTCGTTGCCGAGCCAGATGATGATGCGCTTGAGGCGCTTTTACTGCGGGGGTTTCCACCCCGGCCATCACGACGATTGCCGCTACTGCCGCCGCGTCCACGCGAGTCGCCTGGGCGTCCTCCTCGCCCACCGGGGCCAGGCTTGCGCGGTCGACGAGGCGCGCGCTTGAATTCGACCAGAAGTTCGCTGTCCGGGAAGTCGTATGGCAGTTTGAAACCGACGTACTTTTCGATCGCTTCAAGTCCCTCGACGTAACGTTCACACGCCAGAGAGATCGCTGTACCTGAAGCGCCTGCGCGTGCTGTGCGCCCGACGCGGTGCACATAGTCTTCGGCGTCGAGGGGAAGATCGAAGTTGATGACATGCGAGACATCTTCGATATGGAGCCCGCGTGAGGCGACGTCCGTAGCGACAAGAATGGGCACGGTCCCTTCGCGAAACTCCTCAAGAATTCGCATCCGCTTGCGCTGGTCGATATCGCCGGTGATCTGTTCGGCTCGATAGCCGTTCAGTTCCAGAGTTCGGACGATATCGTCGGCCATGCGGCGCATATTCGTAAAGACAAGCGTCCGCTCGGGTTGTTCTTTTTTCAAGAGGCCGAAAAGTGTCGGGAACTTTTCGTCCTGGCCCACGTGGTAAAGTACGTGCTCGACTTTTTCGGCGGTGACCTGTTCCGGCTGAATCTCGACCTTGACCGCGTCGTTCATGAAGACGAAGGCGAGCTCCATCACATCGAACGAGAGTGTGGCCGAAAATAGCAGGGACTGGCGCTCTTCCGGGGGTGGGCAACGTTTCATCAAAAAACGCAGGTCCTTGATGAATCCCATGTCGAACATGCGGTCGGCTTCGTCAACTACGACGGTTTCGATTGAGCGAAGATCGTAGACGTGCTGCTTGTAATAGTCGATCAAGCGGCCCGGCGTTCCGATCAGAAGATCGACTTCCTCGGCGAGATCTTCGCGCTGCTTGCGATAATCCACTCCGCCGTAAACGACCTGAACTTTAAATCCGGTTTCCGCTCCCAGAAGTTTCGCGTCGTTTCCGATCTGGATGGCCAACTCGCGGGTGGGCGCGATGACCAGAGCGCGTGGCGCTCCTTTTTTGCGCTCACGTTTGTTGAGCAGCAGTCGAGAGAATACGCTGATCAGGAAGGCCGCCGTTTTGCCGGTGCCGGTTTGTGCCTGACCAGCGACATCTTTCCCACCAAGCGTGATTGGCAGCGTTTTGGCCTGAATTGGGGTGCAATTCTCGAATCCGGCTTTCGCGATACCCTTTTGCATTTCGTCGGGCAGGTCCAGCTCGTCAAAGCGGACGATTTCTACCTCGTCGGAGCGGTGGGTCGCGACCGGGATGGATGGGGCTTCAGTTGTTTCTTCGTTCATTCGTTGCTCAAAGGCCCCGAATTCATGGAGCTCCCTGCCCGACCTTTAGCAGAGCAAGCCGTTTGCTTCCATGTGGGCGAAAATGGCCTCGACGGAGCCCCTCAAGCGGAGGGGATCAGGCCCGCAGGCCCCACCAGGCCACGGCCCCGACGACAAGGACCTGGATCTCGGTGATCACCGCCCCACGCCATTGATCGGTGAGCGCTGCGGTGACCAGAACCAGCGCACTCACGGCAACCACGATCGGAAGGACGAATCGATCGGCGTCCGGATTCGAGGCCTCGGGCTCGGTGGCCTCAGGCTTTGCCGATCGTTTCTTCTGTCCTGGCTTTCTCGATGATTTGCCCATGAATTGATTCGAATCATGCACCGGGGCTTGCTGCAAATCGAGACAGGCTGGTCCTGTAGCCGGCTTGCTGCAGAATTTGCTGGATCTCTGCGGCGTTTTCGCCGCAGAGCGCGAGGATCGCGCCGCCACCGCCGGCACCTGTCAGTTTGGCGCCGAGGGCGCCTCCCTCGAGAGCGACTTCGACCGCGTCGTCCAGTTCGCTCGTCGAAACCCCGAGCGCGCGGAGCAATCCGTGATTCATGGTCATGGCTTCGCCGAGGAAAGCGAGGTTCCCGGCACGGAGCGCTTGATCAGCCTCGCCAACCAGCGCGGTGATGGCATCGAAGACCGGCTGATAGATTGCGGGCTGCGCGCGTGCCCGGTCCCCCAGCGCACCGACTGTCGATGAGGTTGTGTGCCGGGTGCCGGTCTCCACGAGCAGTAACACCAGTTCAGCGCCCAGGGGCACGTTCTCGTAGGCGAGCGGCGGACCGATCTGGAAGCGCAGCACGCCTCCCATCGCCGCTGTTGTCGCGTCAATCCCCGAGGGCCGGCCGTGAAAGATTTTCTCGATGCTATTGGCGGCCACGGCCACCTCTGCATTCGACCAGATCTCCTCTTGCCCGGCCAGACAGGCTCGCACGAGACCGACCGCGAGCGCTGCGGAGCTGCCGAAGCCGACCGCCTCGGGTAACTCGCTCCGGATCGACAAGGAGAGACCGATGCTATCGGGGATTCCGGTAAGTGATGCGGCTTGTCGGAATGCCTCCGCCAGACGCGGATCAGCACCCGTGGGCACATCGCGTGCCTGTTCCCTTGCCGGCTGCAAGGAGATTTCGACGCCCTGCTCCAGCCCTGCCGCGATTGCGGGGCTGCCGTGGACGACTGCATGCTCGCCCAGGAGGATGACTTTGCCCGAAGCCCACCCCGTTGCTCTCTCCGCTCTGAATTTTGACATCCGGGTCGAACGGGGGCCGTCAGGCCTTCGCATCCTCGGCAAGCAAGCGTCGCGCAGCCTCAATTTTGATCTCGCCCTTTTGGATCAGGAGCTCGGCGATCTCCTCGACGCGATCGTCGGGCACCCCGGCTCCAGATGCGACTGCTCGCGCGTGCCGCGCCATATGACCTTTCTGGATGCCTTCGGTCGCCAGCGCGCGAAGAGCCCCGAAGTTCTGTGCGAGGCCGACCGCGGCCATCACGGAAGCAAGCTCGGTGGCCTTCTCGCAGCCAAGAAGTTTCAGTGCGAGGCGCGCTCGTGGATTGCCGTCGACCGTCGCGCCGACCACGCCTACGGCGATCGGAATTTCGATTCGGCCGCGGAGGCCCTGCTCCGTTACCCGCCATGTAGACAGCGCTGTATAGCTGCCTTTCTGTGCCGCGAAGGCATGGGCGCTGGCTTCCAGGGCGCGCCAGTCGTTCCCGGTGGCAATGGCGACCGCATCAATGCCATTCATGATGCCTTTATTATGGGTGGCTGCGCGATAGGGGTCCGCCTCGGCAAAGAGGCTCGCCAGTTCGATAGCGCGGGCGACTTCGGCACCGGAGCGATCCGGCATCTCCAGAGCTGCAAACGTGTAGAGGGCCTCGGCTCGCGAGACTCGCCGGTCCGGCAAGTTGGAGAGGATGCGGAGGTGGGCCCTGCCACCTGAAAGCGCCGCGACCTCCGGTGCCAATTCCTCGGCGATGGTATTGATTGCATTTGCGCCCATCGCGTCGCCAACATCGATATGGAGATGGACCACGACAAAGGTATGCTCCATGGGCGCGGGCAGAATCCGGACGTCGATGCTCCGCGCGCCCCCACCGCGTCGCGCCATGCCCGGCGCCAGCGCGTCGATCCGCTCCATCAAAGTGCCACTGGCGGCTTCGATCGAAGCCTTGGCTTGTTCTGGGTCGGGGACATCGACCAGTTGGATTTGGGCGATCATGGAGGATGGGTCGCTCTCGGCTCGAAAGCCACCTCCATCAAGTGCCAGACGGGCCGCGTTCGAGGCTGCCGCGATGACGGAGGGCTCTTCGGTAACCATCGGGACCAAACGGTCCTCGCCATCCACTCGAAAATTCAGTGCGACCCCCATTGGGAGTGCATAAATGCCCACGGTGTTTTCGGTCAGTTGTGCCGCGCGCGACAGGGCGAGCGGCGCTTCATTGCGCAGATCCGCCATTTCTTCCGGGTTCAAATCCCAACGTCTGGCCAATTCCTCCTGGCGGTCGGCAATGGAAAGCCTGTGAAAGCCCGAGATTCTAGACTCTTGTTTGTGTTTCATCGAGCGCCTTTCCCCCGCCTGGAGGGGGCGGTCTCCCACTGCCGAAGCTTGGGCCCCCGGATGTGGTCGGCCTTGCCCAGCTCTCGCAGGTTCTTGCTACCCGTCAAGAGCATCGCGATTTTGAGTTCGTGTACCAACTGTTCGACAAATTCCATCGCGCCCGGGACCCCACCCGCTCGGTAGGCCTGATACACCGGGAGAGCGACGCCGGCGATGTTCGCTCCGAGCGCGATGGCGCGAGCGATATCGAGGCCGGTACGAATTCCACCGCTGGCGATCGTGGTCAGGCCCAGACCCTGCACCTGCACAAGACTGCCGGCCGTCGGGATGCCCCACTCGCGGTACACTTCGCCGGGGCCCTGACCAGGAGTTTCGCGCAGGGCCTCGATCCGGATCCAGGAGGTTCCTCCTGCCCCGGAAAGGTCGAGGTTGCGGATCCCGGCCTCCTTGAGCCGAACGGCGGTGGCACGGGAGATTCCGCAGCCCGTTTCCTTGGCGATCACGGGAACTTGAAGGCCTCTCTTCAAGCGACGGAAAGCTTGCAGGCCTCCACGGAAATCTCGATCGCCCTCGGTTTGGATCATTTCCTGACCTACATTGAGATGGAGGCAGAGGCCGTCTGCCTCAAGAGAATCGATCAGCGGAGTATATTCCGGAAGTTTCATGGTGCAGGCCTGCCCAAGCCCGATATTCGCAAGGACGATGGTCGTCGGTGCGTATTTGCGGACCTCGTAGGTCCAGGCCGAGTCGGGACGGCTTTGCATTGCTCGTTGGCTTCCCACTCCGAACGCGATTCCGCAGGCTTCTGCGACTTTCGCCATATCGCGATTCACCGCGAAGGCCTGACGTGTGCCCCCCGTCATTCCTGTAATGATCAGAGGCACCGCCAACGTCTTGCCCAACCACTTTCTGGTGGTGTCGAGTTGATCATAGGAGACATCCGGCAAGGCTTCGTGGATGAGTTCGACCTCTTCCAAAAGGGTGGTTTTGTGCTCGGTGCCGACATCTTCGCGCAGGCATAGGTCCAGATGGTCCTGCTTGCGTTCGGCCAGAAGGTCTTCCGCGGTGGATTTTTTTCGGCCGCTCATCGTGTGCTCTCCTGTTGCGCTACAGCACCGTTTCCGGTGGTTTTCAGAGCAACGGTTCCAAGGGAATTAATCACCGTGTCCTTTTGCCAGAACGGCGGCTCCGGTGCACGGATGAGCGCAACGGCGCAATCACCGCCGCCCGCTCCCGAGGGCTTGATGGACAATGCGCTCTCTGCGCGACTACGCGCTTGCAATCGACGCAGTTCCGGGCTCCAGACCGGTATGCCGGAAATCACCGGAAGGCGTGCGAAGAGTTCCCCACCGTCTGCGAGTGCTCGAAGTGCGAGATCCGCGTTGTTGTTCAAGCAAGCCTTCCGGAAATCCTGGGTGGCCTCGGTCATGCACGTGTTCCAGGCGCGCAGGGCTTGCGCGCCCGCCTCGCTCAGGGGGCCGTGTCCTGCAAGTGCGTGGCGAAAATGTGCTGCGCGTGGGCCGCTGCGCGCGGGTCGTCCGGTCGCCAGGGCTCGGAGGTCCAAACCCGCCGGGAGCTCGAGTGGGGCGACCGAAAGACCAGGCAGATTCGTACGCGCCGCTTCGCTGATATTGCGGGGCGGTGGTGCGTCGCCAATGCCTTCCACCCAGGCCAACCCGCCTGTGGTGATGGCCGCGACGTCGGCACCGGAGCCTCCCTGCTGTGCCAGTCGGTGTGCCTGAACTCCGAGCGTGATGCGGCGAGTTTGGTCTCGAATCGATGCCGCGCCCGGGAGTTCGGCGACTCCGGCGAGAATCGCCGCCGTGATCGCGGCGCTGCCTCCAAGGCCGACTTTTGGGGTGCCTCGGTCCAGGGTTTCGGCGGGGGCAATTTCGAGGTCCAGATCTGCGATCCCTGCTGCGCGACACCCGACCTGCACTGCGGCCACGGCGAAGCGCATGCTCTCGGGGGCTCTGTTCACTTCTTCCAAATTCGGAGGACAAAGGTAGGATTCCCCACCTTTGCGGATGATCCGGATCTGACCGGACCCGGAGCGCGCGGAAATCTGGCATTCCAACCGCCTGTCCGTTGCGCAAAGAACGGCGGGCTCACCGGCCGTCACGGCGTACTCGCCGAGCAGGAATAGCTTGCCGGGAGCGCTGGCGCTTATTTCCAAGGGGCCTTGCCCTCAAGAACACGAACACCACTGCCGGCGCGAGCTTGTAAAACCCGCAGGACGGCGGGGACCGATTCGAGCTTCGCTGCTACGGCCCCCATATCTTGTTGTTGACAGAGAACTTTGACTTGAGGCCCTGCGTCCATTGTGAAGTAGGCGTCGAGGCCCGTCGCGCGCAGTTCGCGTACCGCTTCCATGACGTGCAAGGTTGCCGGTTGCCAATAAAGGACGGCCGGTCGAGCGGCCATGGTGACTGCGTGCATGCGCAGCGTGCTTTCCTCGGTGATTCTGCCGACGGTCGGAAAATCCCGGGCATGAATCGCGTGACGCATCGATTCGAGGTCATCTTCCTGTGCGGCCAGCCATCCAGAGTAAAGAGGTGAGGTTTCGGCGACGTGCTGCATCGCATCGCGAGAGGATGTTTTCTTTTGGCCTTCGTCCAGGATCGCAACGACCATTCCGAGCGCCCAGTCTTCGGCTGGCAGGAGAGGATCCGCGAAGGAGTCGTCGCCGCCAGGGTCGGTGCCACGGTGCCATTCGACGAGGCCTCCGAAAACCGAACGAGAGGCGGAGCCGGATCCTCGTCGAGCGATCGCCGAGAGTTCGCGACGGGATGCAGATACCTCGAGGAACGAAAGCGCGGCAGTGGCTGTTGCGCAGTAGATGGCTGCGGAGGACGCCAGACCGGCCGCGACCGGAAAATTCGTCTCTATATTTACTGCCAGCGGGGTCTCGCTATCGTACGTTCTGGCGACCCAGTCCAGAAAACTGACCATTTGGTCGTATGCCCTTCCAGGGACCGTCTTGCCGCGGCTCGTAAAGCGATCGGCGGGACGCATCGAAATGGTCGCCTCGGCCTCGAGCCCTTCGAGCGTCAGGGAAATGCTCCCGACTGCCGGCAAATTCGCTTCGGGGTCGCGCTTGCCCCAGTACTTCACGAGCGCCACGTTGGCACACGCGCAAGCTTTGGTCACTCGTTCCGTATTGTCCACCCTTTGCAGTTACTCTGCCCCTCGCTCGCTGGCAAATCTCCGCCGATCAAACGGAGAAGTGGCAACTTTTCGCCGATCGGGACCGAGGCTGGTCCAATTTCGGTGATGCAGAACAGGGCACGGCATTTGCGTAACTGAGAAGAGCAAGGGTTGGAGGGCTTTCGAATATCTATGGCGTTCGCCCGTCTTACCTCAAGTCAGCCGGAGGTGCGTCCGGCGGAGGATACAGAAATGCAAATAAAAAATGATATCAAGGTTCGTGATATGCGTCATCAACTCGAGATGACTCAGGAAGAATTCGCTCAGGAACTCGGAATCACCGTCAGTACCGTGAACCGATGGGAAAACGGACATTCCAACCCGAGTAAACTGGCGCGAGCCACTCTGGAGCGAATGGCCTCCCGCCATGGCGTGGTGGTTGCGGCACCCCACAGACCCGCGAGGTTCCCGTCAGGAGACTGAAAAGGATTACGGACCTCGGAAGAATCTGAGGCTTTCGGCCGGCCCGGCCGAAAGTGCGAGCGGCTGTGGTGATCCCAGTGCGCGTGAGGCCGGGTTGATATCTTGTTTGGGGTTCTGTGATTACGGGCGATCTTGCTCGGGTGCGGGACCTGAACAGGAGGTTACGTCGGCGGGCCGTCAACTCCGTTCCGGCCCCAGGTCTTGCTCAGGCGTCGAACTCCAGAGGTAAGGGGTTTGTCGGGGTCGTGGCTTCCTCGGGTTGCGTTCCGAACCGGGCTTGCAGTCCGAGTATGGCTCCAAGGTGGACCAGATCTTTCTGGTCCAGCAGGAGCATAGCCATATCAGCTTCGCTGAAGGTATTTTCCATACCTTTACGATAAGCCCGAAACAGGCGTGCGCAAGTCCCAAACGGGCCGTTGCTCGGCCCTCGATTCCGGGACCGAGCCGCCGGGGAAAGGTTGTCTAGCGATGGTCCCCGGTGAACCGAAATTCGGTCGTACCGTCGAGTTCCTCGGGGCTCACGAAATAATCCCCGTCGGTTGTGACATTCCAGATTCCGGACGCGGTTGCCTGGTCTCCGCCCGAGACCGCACCTGCGATCCCGCCCACGAAGGCCCCGGTAACGCCAACGACCAATTTCACGGGAAAGTATAAAATACTGCCGATGGTGGAGCCCACCGCCAGCAAAGCTCGCTTTGTTCGGTCAAGATTGGGCGAGTCGCTCCTCGGCTGCTGGCCGAGAGACTCGAGCTCGCCGGGCTCGGCATAATTGGACCATTTCCCGAGATCTCCGCCACGGGCTCCCTCGGTCGATTTGATGGGGGCCCCGACAATCACGGCCTCCACGTTACCAGCTTTTTCCACGGTCAAGACTTCGTCCTCGGCAACGGCGAGAGCGTCGGCTGCGGCAGCCGCGGGAAGGAACGTCACTGCCGCCCCTGCGAGGCAAAGGCTGAGGATCAGGCGCTTCGAGATTGCCTGAGGGCGGACGGTCGGTCTGGTCGGTTCTTGAATCATTTTTTCCTCTCCGAGTCGGAATTCCTTTCCAAGCTTGCCCGCTACGGTGCTCTGGATCAAGCCCTCCAGATTTTTCGGGGCATTTTCAAGGGTTTGGCAGCAAGACCTTCGTAATCTTTACCGCCTATCCTTGCGGAGGGGGACCCGTGCGCTACCCTTTGCGTCGGTCGACCCTATTTATGACGGAATTTGCTCGATGCTTTTTGTTGGTGCTCTGCCAAAGCGCGGTCGGCGGGATGCTTTCGCTTGCCGTCCCGCCCTTCAGGGATGTGGAGCGCGGATTCTACAAGTCCACAGGGGTCATCTACTTTCTTTTCGGTCTGCTCGGGGCTGGCGGTACTATTTATCTATATTTTTCCCGGCCGGAGAGCTCGATCGGGGCCGGAGAGACGGCCTTGTGGATGGCCTTCCTCCCGGTGATGGCTCTCTATGTATCGACCCTTTGGGGCGAGGCGGAGTTGGCGCGGGCGCGACTCTTCCCGCTCGGCCTGGGGCTCGGATTTCTGGCCTTGGGCGTGAGCGCCGTGTCCCTGTCGTCCGAATTCGGTTTTGCGGTTCAGGTTCTTGCCGTTCTGACGAGCTTTGCCGGCGCGGGCGTCCTCGGGGGCGTTTGGACCGGAATGTGGTTCGGTCATTGGTATTTGATCGATATCGAAATGGATATCGAGCCTTTTCGGAAGTGCTTTCGGTTTTTTCTGGGAACCCTGATTTTCGAGACCGCGGTCCTCGCCATCGGCATCTTCGGCATGTGGCTGCTCGGAGGCTCCGGTGAAGAGCGCTTCTTTGGGTACTCGACGGCTGTGGCCCTCCGAGTGCTCCTCGGTCCTCTGCCCGCTCTCGGGATTGCGCTGATGGTCTATCGTGTCTTGGTCATCCCGCAGACCATGGCCGCAACCGGCTTATTCTATATCGAGCTGATATTCGTTCTCACCGGAGCTTTTATCGGCCGGTACATCACCTTCCTGACCGGATTTCCTCTCTGAATCGAGAGGCGCGGGAAAGAGCCGAGATGCCCGCAGGCCTCGTGACGTCCAGCCGACATCGAAACCGACTTCAAGACCTTCCTTCAGCGCTATTTCGGGGGGCTTGCCGCGGAACGCCTTGGCCAAGGTGACGAATTGCAGGTCGAATTCGACCTCACGACCTGTCGCACTGCGCAGGAGGCCTCGTCGGGTGGCGTGCGAAAGGCGCACGACAGTGCCGCGGTAGAACAGCTCGGCGGGCACGATGTCAGACATAGGCCGGTACACAACCAGCGAATCTTCCGGCACGCAATCCCGTAGATGCGATTGTCTTCCGAATTCTGTAGTTTGTTTATGTGCTCTTCTGGATACACCTTCTCGCAACAGGCGGATTTCTCGGTTCGACCCTTGGCTTGGCCCTATTTACCGTCGGGCACGCTCGGCGTGCGCCCGACCCAAGGCATTGCCGGGCGCGTCTTGCTCATGTTCTGAAAATTTATGATCCTCTGGCGATCGCCCTTCTCGGTTTGATGGTGATGACTGGCGCCTGGAGCATCACCGGCCTGAAGGCGGAATTGGGTGAGGCCTATTTTTCCACCTTCGCCACTTTTCTTGCTGGAAAGCTCACCCTCGCTTTTTTGGTGGTGATGTCGGGCACCTGGGTTTCCATGGGCATTGGGCATCGGGTGGTTCGAGAAGAGGAATGGGGTGAGGATGTGGACGAAAAGCTGCTGAAAAGTCGGCTCGGTCGCCTCGGAGGCGCTGCCTGGACGACGGTCCTGCTGACCCTCGCTACCGTCTGGATATCAATCAGGTCATGAACCGGCTTTGCCGGTGGGAGAGAAACCAATGTTAATTCCTGCAACACAATTACGCGTCGGCATGGTGATCATGCATAACAAGGAACTGCATCGGGTATTTCACGTCATGCACGTCACTCCGGGAAACTGGCGCGGCATGGTTCAGACCAAGCTACGGAACCTGCGTTCGGGCAACACGGCGGAACACCGATTCAGCTCCAGTGACAAAGTCGATCGGGCAACGCTCGAGCAGAACGAGATGGAGTTTCTCTACGCGGATGGGGAGACTTTCCATTTCATGAACACCGAGACCTACGATCAGATCGAGTTGACTGTCGACGACCTCGGAGACGCACGCAAATTCTTGCTCGCGAATATGAAAATCGATGTGGAAAGTTTCGAGGGGCGACCCCTCGGCGTGTCGCTGCCCAAAAACGTGGACCTCAAGGTCGAGGAGACGGCTCCGGCGATCAAGGGCGCCACGGCAGCAGCACAGCTCAAGCCCGCCACGACCGAAACCGGTCTAGTCGTGCAGGTGCCAAGCTTCATCTCGGTAGACGATGTGATTCGAGTCGCGACCGAGACCGGCGACTACGTCTCCCGCGCCAAAGATTGAGCGGCAGCAGGAGACGCGCTTCGCAGGCTATCGGCCTTTCCATGCGGGGGCGCGCTTCTGCGCGAATGCGAGCGGCCCTTCGATCATATCCTCGGAGCTGAACAGCGCACGCACCGACGGGTATTGACCCGGATTGATAGACTCCTGCAGCGGGCGGTCCAGGCTGCCCATGGCGGTTTCCTTGGTTGCTCGAATGCTCAAGGGAGAACACGCCAGAATTTCGGCGACCCATCTCTCGGTGGTGGCGCGAAGATCCTCAGTTGCGGCCACCTCGTTCACCAAGCCGAGATTCTGTGCCTCCGTGGCGCTGATTCGCTTGCCTGTGAGCATCATGCCCATCGCCATCTTGAGTGGAACATGCCGCAGCAATCTTTGGGTGCCACCGGCCGCAGCGTAGAGGCCGACTTTCGGCTCGGGGAGTGCAAAGCTCGCACTTTCGGCAGCGATGATCAGGTCGCAACTCAGAGCCATTTCGAAGCCTCCACCAAGAGCGAAGCCGTTGACCATGGCGATCACCGGTTTGTTCAGGTCAAACCTGTTGGTCAAACCACCAAATCCGCTTTCGGGTGGCGCGGCTAGCTTCCCCTGGTTTTCGGCAGTCCATTTCAGATCGTTGCCTGCCGAAAATGCCTTCGTCCCTGCTCCCGTCAAAACAGCAATCCAGAGATCGGGATCGTCGCGAAAGTTGTTCCACACCTCGTGTAATTCTTCGTGGCAAGGTGGATGCAGGGAGTTCATGACCTCGGGGCGATTGATCGTGATCCAAAGCACTCGTTCTTTAGTTTCCGTTTCTATGAAATTGCTCATCATCGCAGTCCCTTCTTCCATGGTCCGGGTATATCCGGTTTTCGACACGGGATGTAGCCTCGGACTTTTTTACGAAGAAAGAAACACAGTCGATTTACAAGAGTTTGGTTAGGGCGTATTCTGGCCGTGATGGTTCGGGCGAAACACAGCGCCCGGGGATCTGGATGACGCGGTGAAGCCGCGTGGATCTGGTGAATCATGCGCACGGCACAGGAACGGCGGCTGGGACGTGCGGGCGGGTCTGGTCCCGCGGAAGAGTCGGACCGTTTTGACGGTGCGACGGCGCCGAGAATGGAGGTGGTCCAAATTGGCTGATAGTACATACACGGTGATCTGTGAGGTGGTGGCCTCCTAGGCCAGTCACGGTAATATCGTGGTGGCCTGGAGATCCAGGCACCATCGGCCCCGGGGGCGCCCTGTACAACCGGCAGGGCCCGCGCCTTTGACGCTAGTCGTCGGAACACGCGCGAGAAAACGTCCTCGGGGTTTTTTTATGCCCGCTGTCTGTGGAGGCGGCCCCGTGAGCACTCGGAAGATCAGAGCTCTCGCCGCCGGACGCACCGGAGAGAGTGATGTCTGGGCTCAGCCGCCGCCCAGAGGCGGGATCAGTCCAACGACCTGCCCCTCGGCCAGAGATACCGTCAGGTCTGCGCGTTCATTGTTGATAAAGGCTGCACCCGCATGACCTTCGGGAATCCCGAGTGCGCTGACGGCGTCCTCGGCCGTGGCTCCCTCGGGAAGCTCCAACTCGATTTCGTCGCTTCCGCCCTCGGGAGCGAATTTTCGCAGGCCTGCGAAGAGTTTGATTGTGACTTTCATTTGGTCTGTCTCAGTGCAGGCCGCAAAACTCTTCGTAGTCGATGAGTTCGGTTATGGTCGGGGATTCGCCGCAAACCGGGCACTCCGGATCGCGACGAAGCTTCATGGTGTTGATTTCCATGGCGAGGGTATCCAGATGCAGGAGCCGGCCCATAAGGCCTCGTCCAGCCCCCAGGATCAACTTTACCGTCTCAACCGCCTGAATGCAGCCGATCAGACCGGGCAGGACGCCAAGTACGCCGGCCTCGGCGCATGAAGGAGCAGCTCCCGGAGGTGGTGGCTCGGGGAACAGGCATCGGTAGCAGGGGCCTTCGTGGGGCTTGAAAACCGTCGTCTGGCCTTCGAACTGAAAAATGCTGCCGTGAACGTTTGTCTTGTTCAAAAACACACAGGCGTCATTGACGAGATATCGGGTGGGAAAGTTGTCGCATCCATCCACGATGATGTCGTAGTCAGCAAAGAGGCTCATGACGTTTTCGGAGCTGATGCGCTCCTGATAGGGCACGACTTTGACGTCCGGATTCAGGCCCTGCAGCGTCAATTGAGCTGATTCGACCTTGGGCATCCCGACTCGCTCTTCGGTATGCAGGATCTGGCGCTGGAGGTTGGATCGATCCACGGTATCGTCGTCGACGATACCGATGGTGCCCACTCCGGCCGCAGCGAGATAGTAGGCCGTCGGCGAACCGAGACCGCCTGCGCCGATCAGAAGGACTTTGGCATCGAGAAGTTTTGCCTGTCCCTCTTCGCCTACCTCAGGCAGAAGAAAGTGGCGGCTGTATCGCTGCAGCTGGTCGGGCGTGAATTGATGGTCTTGTGTCCATGGGTGCCCGGCTCCCTTCCAGACGCCGTAGCCCCCTGCCATCGATACCACATCGGTGTAGCCCATTTCCTTGAGGGCGCGCCCGGCTATCAATGATCGCGTCCCTCCCTGACAATAGGCGACGATCGGCGTGTCTCGATCCGGAATGGCGGTTTCGATCTGAATTTCAAGAAAACCCCGGGGAACCGAGACCGCCTCGGGAAGGTGGCCTTCCCGAAACTCTTCTTTTTCACGAACGTCGAGAAGGACCGCCTTACCGAGTCCCTCGGCTATTCTGGCGGATACCTCGTCTGTCGATACCTCGGGCACGATGGCGCGGGCATCCTTGAGTACATCTTGCAGGCTGCGTTTCATGATTCACCTCGAATTTACCTCGATTTACTAGCATGTGAATCTATGGGCTGCCTTATCCCATCCGAAGCGGGGGAAGCGCCCTCCTCGGCCGCTTTGACGGCCAACATCAACTCCGCCATATCCTGGGTCACCAGGCGGCTGTGAATAAAGGTCACCGCCAATGCGAAAACCTGGAGAAAGATCGTTGCCATGCCCGCATAGATCAATGTCTCCACGGACGCATTCTCATGTCCGACTGAAACTCCGATTACCATCGTGACGATTGCGGAGATGAGCGCGATAAGCGCAAGCAGCGCCGGGATTTGGGCCATCATCTCAGTGCACGATCCTTTCGGCGTCCGACAAGCCCTGGACGGTGCCGGCAAGCCGGAATTCGACGAACTCGAGAAGGCGGTCAGCTCGCAGGAGGGCCGTGTCGCATTCCAGCAAAGCCATTTTTTCGACCATATTCAGATCCATCGCGAAAGCGAGCGTATTGATCGCGATCGCGGGGTCATCCGGAAGGTGGTCGACGAGGCTCCCTTCAAAGTTACGTCCTTCGCGTTTCAAGAGTTCCTCTAGTTTCGGGACAAGTTCTGCTGGAATTGCAGACAGACTCTCGTCGATTCCCTCGCCGTCGAGCCATTCGATCTCGGCAATGCGATAGGGTTTCTCGCCCTGCTCGAGGCGAATTCGAAAACGTCGGAACCCTTTCAACAGGAGATTGGACCGTCCATCTTCGAGGAGCTCGAATTGG
>Ga0055584_100002620_pt1 | contig 17750 bp, 15 predicted proteins | sample OSDHelmetaG_FD_58716 | JGI IMG/M metagenome (GOLD analysis project Ga0055584, IMG submission 58716) | Pelagic marine sediment microbial communities from the LTER site Helgoland, North Sea, for post-phytoplankton bloom and carbon turnover... | ecosystem: Environmental > Aquatic > Marine >... | reverse complement strand
GTGAGATCGGAAGGGGACAATTTGCGTTAAGTCAGTGTCATACTTGAATCTACAACTCTATAGGGGATCGGCAATTTGATTTCGCCGAACTCCTGAGAAAGAGCTTCATTTGAGTCCGATTGTCGGTTGGGCGCGAATCTGCGGCCCCCTTAACCGACTCAATTCCTACGACCAGATTTTTCTGAATGTGAGTGCGTTTGGTGGGTCATTCAATCTTCAAGCCGGGAGGAGTGAGTGATTCGAGAGGCTTGATCAATTTGAGCCTGTAGGATTCTTAGATTCCCACAATTTCCGGCCGAGCAATTTTTTGAGGAGAGTAGAGAACAGTTCACGTCGTTGGTGGGTTGGTTGGAGGCACTGATTGTCGTTTGCCACCGTTGCATGCCGGGAATGAGCACAATCATCAGTGCCAATGTGAATAGAATTCTCCAGATCCAGCGTGACATGACTCTCGGGCCTCTTTGAATTCCAGTAAGGACCGTTCAATTGTGTGCTCTGTGTGAGGAGATGCAAAGCCATGATTTGGGAGTTTCTGAAATTTTCCGCCGAACTCCGATGGACGCTACATCTGTCAGGAAACGTAAGTCCTCGCAGAATTTACAGTTCCGGCGGTGATTACGCTTGAACTCGGGGTGAGATCGGGTGAAGATCAAGTCGAGACTTTAGCGCGCCATCCCTCTTCGATTTAATCAGGACAAGAGAATGCTTCGGGACTACATCAATAAGTTCAGTATCAGCCAGCGTCTGTCAGCCATGATGTTTCTCCAGTTTTTCATCTGGGGAGCTTGGTACGTGGTTGGCCCACTCTATTTGGGGTCGATTGGATTTGATGAAGGTGACTTTGCCTGGATGTACTCGGTGGGACCGATTGCCTGTCTGATCTCTCCTTTCTTTGTCGGGATGATTGCCGACCGGTTCTTCTCGACCGAAAAAGTGTTGGGAGTAATGCACTTAATGGCCGGGTTGGTGATGATTTATGCCACCACATTGATGCTGGCGGACAATCCTGATCCCGATATGATCAACATTGCCTTTTTCGTACACATGTTGTTCTATTTTCCCACACTCGCACTGACCAACTCGCTCGCGCTGCACACCATGACCGATCCAGAAACTCAGTTTCCTGTGATCCGTGTTTTTGGCACGATCGGTTGGGTCGTTGTCGGCGTGCTGATCAGTTGGCTTGCTTGGGACGCCAGCATTTACGTCTTCTATCTGGCCGCTGGAAGTGGGATTTTGTTGGGAATTTATAGCTTCACGCTTCCCCACACTCCCCCTCCACTGGCGGGAGAGAAGGTTTCTGCACGAGAATTGATCGGGGCAGATGCATTTGTATTACTCAAACACAAGCCATTTTTGATCTTTCTTGTGAGCTCTATTCTTATCTGCATTCCCCTTGCCTTCTATTATCAAATGGCCGCTCGAGCTGTCGGTCAGGCGGGGATTGGGAATGTCGGCGGGACGATGGCTTACGGTCAAATGTCCGAAATTATATTCATGTTGCTCATGCCTCTGTTCTTTAAGCGACTCGGTGTGAAGTGGATGTTGTTGGTCGGAATGTTTGCATGGGTATTAAGATATGGTTTGTTTGCTCTTGGCTCCCCTGTCGATGAATCAACCGGTGCTTCGGATCTGCAATGGATGTTGATCTTCGGCATTGTGCTGCATGGTATCTGCTATGACTTCTTCTTTGTGACGGGGCAAATCTATACCGATAAAGTGGCTCCCAAAGAAATTCGCGGTCAAGCCCAGGGAATGTTGGCGTTATTTACGCTGGGGTTAGGAATGCTCATCGGGGCATTTTCTGCCGGGCAAATTGAAGGCATCTTTACGCCCGAAGAATCAACAGCACTTCATGAAGAAATCAAAGAGATTGGAGCTGAAGCGGCGACGATCGGTGAAGAGTTGGATGGAAAGTTAGCCAAACTCTCCGATGAAGAAAAATCGACCTTTGAAACTCAAGCCAAAACGCTTGCTGCATTTCAGACGATTTATCGGAATTCAGAGAAGGAAGTCCCCAACATTGAAGATTTAAATGAGAACTATGTCGCGGTCGCCAATAAGACATTTGATAGCGATCTCATGCCTCTACTGGAAATGCAATCGAAGAAATCGGATTTGACAGCTGATGTCGGCGCCAAATCTGTGAAAGAACAACAGTTAAAGAAATGGTTCTGGATCTGGATTTTGCCTGCCGTCTTTGCGGGAGCGATCATGGTTGGGTTCTTCATGTTCTTCAATGAAACTGAAGAACTCGATGCCGGTGATGTCGATGCCGAGGAGGTCGATTCACATGTTTCAGTCGGTTCCGCTGCGGAGTCTGAATCGGCAGACGAGTCTGAAAATGTGACGGATCCTGAAAATCTGAATGGTTGAAACCTCGTTGAACTATCAGATTTTGAATCATGGATCGGAGCGAGGGGGGCGTAAGAAATGGCAGAGGAAGGGACTCGTCTGCTGATCGTAGCGGGTGCGTCTTGCACGGGAAAAACAAGTTTAATACAAGCATTGAAACGTGGAGAATACCGAGAATTGTTGAGCGAGCTTGGTCTGGAAGATCGGTCTGTCTGGACCTATCTCTCCAACTCAAAATTCCAAAGTCAAGTCCGCATCGATTCTTCTGTTCTCTCTGACAAGAAGGTTCTTCTCTTACATTACGACCTGTTTGCCCATTTTCGAGACGACAGTAGATACCCTCGCATCAGAAAGTTACTGAAGAGATTCGAACACATCGATGTGCTGACTCTCTATGCAAAACCTTCGAGCCTTTTCAAACGTTCGCGAACGCGATTTTGGAGCCAAGTTTTACAGGCTTTCAGATCTCCTCTGTCTAAAGGATTGAAAATAAATAGATTCGTAAGGCAGCTGTCCGAACGTCGTGGAGCATACACAGACGACTCTCATCTTCTTAAACTCTACGAAAGTGGTTCAATGAGTTAGAGGATCAAAGAGTCACCAATCACTGGTTGTTAGAATCCAGTTCGTTTGATTACGGCCCATTACTCGAATATCAACCCGATTCGACAGTCGCAATGATTCGTCAATATTTTTCTGAGGATTGATGGATTTGAATGATGATTGAACCTCAACGAACTCCCTCACCCTGGAAAATGTCATGCAATCAAAACCCAAACTGAAATTCGGTTTGGGGTGTCGTCTTTCTCTGTTGTGGGCTCTGCAATGGGGAATTACCGGGGCACTGCTGACATATCTCCCCATCTATTTTGTGGATAACGGCCTCTCGCAAGAACAACTCGGCAAATTAATGGCAGTCGCCGCAATGGGGTTGTGGGGCTCTCCCTTTATTGTGGGCCAATTGTGTGACCGCTGGATGTCGAGCGAACGCTATCTGGCAGTGGCTCACTTTACGGGTGGTCTTTCCTTATTGGCGATCCCCGTCGCGACCGAGATGTTTCGAGAGACGGGAACCAACTTTCCCGCGGTGATGGTTCTGGTCGGGATCTTTTCATTCGCCTACTTCCCCACAATTCCACTCGCTTCGGCGATGACGTTTCGGCACTTGCCCGATCCCGTTGCTGATTTCGGTAAGGTTCGTATCTGGGGGACGGTCGGTTGGATGTTGGCAGGCTGGTGTTTGTCGGTCTGGCTGGGACGGGGAGATGCGTATCGTTGGTTGAGCGAGAGGTATCCTGAGTGGAAACCGACTCTGGATCAGTTCGCGTACACGTTTCGGTGGGTCAGTCCGCCATCGAGTGCCGATTGTTTCAAACTGGCTGCGATCTTGTCATTTGCATTGAGTAGTTTCTGCGTCTTTCTGCCGCCAACTCCCCCCGCGCGTTCAAAGACACAGTCGGCCATCGCGCCTTTGGCCACATTTCGGATGTTTGGTGACAAAACATTTTCACAACTGATCGTGATCAGTTTTCTCCTGGCACTCGTGGTTCCCTTCTATTCAGTGGCAGCTCCACAATTGCTGTTGCAGTTGGAGTACGAAGCCGACTGGATTCCCGCGTTAATGACGCTGGGACAAATCTCTGAATTTCCCGCACTCATTTTACTGCCGTTCTTTCTCAAACGCTTTGGTCTGAAAACGACATTTGCTTTGGGGATGATCGGCTGGCTTCTACGCTATGCATTTTTCGTGGCGGAAGAACCGTCGTCTTTGATTTTGACGAGCATTGCGTTGCAGGGGATTTGTCACGTCTTCCTGATCATCGTGATTCAGCTTTATATCGATAGCCGAGCAAAAGCCGACTTGCGCACATCGGCGCAGAACCTGTTCGCATTTTTGACGATGGGAATTGCCATGCCTTTGGGGTTTCTCGTCGCGGGCAAAGTTGCAACCTGGTTAACCGACACGGGAACCGGGGAAACGAACTTCCAGATCTTCTTTCTGATCCCCTCCGTGGCGATTCTGGCGTTGCTGGTTCTGTTCTATCAACTCGTCGATATTGACGAGGAGAAGGGCCGGAAATCGATGCAAGAGCCAGTCTCACAAGAGGTCAACGAGTGATGCCAAGCTTATCGTTTGAGTCGTACGGGTGAGACCCCTTCGACTTCAATGAAATCGGCTTGCAGATCGGTGCGATAGCTCCGCTTCCCGAAAATTCCTCTCGGCTTGCCGAGATGTTTGCTGAGATCGGTCGAACTTGAAGAGAGAAAGGCTAATACTTCGCCACTGGGAGAGATCAGCACAAATTGGGGGCCATTCGGAGTCGCCACGACGGCTCGTTGAATAATCCCCGCCCCAGACATTTTTGCCGGATCATTGCTGATGATTGCCGGCTTTCGTGCTTCTTCAGGTTGTGTGGTGTTTTCGGTGCTTGGGAACGATTTGGGAGGTGCCACGATATCGGGCCGCATCCCAGTGTTCGAGAGGATTTGTGCATCCCGATTGGCGGTTTCTTTTGTCAGTCGTAAGAAATCATCGTATTGGTCTTTGATCTTTTGATATTTGGCGAGCGCTGCGAAGCGTTGGTCGAGTTGAGCTTTCAACGCATCTGTGGAGGCGGACTTCGCGAGTTCCTGATATCCGCTTTCAATGCTGGATAACTCCCATTCGGCAGTTTTACCACGGATTGTGTTGCGGAACTGTTCATCCAATTGAGCGAGTTGTTGTGCTTCTGATTGAGTCGCTTGGGGCTTGTCAGTGCGAACGATGCCGGGATTCTCCGACGGTTTGGCAACCGGTTTGTCGGGAGTCGCAAAAGGATCAATGGCCGGCTCGGATTTTTTGGGTTGAGGCTGTGGCTTGGTGTCGGCAAACGGATTTCCGGCTGGCATCTGTTTGGCGATGGAGTCTGCGGCTGCTAGGAATTGTCCCGGCACCCAGCGATACTCTCCTCGCGGTGGAGCGATCTTGTACATATGCACGAGACCTTCGGGTGTATTGAAAGACTTTTCTCCGAGAATGCTGACACGATCACCGCGAGACAATCGCTTTTGTTCGACATCTCGTTTATCACCAAATAAACTTCCGACCCGTACCACCACCTGGTTTTCGTTGACGATCCCCGCTTTATTGTCGGATGTTTCCACGTACTCGGCACGAATCCAACTGAAACTACCCGAGGGAGGCGCGATCATGTACCAACCGCCGGGATCATGGCGATGGACGGTGACATTCGCACCTTGAGACAATCGTGCTGTAGGATAGTAGCGCGAGCCGGGACCACTCCGAATGTAGGTTTCGTTTTCGGTGATGATGGCCTGATACGGAAATTTGCGCGACTGCCCCTGTGCGGGGATGATGTGTGTTAAAACCAGCGCAGCGAGTGTGATGATCCGAATCATATTCGGAACCTCCCCTGAGGTGGGTTGAATCGAAGTCAAATTGTTTATTGGGAAAAAGGGTGTGAGTAGGACACTCACAATGGTGGGATTTGTCAGGATTTATAGGGAAATCCCGGGATTGACTCAATAGGGAGTCTGTAATCGGCGTAAGTCGTTACCAGTCATAGCGCAAGAAAAAGGCCCCGGAAAGATTCCCAGGGCCTCATTCTTGTGATTCGAGAAACAGTAGAGCTGTCTACTTCTTTTCAATGGCCCATAACGAGTCGAACGTTCGCAGGTAAATGCGACCATTCGAGATGACAGGTGAAGCGGACATATCTTCTCCCACTTCATTCTCGGAGACGATTTCAAATTTGCGTCCCGCTTTGATGACGGAAACCTTGCCGTCGCGTCCGGTGAGGTAGATATGTCCATCGGCGTAGACGGGTGAGGCACGGTGTCGAATACGATGAACACGTTCGTAATAAAGTTCATCGCCCGTTTTGGCATCCATGGCGATCAGGTCTCCGTTTTCACGACAGAGATAGACGATGCCATCCACGATCAATGGTGAAGAGACATCGGGAGTGTCGCGGTCACGTTTCCAGTGATAGGCCGCAACGTCAGAGGTGATGTTCCCCTTGCCGTCCGGCTTGAGACCGAGGACCGGGCCTTTCTTGGCCGAAGGGACAACGATGATGCCGGGAGCCATTGCCGGTGACGCAACGAGACGCAGGAACTTGTTGTAGCTATCTTTAGGATTGAGTCCGCCGCACCGCCACAGTTCGTTACCGGTTTCAAGATCGTGGGCGATGATGTAATCGGCACCGTGAGAGAGTAGAAATTGTTGCTGATCATCTTCGTAGAGGATTGGTGAAGCGTATGAGTGGACGTTTTCTGCAAAGGCATCACTCTTGCGATAATGTTTCCAGATTTCTTTCCCGGTGGTTTTGTCGAGAGCAATGACCCACGCCGGTTGTGGTTCTTCGTTCCACTCCCCGTGAATCAATTGAAACATCAATTTGTTGTCCGCCAGTACGGGTGACGATGTGAACCCGAACTGGATATCGAATTTCCCGTATCGATCTTGCAGATTGGTTTTCCAGACAACATTGCCATCAAAATCGAAACAGAACAGGTCGCCAGTTCCGATAAAGCCCCAGACATGTTTGCCATCGGTGACAGGAGAGGGAGCAGCGGGATTATTTCCTTCGTCGCCTCGTGCTTTGTTGGTTCCACTGCCGAGTTTGTGACGCCAGAGTTCTTTGCCTTGTGTATTGAGCGCGATCAGGTACGCATCTTTGCCTTCCCCCGAATTGTCCATTGATGTCAGGAAGATGTGATCTTCCCAGACGACGGGAGTTGATCCCGCCGGGCCGGGCAGGGGAGCCTTCCAGGCGACGTTCTCGGTGGCCGACCATTCGACGGGTACATTTTTCTCGGTGGAGATGCCGTTATTGAGTGGTCCGCGCCAATTGGGCCAGTTTTCTGCGTGGAGAGTATTGGCGGTGAGCATCAATCCGCAAAGCAGGGCTGTCAGTCTCAACATTGATTTTCATCCTTCAGTCAATGATTACTTGTGAGTGGAGGGAGTAGGGCAGGTGTGGATTTGAATCGGACAGAGAATCGTCGATACTTATTCTCGATCAAACATTTAGTTTGTCGGCACGGTTCTCGCGAGTCAAATCTTTATTGGCTCATCCCTTAATATTGTCGCGGACGTACTTGTCCCTGAACTCGGCTTGGGAGCCCGACAATACGAAGAAAACCTTCTGCATCGTCCTGATTGTAGGATCCGCCACCTTCCATACTGGCAATGGCTTCATCGTACAGGCTGAACGGACTTGTACGACTCTCGACCGCGATGTTCCCCTTGTACAAGCTTAGAGTCACTTCTCCGGTCACGTACTTTTGGGCTTCTTCGTTGAACTTGAACAGGGCGTCCATTTTGGGAACGAACCAAAAACCGTAGTAGACCATCTCGGCCACTTCAGGAGCGAGCCGATCACGCAGGTGAATCAAATCACGGTCAACGGTGATTTCTTCCAGAGTGTGATGGGCCGAGTAGAGAACCGTCATGCCGGGAGCTTCGTAAACGCCACGGCTTTTCATTCCGACAAATCGGTTTTCGACGATGTCAATTCGACCGACGCCGTTACGTCCGCCGATGTCGTTTAATGTTTCCACGATTTCGAGAGCCGACATTTTTTCGCCGTTTACACTCACGGGAACTCCTGCTTCAAACTCGACAGTCACCTTTTCATTTTCGTCCGGTGCCTCTTGAGGAGAAACACCCATGCCGAAATCGACAATCTCAACACCATTCACGGTCAGGTCTTCAAGTTGCCCGGCTTCGTAGCTGATGTGCAGGCAGTTTTCGTCAGAGCTGTAAGGTTTTGCGACAGACGCTTTGACGGGGATTCCTTTTTCTTCGCAGTAAGCAATCAATTCTGTGCGTCCGGGAAACTGGTCGCGGAATTCTTTGATGCGCCAGGGAGCGATAATTTTGACAGTCGGGTCGAGAGCTTCCGCAGCGAGTTGGAAGCGACATTGGTCGTTCCCTTTCCCTGTGGCACCGTGGGCGTAGGCTTCGGCTCCGACATCGCGGGCGACTTGCAAGCAGATTTTCGAGATGAGCGGTCGTGCGATGGAAGTTCCCAGCAAGTAGAGACCTTCGTATTTCGCCTGCCACTGCAACACCGGGAAGGCGTACTCGCGACAGAGTTCCTCTTGCACATCGATAATTTGTGCGGAGGCGGCCCCTTGGTCGTGGGCCTTTTTCATGATCTCTTCGCGATCTTCACAAGGCTGGCCAAGATCGACATAAACACAATGGACATCGTATCCTTTGTCCTGAAGCCAACCGAGAATCACTGATGTGTCGAGTCCGCCGGAATAAGCCAATACGCAACTGGGCATGTCTGTCTTTCGTAATCTGCTGTCTGAATTGTCTGGTGAAGAGTTTACTATCGCTTTTGATTATGTCGCTTGCGAGTCAGGTGTTCCACCCTGTGGAGTGTGATCCTTGTGAGACTGGGCAATTTACGTTCAGTTTGACTCTTCCGTGAACAGTTTCGTTTCTCCTTATGCAGTCTACTATTCGGGTCGTCAGGTTCGGGCTTTCCCTGAATCATCGGGGTGATTTGTCCGATAATTCCTGTAAGGCGGGTCGCTTCGCGCAAGGATTGCAACGACTTCGCCCCTCAAATTACAGATTTGGGACCAACCATGGGCACTGTCATGTCCTCCCCGGCGTGACCTATTCAGAGGAAAGAGGCAGGGATGTCGTTCTCCGCTACGAATTGGATTCATTCCATCAAATTGATGCTCGTCGCGACCATTTGTGCTGGTGGCGTGTCTTCGTTAGAAGCACAAAACTTTGTTCCCGGAACAGGGAAACAAGTCGATCGCGTCGGTGATACGTTTGAAGATGAAAACTGGCAGTTCATACTGAACCTGCCCAAAGCGAGTCGAAATATCGATGGCCAGACTCGTGGTCCTGCCGGCACCTCTCGAAATCGACGAGTGCTGGAAAGTACTTATCGAGGAACTGCGGATGTCGTCAAACGAGTGCCGACACCTCCCGGTGGAATTGAAGGCTCCAAAGGCGCTTTGTTGATGCAATCCAAAGTGACGGGGATTCCCGGTCGTCCCAGCAACGAAATGCAACAGGACGACATGATCTTTAACGTCAAAGGTGTTCTCGGTCGCGTGGCGACCAGCCGGAATCCGAGTGTGGTGGTTCGCGTTTATCTTCCCCCCTTCGATGAGTGGGAAGAGCGTAATGGTTCCCATTTTGGTTTTCGTGCCGAGACAACTGGCATGATTCGTAAGGAAGTGGAAAAGAAAGTCGGCTTGTTCCGGCGCAAGACCGTCAAGAATTGGGATACGGTTCACGATGCCTACTGGCCCGGGTTCTTCATTCAATTCAATCGCAAAGAATTCACCGGTCAAGAAAAAGATTCGGCAACGCTTTTGGTTCGCGGTGACAAGAACGGCCACGAAATTGTTGGTCGCCAGATGGATACCGGCTGGTGGACCTTGGGAATGTCATTCTCGGGTGATGGCCAAGTCCATTATTACGCCCGTCCCGGTGTTGAAGATCTGCGTGCACAAGATCACATCACGTCACAGTTCCCTTACTCTGCTAAGGCAGATTATTTCACGACGTTTTTCTTTAACATCGTGAATATGGACAACGGACGTACCTGGTCCACGAAATGGATTATCGACGATCCAAAAATGTACCTCGGACGTTGATCGCTTCGATGCAGACATCTCGATGTAGTTCTTTGAACTTTGAGTACCCAGGAAACCGGCCGGTGGTTATTAAATCACCGGCCGATTTCTTTGCGCGTCAGGTCAGGTGTTCTCCGATTACGATGGGAATGATGCGAATGCGAGGATCGTGCTTCATCAATCGTTTGAGCCATCCCCAATCGGTCGAGCCTCCTCGAAAAGGCCAGAGTTCTTTGCGTGCAAATTCTGTGTTGACGCACAAGCACATCGTATCGACTTGACCAAAACGTAGCGGCTCTTGATGAGAGGCCGGTATCATCTGGTCGCGATGTCGAGTTTGGCAGACGCCGATTTCAACCTCTTGAGCGGAACTGTAAAGAGCGCATAGGGCGTGGGGATAATAGATATTGTCATCGTCGAAGAAGACCACATATCGTCCTCGCGCGAGTTCCAGTCCCCGATTGTTGCAAGAGGCTCCTCGGTCTCCCACGTGAGTTGGCAGAGCTGTGAATCGGGCGTTGTAATCTGAGGCAATCTTTTCAGCGACTTCATCAGGTCCGTCAGAAACGATCACATGTTCCCAATTCAGTCCCGCAATGGATTGGCGTTGAATCTGTTCGCAACAATTGCGGAGCCATTTCGGTCGCTTCCATGTCGCCGTAATGATGGTCAGGTCGATGGACTCGTTCATTTCAATTCGCCGTTACAGTGTTTGAACATTTGCGAAAGACCATCAGATTGGATCGGAACCAGCGCAATCGACTGAGGCTGCGGATCAACTGACTCGATTCCTCATCGAGCCGATAGCCGAGATCGACCATTCGCTGATGAACATACTCGGGGGATCTTTCGTTGACGTGCCCGACTCCTCCTTGTCCGGGGTGTGCCCAGCTCAGAATGATTCCTTGAAGTGCATGTCGATCGAGATTCGACAACAGAGTCTCTTCAAATTGTGGAGGGAGATGTTCGGCCACTTCGAGACATAGCACCCAGTCGGCTGGATGAACCTGAACCGGTTGAGAAATATCGAGACATTCACATTGGCCAGCTGTGATATTCGGTGTTTGTGAATTTCCATCGTAACCTCGGCAATCCGCCCGTTCGCTTAGCTTATGGACATAGCCGCCCGCACCACAGCCAAAGTCGATGACCGACCGATGTTCCAAAAACGCGGCGAGAGCGTTTGCCAATTTGGAATCAAACTGATGTGCCTGTTTGTCGGCAGTGTTCCAGGCCCCATTCGGCAAGATATCGGTCATGATTTCCTCACGTTGGGATGTTGTGAGGCGAAATCTTGACTCTGGTAGGAGAGGTTGGCAAGTCGATTTTCGAGTTGAGGCGGATTGCTGTTTAGAATCCCGAAATGACTTCCCCACCATTGACGCTGTTAAGATGCTGCCAAAGGCTGGTGGTCGGGTCATTGGTATGATGGATATTTTCACTCAGAAACCTGACCGCTCCATCTCCCAGTAAGACATGTAAGCCTCCTTCATGCAGGCTACTCGGGCCGTGCCATTCGGTGTTCGGACCAGCGATGGCAATGTAAGTCGGCTTGTAAGCTCCGGGGCCATTCGGGTCGAGTGTCTTGGTCCAAAAATCATAGGTTGTGACCGTACTTCCATCGGGTGCCGGAAACTGGAAGGCGTCGGTATGCGGGTCGGCAAACGGTGGGGACAAGAATGCGGCTCGCATCACCGCATCCGTCCGATTGGGAATCCGTTCTCCCGATCCCGCTTGATCCCAGGCACCCTGCCAACTGCCATGCCCGAGAACTTCTGAGACGATAATCGTTGTCGAAGTTCCATCGGTGATGTCACGCATTTTTCGTTTGCCAAGCAACGTGAACATTCCCCCCAAAGGACTATTGGAACGAGGCCACCAATCCCAACCTTCGGAGCCGATGTAATTGGTCCAGGCAATATTATTTGTCGCGCCCGAGCCACCAAATGCGGAGTCTGAAGGACAAGTGAGGACATCCAGTTGTTGTGCCGTTATCAATTGACCGTCGGCGGTCGTTTGATTCCAGAGTGGTGCCTGGAAATCGATTTGATTGTAAAGGGGAGTCTGATCAAGAAACGGTAACAGCATGACCAGCCAACTGTAATTACGAGGTGAGTAATTTCCTTGGGTGCCGGCTGCCCAAATGGATTCCGGTGGAAAGACAGTGTGCGTATCGTGATAGTTGTGTAATGCGAGACCGATCTGTTTCATCTGGTTCTTACAAGATGCGCGGCGGGCGGCTTCGCGAGCTTGTTGCACGGCGGGAAGTAACAATGCGATGAGAACTGCAATAATCGCAATCACAACCAGTAACTCGATCAATGTGAAGGCACGGCGGGAACGAAGCATGAGTGTCCGACTCCTGGAGGATAACGTGATCAGCGGATAACTGGTCTTTGAATCGGCAAAAGAGCGAATCGGAGACCTTGTTTTGCGAGGCGAACAGCTAGAAGAGCGAAGCGGGAGACTTTATTTTAGGAGACCCATTGACCACTCACAAGGTGGGTCTGCAAGTTGAACAGCAAATTATTCTCGTTGTTGTTCCTTCTGGCATTTATCTGTTCACAATCGTTCCTGTTTGAGCGGTTCTCACGTTCGATGCTGAAAGCAGGACAAAAAGTCATTGAGTATCAGAGGCGACTTTGATTCAATGTACACATAAACTCAGTGTTAGAGCTAGTGGCATGAGTGTTATCACTCAATCAAGAGAAGGTGTCTCCTCGCATGACGAAACGAAATGTATTTGTCCTTTGTTTGATGCTTCTTGTTCTGATCTCGGCGACTCCCGGTCTGGTCTCTGCCCAGACGGTGGACCCGGCGACTCAGAAGGGGCCGCAGACTTACCGCTCTCCGAACTTCATCGTTCATTCTGACGTGACACCGGAAGCCGCCAAAGAATTGTTGGAGCGGCTGGAGACAATGCTGACTCTCATCTCGGCTTATTGGGGACAACGCAACCGTAAAACGATTGAGTGTTTTGTCGTGGATGATTTGAAAAACTGGCCGCGAGGAGCCATTCCTCCCGATGCGATGGACAGCATTCTGGGGCAGGCGGGTATCACGATCGCTCAGGGCATCACAAACGGCCGACAGTTCGATATGAATGCGAAGGTGTACGCGGTCTCCGATGCAGGAGTCCCCCAGCATGAAGCCGTCCATGCTTACTGCGCGCAGACATTTGGAACCACCGGGCCGGTCTGGTACTCTGAAGGAATGGCCGAGATGGGGATGTATTGGAAGAAGGGAGATTCGAGTGTCAATGCGAATCCCATCGCCATTGATTATCTCAAGAAGAGTGAACCGAAAAGTCTCAATGAGATCGTCAACGGTCAGGAAACGACCGGTGACTCGTGGCAGAACTATGCCTGGCGATGGGCGTTATGCCATTTACTTGCCAACAACACGAATTATCAAAAACGGTTTCGCCCCTTGGGACTTGCCTTGTTGCAGAAGAAAGCAACATCCTTCGAACAGGTTTATGGCTCGATGGCCGATGAAATCATCTTCGAATACTTGCTGTTTCTGGAAAACATGCAGACCGGCTATCGCATGGATCTGTGCAGTTGGAATTGGAAGGCTCGCCCTCGGGTACTCAAAGGGACACGGCCTCTCAAAGTGGATGTGGAAGCCAAGTCAGGTTGGCAGCCGACCAAAGCACAACTCACCAAGGGAGAAGAATACGAGTTCACCACAGAAGGGACCTGGTCCACCCTGGAGAATGGTGACCCGGTCAACGCCAACGGTGATGAACAAGGAGTTGGCAAGTTGGTAGGTATCCTGTTCAATGATTACAAGCTCTCGGAAGAGTTCGAAATCGGAGCCTACGGCAAGTTCACAGCTCCCGCGGATGGTCATCTCTTCGTCCGCTGCAAAGACGAGTGGGGAACGATTGCCGATAACGATGGCGAGATTGAATTCCAGATCCGCGCCTCCGACCCGGATGCCAAGCCGTTACCGATGCCGGGGGAGTGAATCAATCGCTGCTTGAGAGTTGAAAACTTATAGCCGCGGGATGCCTTCTTTCGAGAAGCTCCCGCGGTTTTTTTGTGCGCTGATGACTCACGAAGTGTCTGCGTTTCGAGGCTCAAGTTGATTGTGGGATCTTCGCCCAATCGGAGTTTTCCGAAAACTTGGAAATATCGTCAGAATTGGTTTGAACTACCCAGATGCTCACGGTATCTTAATTTTCAGAAGTGGGAAATCAACCCAATATGATCTTTGAAAACAATTGAAAGTGGGTATATCGCCCAGTATGATCGAAGGGCAGTTATGTCTTTGATCTTACTTTGTCTGATTCAGGCACCCTCATGGCGACCGAAACACTCATTACCGGAGAAGTTAAAAGGACGCTCGACGAGCGTTACCGATTGACTCTTCCCTCCGAGATGGCACAAGCCGTCACGGATAAAGACGGTAAGACGGTGATGGTCAAGGAACGTGCGGGATGTGTGAGTTTATGGCGGGCAGCCGACTGGCAAAAACGGCTCGATGATGGTCTCGCCATTATTCAGCAAAAGATGTCAGCCGGTCGGATGGAAGAGCGATGGAGTGAAGTGCAACGGCTTGGACGTTTGTTGTCGACTCGATCGCGAGACATTCAGTTGGCGAATCGTTCGCGGGTGTTAGTCCCCGAGGGATTTCGCGAGTTTCTGAATGTGAAAGGGGGAGGCGAGGTCATGATTATCGGTGCGGCGATTTGCATCGAAATCTGGAATCCCTCCAATTGGTTAGAGACTTTGCAACAAGAGATGCCGGAGTTCAGTCCTCTCTTTAAGGACCTCTCTGGCTAAGAACGATTCATTGATGACCGCTTCATTTTTATATCGCAGGCTTTTTTGAAACGAAATACGGAGAAAACAGTTCGGACTGAAGACGATGGCTGCTAGATCACTCATTCGTTCACACCGAGGATCAACTGGCTTTCACTCTTCTCTTGAGATACCAGGGATGGACTGATTGGCAGGGACGCCGCTTTATTATTCAGCCGAACGTTTTCTCTTTTTTGAATCAAGCAGCAAAACAAGGATGGTGATCAACAAGGCCGTTGATCTTCTGGTTACGGATGGTGACTTAGCTGCCTGGTTGTGACATTTGGTTTGGTGAGTGAGCTGACGGATTGGCTGCATCAATTCTTCGTCACGGGAGCCCCGCTTGCGGGGCTTTTTTTATGCGCACAGTTTTTGATCTTGAGCAGTCCCGTTGAGAGAGATCGGCTGCTCGGGTCTCCCCCCGTAGCTGAACTCGCAAGAGTTCAGAAGGGCCAACGTTGTTCTTGCATTTCGTCTGAATTCTTGCGATTCCAGCTACCTCTTCGTTGGTTCATCGAGTGATTGGCGGTTTTTGTCGGTCGGCGTTCTGGTTTAGGAATATTGCTTTCCGTATTCTCTTCAGGCTACCTAAGCTGTCAGGCAAAGAGCGTCGTTTGCTGGTATGGTGATCTCTCGCGATTCCAATCTCCCTTGCCGTAAATCCCGTGTTCTACTAGGATTCCGACCAATTATCGGGTGACCTCAAGGACGAGATTCTCACTCACATGCGGATACGCCTCAGCTTCATTAAGCACATACTCTGGGCCGTGGTGTGGTTGATCAGTTTGATCTGCTGCATCGAGGTGGGGCTTCGCGTACACACATTTCTGGACGACAAACCGGTCAGCGAGAATGCCCAGGTCGAACGGGTTGCCTGTCATCAGGTCCACCATCATCTCAAGCCGCTTGAGAAAATGGAGTTTCAACATCCCGACACGGGGCACCAGTTTACCGAGCGATTGAATTCATTCGGCTTGCGCGGACCCGAGCCTTCTTTGGAGAAGTCGGACGATGTGATTCGCATTCTCTGCCTGGGTGATGAAATGACATTCGGTCCCGGTTTGACCACGCCGGAATTGTTTACGACCCAACTGGAATCGTTGTTAAAAGACTACATGCCCAAGAAGTTGGAAGTGATCAATGCCGGCGTTCCCGGATATTGTCCTCTTTTGTCGCTCTTGCAGTATCGCCATCGACTTCGCGCTCTCAATCCCGATGTAATTGTGTTGACGTTTGAGATGGGGGATGTGGCCGATGACTATCTCGTTCGCGGCTTCACGACGCACGATGAAAACGGCTTCCCGCTCGGCTGCCGAAACCCGCTGTTAGGCAATGAATCAGAACTCAAAAAGTTACAGAACCATTTTGTAACGATGAAGTGGCTAAAGGCGCAGGCGGAAGATTGGCGAACAGAATCGTCATACGATTCTCTCGATCAAATCGACCACCCCGTCGGCAGATTTGCGTGGATACGCGACAACCCTGTCGATTGGAGCCCTTATCTACAAAATGCACTCCAACCGGTTCAGCAGCTTGGTCTTCTTGGGAGAGAGCAGGGGGCACTGGTGATTCTTTCTGCCATGCCAGCTCCCTGGCAGATCTCCAGAGATGCCACTAGCGATCCTACGACTCGCAAAAAGTACGGCGTTGCTCCCGGAGTGGTTTATTCCAATCGCGAGCCGTTCCAGAAGCTGGCGACATTTGCGGGTGAGGCGGGCTTGGAGTTTCTGGACAATTCCACCGATCTCACAGAGGCCGGAAATTCTGAGGAATTGTATCTGCAGACTGAGCCGTGGTTATCAGCGCGCGGTCACGAAGTCTATGCAATGATGTTGGCTCGTTTTCTGTTTCCTCGCTTGCAGTATCGTTTTCAATCGCAGCCAGAAAGCAATATCGTACCGGCCGGTGGGGTGCAGCCCTGAGTAGTCGGGGAGATGACAAGATCTCGGAGATTGTGAACTTTTCACGTCAGCACAGTTACGGAGCATCTATCTCAGTGCCGACCGTCTTGCTCCACTCGGCACCGAAAATCGTGCCGTGAAGATTGTTCCCGGAAGAATCGTTGAGAGTGTACCCCTCGCCTTCGTTGAAATGATAGAGAGCGAGAGTGGCAGAGTCATTGAGAAACGATGAGACAGGGGCATAATCTTGATCAAATCGCGCGACTTTGGAAACACGCAACTCGTGGAAGGTTCCCAAGAAGCTGAGTGATGATTTGGGGTGAGTCCCGATTGTCCAACTATTGGGCAACTCTTTATAACGGGAATGGAGCTTAAACTTGTCCTGATTCGCGATTTGGGATCGCCCCTCCGCAATTTTCATGACGTCATTATAGATTCGACGCCCGTCCCCAAAGAACTTGAAAGTTGAACCATCATAGACGGCGGCGATATTTGCTGGTCGCCCCGCCTCAAGAGAGTGGCTTGCCCAGATATGATACTGGGTTCCTGCGGCATCCGAGATGCCTGAGAGATCTGGACTTCCATCGACCAGAGCCAGGTGCAAGGTTGAGTAGAGGTTTATAAACTCGCAGTTCTTATCCACATCTTCCGGGGTAATGATCACTTCGATTGTGATCGGCTCGTTCCCATGAATCAGCGGGCCACTGATGGAAACATGGTCGCCATCGGGGCCAATGCCAAGTGACGATGGAAAGTGGCGATTTCTCGAACACTCAACCGCCGTTTCAAGAGTTCAAGAGTTTGAGATTCGGGGAGACACTTGACGAAACTCTTGAAGATTCTTGACGAGATTCTTCCATACTCTTGACTTAGACTCTTGAAAACTCTTGAGCAAGTTGTTGGTTTTGTTCGGTTTGTGTCAAAACGCTTTCGGAGTGAAAAATGCCCCCAATGTCGGTGCACATTTTCCACGCCACGCGAAATCGTCTCCTTTTTCACGTTGCAGCGGTCGTCATTCATCAACACGCTAATCGTATTTTAGAGCCGCGTGCGCCAGAACGCAGGGGGC
>Ga0055584_100002619_pt1 | contig 17755 bp, 20 predicted proteins | sample OSDHelmetaG_FD_58716 | JGI IMG/M metagenome (GOLD analysis project Ga0055584, IMG submission 58716) | Pelagic marine sediment microbial communities from the LTER site Helgoland, North Sea, for post-phytoplankton bloom and carbon turnover... | ecosystem: Environmental > Aquatic > Marine >... | reverse complement strand
CTTGTACCGCGTGGATATCGGCAAGGAGACCCATTGGGCGCAGGACGAAGAAGAGAAGGCGGCGATTGTGGCTAATGCCAAGGGCCGCGCTGTGCCCCAGGTGACACGGTTCAAGGGTTTGGGGGAGATGAACCCCGATACCTTGAAGCTGACAACGCTCAACCCGGATTCTCGCGCCATGCTGCGTGTGACGATCGACGATGCTGGTTCGACCGATACGATGATCAAATCCTTGATGGGGCGCGATGTGGCGCCTCGCTACGAACTGATCATGGAGCGTGCCGCTGCCGTCGCGGACGTGGATATCTGATTGGTTGAGTGACGGCCGTCTGGACGTTAGCCATTCAGAATGATCGAGGAAGTCGACGCAAAAGAAGCTGCCGAACGGATCGCGGCCAGGCCCGAAGCCGTTCTGCTGGATGTCCGCGAGGATGAAGAGCTGCAGATCGTTTCTGTCGCCGGCGCCCGCCATATCCCGATGGGAGACGTTCCTTCGCGGATCAGTGAACTCGATCCGGACACGGAGATCTATTGTCTCTGTCACCATGGAATGCGCAGCGCGCAAGTTGCAGGTTATCTCGCCCAGCAGGGTTTCGAGAAGGTTCTCAACGTGCGCGGCGGGATTGACGCCTGGGCGATCTTTGTCGACGAGTCCCTGCCCCGGTACTGATTCGGATGCCGATGGAGTTCGACGCCGGGCAGCCGCGGCGCCTGACGATCGATGGACTGCAGTTCCATGTCCAGGAATACGGGGGCGTTGCCGGCGCCCTTCCCTTGATGTGCCTGCACGGCGGGATGGCGCACACGGGCTTCTTTGACCCGCTGGCTTCGCGCCTTGTGTCGGTGGCCCGACCCTTCTCCATGGATCGCCGTGGGCACGGCAACAGTGAATGGACCGACAAGGAACGCTACGGGTTTCGTCGAGATGTGGAGGACCTCGAAGAGGCTTGTACGCAACTGGCACCCGAGCCCTGGATCCTGATCGGTCACTCGCAAGGCGGGGTTCTGACGGTCCCGACGTTGCTGCGCTCGAATCTGAAAGTTGCCGCTGCCGTGCTGCTCGATATCCCGTTTGATCCGATGGCACCCGAGATGCGCAAGACCGGGGAGCGGCTCCGACGAATCCCGCAAATTCGCTACCCGAGCGAGGCCGCAGCCAAGCGTGGCTTTCAGCCCTACCCTCTGCCCCATCAGGCCTCCGATGAGATGGTGGCCTATCTCGCCGATCGCAGCTTTCGACCATCGGAAGATGGGGGGTATTTCTCCAAATTTCATTGGGCGCGGATGCGGGCCCTCCGAGAGCCGGACGCCGGCCTTCTGGAGGATTTCACCGAACAATTCCGGAATATCGATTGCCCGGTACTGGCGATCCGGGGTGGAGATTCCACGATTCTGTCTGCCGAAGACCATGCCGAGATGGTTGCCCGTCTACCGCAAGGGCAAGGCGTGACGGTGTCCGGTGCCACGCACAGTCTGCACCTGGAAAAACCTGCAGAAATCGCTTCGTTGATCGCAAAATTTCTGGAGGGCATCGCGCCTGCGACGCTGGACGAATAGCTAGGCGCGTTGCGCAAATTTTCCCGAGAGTAACTCAGCAAGCGGCTGCGTCTGCGTCATGCGTCCGAAGAGGATCCGCATCACGGCGGTAATCGGCGTTGCCAGCAACATGCCGACAAATCCCCACAGCACGCCCCAGACCATCAAGGCAACCAAAATGGTAACCGGGTGGAGCTCAAGGGAGTCTCCCATTACCAGCGGTTCCACGATATTCCCGATGGCAAAATGAATCGAACCGGGGATGAAAATAGCGGCGATCCCGGTGGCAAGTCCGATCTCCGGATTCAGCAAAAGGATCGGTAGCGGCAGGAAAGTCGAAATCAAGGAGCCGACGGTCGGGATGAAGTTGAGCAGGAAGGCGAAGAGTCCGAAGACCAGTGCGAGCTCCACCCCGAGCAGGTTCAGACAGAGTCCGACCAGGAGACCGGTCACTGCCGACACGATCACCTTGGCGACGAGAAAACTCTTGACCTGCTGCTCCGCCTGACCCCAGATTCCCGGCCGGCTTTCGCGTCCGCTGAAGCCGATCAGCAGAAAAATCGAGAAAACCGAGACCAGCAAGGCCTGCGAGAGGAGGTCGAGAATGGCGGTGGTCGTTCCGACCAACATCCCGCTGACCGTCTCGAGCGGAATTCTCGCCAACGGCTTTCGAATTTCGGCCTCGGTGATTCCGAATCTCTCGAGAGGCAGGACCCGGGTGGCCCAATCGAGCAGCTCATTCATTCCTTTTTGGTATTCGCCGGCGCTGGCCGCCAATTGGGTGACCGCACTGGAAACAATGGTAAATCCCAGCACACAGAGCCCGGCAGCCAGGATCAGAGTGAGCAGGACCGCGAGAGCCTTCGGGAAGCGCAGCCAGCGCATCATCAGGTCGGTCACAGGCGCGAGGCCGAGCGCCAAAAATGCGGCCAGAACGAACGGAATGACCACCGACTGCAGCCAGTAGAGCGCCCCGCCCACCACCACCGCCGTGATCAGGAGTTGGCAGGTTGTCTGAATTTGCAAGTCGGCAACGCCGCCGGAAGTTTCCTGCTGCATGAGGCTCCTTCCCACGGGAACCGACCTCGGTCAATCCGAGCAGTCTCCCCTTGTGAGGTTTGACCAGATGTGAGAGAGCGCAAGGATGGCCAACCCCACCACGATTCTGGTGCAGCGCGACGGTCGCATCCTGACCATCACCCTCAACCGACCGGAAAAACTCAACGCATATAATCAGGAAATGAAAGAAGAGCTTCGCGAAGCCTGGCTAGAGGTACGCGATGACCCGGATATCTGGTGTGCGATTATTACCGGAGCGGGCCGCGCTTTCTCGAGCGGTGCCGATGTGGCTTCCCTGGATGGTAAGAAGTTCAAGAAACCGGATCGTTTTCGCGAATTGGCCATGATCGAGACGATTCGTGACCTGCCGACGCCGCGCCGAATGGGGGTAATGAAGCCGGTCATCGCAGCAGTGAACGGGATCTGTAACGGAAACCTTCTGGATCTGGTGACGGAATCCGATATTCCGATTGCGTCGGAGCGCGCCAGTTTTATGGACTCCCACGTTTCGCTGGGTTTGGTTTCGTCTCACGAAATTGTGAATCTGGCTCGCAGAATTCCGGTGGCTGCGGCGATGCGCATGGCCCTGTTGGGATCCAAGGAGCGAATGTCGGCCGAGCGGGCTCTGCAGGCCGGTCTCGTGACCGAGGTTGTGGCCCCTGAGGAGTTGATGCCGAGGGCACAAGAGTTGGCCGGTCTGATCTGCGAAAATGCGCCTCTGGCGGTCTGGGCGACCAAGATGGGAATCGTCCGAGGGTTGGGCTTGCCCGTGGAACAAGCCGAGGAAATTGCCGCCGGATATCTGGAGATCGGGGAACAAACCGAGGACCACGCAGAGGGACCGCGCGCCTTTGCCGAGAAGCGCGCCCCGCGCTGGAAGGCGCGCTAGGCCGCCGGGCTGTCGTCCATCAGGATCGGGCAGGACTGGAACACAGCCTCTTCGACCGTGCCGATGATCTGGAACTCGGCACCAGGGACTCCCTGTCGCAGCATTTCAGCTGCTGAGGCGGGCACCGCGGCAAGCAACCCTCCCGAGGTTTGCGGGTCAAGGAGAAGCGCACGCGTGGATGGAGCGAGTGTCGGGGCTTTCTCGAAATCGACCTGCGCCAGATAGGACTCCAGAGCTTTGCTGCCCGTTGCGGCCCAGCCGGCCCCGGCAAGTTCCCGTGCCCCGGGCAACGCCGGAATCTCGTTGGCAAAGAGCCGCGCGTGATGGGCGCCCGGGGTCATCATTTCCAGAGCATGGCCAAGCAGCCCGAAGCCACTGATGTCGGTGCAGGCATGGGCTCCCGCGTCTCGCAGGATTCTCGCAGCAACGGCGTTGCTGCTGCGCATTTGGGTGATCAGCGCCTCCCACCAAGGCGCCGGACACTCGCCACCTCTGGCCGCGGCCAGAAGGATCCCGGTTCCAAGTGGTTTGCTGAGAACCAGGTAGTCGCCCGACCGGGCGCCTGTCTTGGTCAAAGGTTCTCCAGCAAGTTCGCCGAAGACGCTGTAGCCGATCAGAGCGGAATCCAATTGCACGGAATGCCCCCCGAGGATCTCGACATTCATGGTGTCGAAAGCGATCCGAGCTCCACGCAGGAGGTCCTCGAGCTCGCTGGCCGGCGCATGGGCGGGAAGTCCCGCCAGCATGAGCGCCTGGCGAGGCTCGGCCCCCATGGCATAGATATCGCTGGCCGCGTTGACGGCGGCGATCTCGGCTACCAGAGCCAGATCGTCCGCAAAGGGCGGAAAAGCGTCAGTTGTCACAACCACCTTGCCGTTGGCACCAGCGTGGAAGATCGCCGCATCGTCCCGATCCGCGAGGCGCAGGCCGCTATCCGTGTTGTCCGAGGGCTCCGGTCCACGAGCAGGAAGGTTCTGAAAAATCGCCTGTTCCAGCACCTCGGGAGTGACCTTCGCAGAACAACCGCCACAGTCACCCATAGCCGCAAGCATCTTCGGGTCCGGCGGCAGAGGCCCCGAGGTACGCGGCGGTCGGTACAGTGCCAGAAACCGCCGGTCGATCCACTTCTTCAGGTGCCACCAGGGACGCCCATGACGCGCGCGTCCGCGGTAGATAGCCAGGGCGCGGTTGTCTCCGGTGGAGAGAAGCCGAAGGAAGTCCTTCTGGGGCCGGTATTTTTGCAGGCGTCGAAATCCGCGCATCGCGGCACGGAGGTTTTGCGTGAGGACCGGGCCCTGCCGGACGGCGTGCACACCCGACCGCGGTTTCTGCGGGAATTGGTCGATCTGCGCGACGTCTCCGGCCGCGAAAATCCCGTCGGTACCCCGGCAGCAAAGATCGGCCCCGGTCAGCAGGAAGCCATCGCCCGTGGTGACCAGGCCGCTCCGAGCCAACCAATCGTGAGGCGCGGCGCCGGTTGCCCAAACCACCGTGGCGCCGGTAAAGAGTTCGCCGGCCGCAGTGCGCACGCCTTGTGCGTCGGGTTCCAGCCGTCCCAGTCCCCGTCGCACTTCGATACCGTAGTCCGCCAGGATGGCCAGCGTTTGCTGCTGCGCGCCGCGGCTCACATCGGGCAGAACCTGCGCCGCCGATTGCAGCAATGTGATCTGCGCTTCCGGAATGTCCTCGAGGGCCGCGCGAAATCCGAAAGCGAGTTCGACACCGGCCGCACCTGCACCAATCACGAGCAGGTGCGGCTCTCGCCGGCCCGCGTGGATTTCCGCCAGAGCCTCGGCGATGCGTGGCAGAGCTTCGCGCAGGGGGCGTACCGCGATGATGTCGGGAAAGATCTTCGGATCAGGGCAGTCACGCATGCGTGAACCAATGTCGATCGAGAGGACATCGAAGGGTAACGTTTTACCGGACTGGAGTGCGATCTGGCGTTCGCTGGTATCGAGCCCAGCGACGGCGTCTTCCAGAAAACGAACACGGGCCCGCGCGGCAAGCGCGGCGACATCCAGCGTGCACTCGTCCGGATCGAGAAGGCCTGCGAGCACTCCGGGCAACATCCCGGAGTAGAAAGTCTCTCGCTGCGGGTTGATCAGCGTAATTTCGCTACCGGTCATCGGCGCCATGGCCAGGGAGCGCAGGACGGCCACCTGTGCGTGGCCGCCGCCGGCCAGAACCAATCGTCGCCGCAGCCGTTCGGTCACTCGCCCGATTCAGGTTTGGGGCTGGCTTCCGAGGAGCCGGAAGAGCGCCGTTTGCGACGTCTTCGTTTCTTCTTGCCACCCTCCGCTGGCGCGCCGCCCGCAGCTTGTTTGGGCTCGTTGCTCCGGGGGCTCGATGGGCGCGCTGAGCGCCGGTTGCCGCCGCCGTTGCGACCGCGCGAGTCCCCGGGACGACCACCACGGCCGCCGGGACCCGGCTTCCGAGGTCGCCGGGGTGCTCTTTTGAACTCGACCAGAAGATCGGCGTCGGGGAAGTCGTAGGGCAATTTGAAGCCGACGTATTTCTCGATCGCCTCAAGACCCTCGACGTAGCGCTCGCAGGCAAGCGAAATAGCAGTGCCCGAGGCGCCGGCGCGAGCAGTTCGTCCTACGCGGTGGACGTAGTCTTCGGCATCGAGCGGCAGGTCAAAGTTGATGACGTGAGTGACGTCCTCGATGTGCAGCCCACGAGAGGCGACGTCAGTGGCGACCAGTATGGGAACCTCGCCCTCACGGAATTGCTCCAGGATCCGCATTCTCTTGCGCTGATCGATGTCGCCGGTGATCTGCTCGGCGCGGTATCCGTTCAACTCGAGCGTACGAACGATATCATCGGCCATCCGTCGCATGTTCGTGAAGACCAGTGTTCTTTCGGGCTGTTCGCGTTTCAGAAGGCCGAACAGAGTCGGGAATTTCTCGTCCTGTCCCACATGGAAAAGGATGTGCTCGACTTTTTCGGCCGTGACCTGCTCGGGCTGGATCTCGACTTTCACCGCATCGTTCATGAAGACAAAAGCAAGCTCCATGACGTCGAAGGAGAGCGTGGCCGAAAATAGAAGAGACTGTCTCTCTTCAGGGGCCGGGCATCGTTTCATCAGGAAGCGCAGGTCCTTGATGAAGCCCATGTCGAACATCCGGTCGGCCTCGTCGACGACGACGGTTTCGATTGAGCGCAAATCGTAAACATGCTGCTTGTAGTAGTCGATCAAGCGCCCGGGCGTGCCGATGAGGAGATCGACCTCTTCGGCAAGTTCCTCGCGTTGCTTCTTGTAGTCAACTCCACCGTAGACCACCTGGACCTTGAAGTCGGTCTGGGAGCCCAGCAGCTTTGCATCATTGCCGATCTGGATGGCGAGTTCGCGAGTCGGTGCGATCACCAGCGCACGGGGTGCGCCTTTTTTCCGCTCCCGTTTGTTGAGCAGGAGTCGCGAAAAGACGCTGATCAGAAAGGCCGCGGTCTTGCCGGTCCCGGTCTGCGCCTGCCCCGCGACGTCCTTGCCGGCCAACGTAATGGGCAAGGTTTTCGCCTGAATCGGCGTGCAATTTTCGAATCCGGCCTGGGCGATGCCACTTTGCATCTCCTCAGGCAGGTCCAGTTCATCAAAACGGACGACCTCGACCTCGTCGGAACGGTGGGTGGCGACCGGTATGGATGGGGCTTCAGCTGTTTCTTCGCTCATTCGTTGCTTAAAGGCCCCGAATTAGTGGAGCTCCCTATCACCCTTCTAGCAGAGGGAATCGTGGCCTTCCATGTCTCCTCATTTCGCCCTCCGGAGTGGCTCCGGCATGATCTCGGCGCGACGCCCCGTCGGTCGATTCAGCTCCGCAAACCCCATCGGGCCGCGGCTCCCACGACGAGCACCTGAATCTCGGTAATCACCGCGCCTCGCCATTGATCCGTCAGAGCCCCTGTCAGGATGACCAGCGCGCTGACCGCCACCACGATCGGAATCAGGTAACGGTCGACGTCTACGGCGCTGTCGGTCGCGTCGGACATCGGTTCGGCAGCGATTCGCTGCTTCCGCTTCGGCTTTCGGGAAGACTTGCCCATGGCACTTCGAATCACGCCGGGCGACCCGCTGCAAATCGAGTCAGGGTGGCTCGGTATCCTGCTTCTTCGATCACCGAGCGCAGCGCCTCCGGATCGCGATCACAGAGCGCGATAATCGCGCCTCCGCCGCCGGCACCGGTGAGCTTGGCTCCTCTGGCCCCAGCGGCCAGCACGGCATCCACTGCATCGTCCAACTCAACGGTGGAGACGCCCAAGGTGCGCAGAAGACCATGGTTAATCGTCATCGCGGCGCCGAGACTTTCCATGTCGCCGGAGCGAAGGGCGTCGTCGGCTTCTTCCACCAGCGCGGTGATTGCATCAAAGACCGGCTGGTACAGGCCCGGTTGCGCCCGGGCCCGTTCGCCGAGGGCTCCCACCGTCGAGGAGGTCGTATGTTGGGTCCCGGTCTCAACCAACAGCAACACCAACTCGCTGCCGAGCGGCAGTGCCTCGTAAGCCAGTGGAGGGCCGATCTGGAAACGCTGGATGCCTCCGAGAGCGGCGGTCGTGGCGTCGATGCCGGAAGGTTTCCCGTGGAAAATAGTTTCGATTTGATTGGCCGCAGCGGCAACTTGCGCCCCGTTCCAAACGAGCTGTTGGCCCGCAAGGCAGGCCCGAATCAGGGCGACCGCCAATGCTGCCGAGCTGCCAAACCCCACTGCCTCGGGCAACTGGCTTTTGATCTCCAGCGATACACCTGCGGAATCGGCGACTCCCGTAAGAGAGCAGGCCCGCTCAAGTGCCGACCTCAGACGCGCGTCGGAACCCGGTGGAACCAGTCGGGCCGCATCCTGCGCGACACCGAGGCGGACCTGCACGCCCTGCTCCAGTCCTGCGGCGATCGCAGGACTGCCATGTACTACGGCATGTTCTCCCAGCAGAATGACTTTCCCCGAGCCCCATCCGACGGCTTTCGAGGCATCGAATTCGAGCGTGGGCATCAGGCTTCGCCGGAAGTGTTGGTCAGGGTTTCTGCGAGAAGGCGCCGCGCGGCCTCGATCTTGATCTCGCCTCTCTTGATCAGGAGTTCGGCGATCTCTTCGACGCGATCGTCGGGTACGCCCGCCCCGGAGGCAACGGCCCGAGCGTGACGTGCCATATGACCTTTCTGAATTCCCTCGGTGGCCAGGGCCCTTAGCGCCCCGAAGTTCTGGGCGAGGCCAACAGCTGCCATGACCGAAGCCAGCTCGGTTGCCTTGTCGCAAGACAGCAATTTCAGGGCGAGGCGTGCCCGGGGATTCCCGTCAACGGTGGCACCGACCACACCGACAGCAATCGGAATCTCGATCTGGCCAAGTAGTCCCTCGTCGGTCACGCGCCAGGTCGACAGGGCACTGTAGGTTCCCTTTCGGGCGGCAAAGGCATGGGCGCTGGCTTCAAGGGCGCGCCAGTCGTTTCCGGTAGCGATCGCGACGGCGTCGACGCCGTTCATGATCCCCTTGTTGTGAGTGGCGGCGCGATAAGGGTCGGCTTCGGCAAAGAGGCTGGCCAGTTCGATCGCCCGAGCGACATCGCGGCCTGAACGATCCGGCAGTGCAAGCGCCTCGAAGGTGTAGATCGCCTCGGCTCGCGAGACCCGCCGGTCCGGGAGGTTGGAGAGGATCCGCAGATGGGCTTCGCCGCCGGAGAGAGCTGCGATTTCAGGCGCGAGTTCTTCGGCAATCGTATTGATCGCATTAGCTCCCATGGCATCCCCGACATCGATATGGAGGTGGACAACCACGAAGGTATGGTCCATCGGTGCCTGCAGGATTCTCACGTCGATGCTGCGCGCCCCACCGCCTCGCCGCGCCATTCCTGGTGCGAGTTCGTTGATTCGGCCAAGGAGTTGCTCGCTCGCCCCTTCGATGGCGTGCTTTGCCGCATCGGGGTCGGGCACGTCGATCAGCTGGATTTGCGCGATCATCGAGGATGGGTCGCTTTCGCAACGGAAGCCACCACCATCGAGCGCGAGTCGAGCGGCATTGGATGCCGCGGCGATCACCGAAGGTTCCTCGGTGACCATCGGAACCAGACGGTCGCGACCGTCTACTCTAAAGTTCAAGGCAACACCCATCGGGAGAGCGTAGATCCCGACGGTATTCTCGGTGAGTTGGGCGGCTCGCGATAGCGCCAGAGGAGACTCGTTGCGCAAGTCGTCGAGTTCCTGCTCGTCGAGATCCCAGCGACGAGCCAGTTCAGCCTGGCGTTCGGGGACCGAGAGTCGGTGGAAGCCGGAGATCCGGGATTCTCGTTTTATGCTCATTGGCGGGTTTTTCCTCGCGTCGATGTGCGTGGCTGCCACTGCTGGAGTTTCGGTCCTCGAATATGTTCGGCCTTGCTCAAGGCGCGCAGATCCTTGCTGCCCGTAAGGAGCATGGCGATCTTGAGTTCGTGCACCAGACCTTCGACGAACTTCATGGCTCCCGGTACGCCGCCGGCCCGATAGGCCTGGTAGACCGGTAGTGCGACCCCCGCAAGCGTTGCGCCGAGGGCGATGGCCCGAGCGACGTCGAGTCCGGTACGGATGCCCCCGCTGGCGATGGTCTTGAGTCCCAGTCCCTCGACCTGGACGAGGCTGCCTGCGGTGGGAATGCCCCATTCCCGAAAGACCGAGCCGGGGCTGTCCTCCGGCTTTTCGCGGAGCGCCTCGATGCGGATCCAGGATGTTCCACCAGCGCCCGAGAGGTCGAGGTTGCGGATTCCGGCCTCCTTGAGACGGATCGCGGTTCCTCTGGAGATCCCGCATCCGGTTTCCTTGGCGATCACCGGCACCTTGAGTCCCTTGTGCAAGCGACGGAAGGCTTGCAATCCGCCCCGAAAATCCCGGTCGCCCTCTGTCTGAATCATTTCCTGACCAACATTGAGGTGGAGGCAAAGGCCGTCGGCTTCGAGGGCATCAATCAACGGGGCGTACTCGGGGAGCTTCATGTTACACGCTTGCCCCAATCCGATATTGGCCAGGACAATCGTCGAAGGCGCGTATTTGCGAACCTCGTAGGTCCACTTGGACTCCGGTCGACTCTGCATGGCCCTCTGGCTGCCCACGCCAAAGGCAATCCCGCAGGCCTCGGCGACCTTGGCCATATCGCGGTTGACCGCAAATGCCTGACGGGTGCCCCCGGTCATGCCCGTGATGATCAGAGGCACCTTTAGTTGCTTGCCCAACCATTTGCGGCTCGTATCGAGCTGGTCGTAGGACACGTCCGGTAGCGCCTCGTGAATCAATTCGACTTCTTCGAGCAACGTGGTCTTGGTCTCGGCGCTTACATCTTCTCGCAGGCAGAGGTCGAGATGGTCCTGCTTGCGCTCGGCCAGAAGGTCTTCCGGGGTACTTTTCTTTCGAGCGCTCATATTTTGGTCTTTCGTTGGGCGCCGGCGCCGCCTCCGTCGGTGGCAAGCTCGACTCTCTGTTGCGTTTGGATCACGGAGTTCCTTTGCCAGAACGCGGGCTCTCGTGCACGAATCAGCGCGATTGCACAATCGCCGCCTCCCGCGCCGGACGGCTTGATCGCGATCCGCGGCTCTGACCGGCAGGCGGCCTGCAAGCGACGGAGCTCGGGGCTCCAGACAGGTAGCCCCGAGATCGCGGGCAAGCGGCGAAAGAGGGTCCCGCCCCTTGATACGGCCGCGAGTGCTCCGGCACTGTTGTCCTCGCTGCAGGCCCGTCGAAAATTTGCGGCGGCCTCGCTCATCGCGCGAGTCCAGGCTTGCAGGCCTTGCGCGCCTGCATCGCCAAGAGGGCCGCGTCCTCGGAGCCCTTCGCGGAATTGAGCCGCTCGCGGTCCGCTGCGCGCCGCCCGTCCGGTCGCGATAGCGATCAATTGGGTCTCCGGGGGGAGCTGGAGTCGCTCGAGCTGCAAGGCTGGCGAGACGCTCTCGGATGCTTCGGCGATCGATTTGGGGGCTGGTGCGCTACCGACGCCATCGACCCATACGAGTCCCCCGGCGGTAATTGCGGCGACATCCGCGCCTGAACCGCCACGCTGCGCGAGGCGATGGGCCTGAATGCCAAGTTGGCACCGACGCATGGGGTCTTGCAGGGCCTCGGCACCCGGAATCTCGGCCAGGCCTGCCAGGATCGCCGCGGTCACGGCCGCACTTCCGCCGAGGCCCACCTTCGGGCTACCCTGGTCCAAGGTGTCGCCCGTGATGATCTCCAGATCGATGCCCTTGAGCGCTGCGACGTATCGTCCGACTTCGGCCGCCGCCACCGCGAAGCGAAAGGGTTGAGGAACATCGTCGACAGAATCGAGATTGTCGGGACAGTCAAAGGTCTCGGCCTTGCCGCGCCGGATGCGGAGACGCCCTGTCCCGGGGGATATCTGGATGCGGCATTCCAGCCTTCTTTGCGTGGCGCAAACGATAGCGGGCTCTCCGGCGGTGACGGCGTACTCGCCCAGCACGAAGAGTTTCCCTGGAGCGCTCGCGGCTACTTCCAAGGGATACTGCCTTCCAGGATTCGCACGCCAGCGCCCGCGCGTGCTTGCAGGACACGTACTACCGGGGATAGCGCCTGGAGCTTGGCGGCAACTTCGGACATATCCTCTTGTCGGCAAAGCACTTTGACCTGCGGGCCGGCGTCCATGGTGAAATAGGCCTGCAGGCCGCCGTCGCGCATTTCCTTGACGGTCTCCATGACCTGCAAGGTTGCGGGTTTCCAGTAGAGCACCGCTGGTCGCGCCGCCATGGTCACTGCATGCATGCGCAGAGTGCTTTCCTCGGTGATCCTGCCCATTGCCGAAAAATCCCGGGCCCGGATTGCCTCACGCATGCACTCCAGATCCGCTTCCTGCGCCTCCAGCCAGCCCGCATAAAGAGGTGACGTGTCCGCGACGTGCCTCATGGCGTCTCGTGAAGACGTCTTTTTTTTACCCTCGTCCAGAATGGCGACGACCATGCCGAGTTCCCAGTCGTCCGCTTCCAGCAGCGGTTCGGCGAAGGAATCGTCGCCATCTGCGTTGGTTCCGCGGTGCCATTCGACCAGTCCGCCGAAAACCGATCGTGATGCGGACCCCGAACCCCGCCGAGCAATACTGGAGAGTTCCTTTCGGGAGACCTCTGCTTCGAGAAAGGACAGCCCCGCGGTGGCGGTCGCGCAGTAGATGGCCGCCGAAGAAGCCAGACCGGCCGCAACCGGAAAGTTGGTCTCGATATCGACGGCGAGCGGGATATCGTGCCCTCGACTGGCGGCCAGCCAGTCGAGAAAATGCACCATCGCTTGCTGAGCCTTGCCGCTCACTGGTGTGCCGTGGCTCGTGAAGCGCTCTCGGGAGTTCGCCGAAATGCGCGCGTGGGCTTCCAGGCCATCCAGGGTCAGCGAAATGCTTCCCACAGCCGGGAGATTGGCCTCGAGATCGCGTTTTCCCCAATATTTGACGAGAGCCACATTGGCGCACGCCGCTGCTCGCGTCACTCGGTCGGTTTTTTCCACATGGTGGAGTTACTCTGCCCCTCGCTCCCTCGCAAACCTTCGTCGTGAAGGTGACGCAACGGCAAATTTTCGACGCATCGGGTGCCGTAGAGCCTGAAACTGGGTTGCGGAGAAAGGCACGGCATTTGCGTGACTCAGCCAGGTCTGGGCGGGGGGCCATTCGAATATCTATGGCGTTCGCCCGTCATAAAATTTGGTGGCCGGAGGTGCGTCCGGCGGAGGTTACTGAAATGCAACTTAAAAACGACATCAAGGTCCGTGACATGCGCCATCAATTGGAGATGACGCAAGAGGAATTTGCCCAGGAGTTGGGAATCACCGTGAGCACGGTCAATCGGTGGGAGAATGGGCATTCGAACCCAAGCAAGCTGGCTCGAGCCACATTGGAGCAAATGGCAAGCCGCCACGGCGTGGTGGTCAACACCCCTCACCGGCCGGCGAGATTTACGCCGGAGGATGGATGAGGCCTGGCGCCGTCTGATGGCTCGCGCCCCTCATTCGGGCCCGAGCGTCGGGACGTGCATTGGCAGGCAGGTGGCTTTTCAGGCGTCAAATGCCAACGGCATCGGTGCGTGATCGGCTTTCAGGTCCTCTTTTCGGGTGCCGAATTGTGCTTGCAGGGCCAGCATCGCCCCCAGTTGGACCAGATCCTTCTGATCCAGCAGGAGCATAGCCATCTCAGCTTCGCTGAAGGTATTTTCCATACCTCCAAATTAAGTCGGATTGGGTGCGGCGCAAGCCCCGAAGAGCCGCCGCAACGGCGAATTTTCGACTGTCGTGGAGTGACGGCTCGGCCGCGTCAGCGATGATCACCGGTAAAGCGGAATTCCGTCGTGCCATCGATTTCTTCGGGACTCAGGAAATAGTCTCCATCGGTGGTGACGTTCCAGATCCCTGAGGCGGTCGCCTGATCTCCTCCGGAGACGGCCCCGGCCACGCCGCCTACCCAAGCCCCGGTTACGCCGACTACCAGTTTGACCGGAAAGTAGACGATGCTGCCCAAGGTAGAGCCGACGGAGAGGAAAAACCTTTTCGTGCGATCCAGATTCGGCGATTCGGACTCATGAGAGTATCCAACTGAGGCCAATTCGCCGGGTTCGGCGTAGTTGGACCATTTTCCCAGATCTTCACCACGCGCTCCCTGATTGGCGGGAACCGGTGCTCCGGCGATCAGGTCCTCGAGATTGCCGTCCGTTTCGACGGTTTCCACCTGGTCCGCCGCCAGCGGTGCTGCGTCGGCTCGCACGGTCGCGGGTAGCAGGATGGCGAGGATGCAGGCGACGGCAAGAAAAGGGTTGGTCATGGATCGATCATTTTCGGCAAAGCTCACGGTGAATCCCTTCGGCTGACGCCGCCAATCGCGGCCAGATTCCTTTCGCAAGCTTGCCCGCTCCGAGCATCCGGATCAACCCCCGGATGGATTTCACCGCTTCGATGAGGCATTTACGGCCGGTCCTGTCGGATTCGCGCGCACTTTGCTTGCGGAGCATCGCCCTTGCGCTACCCTTTGCCAGACGGTTGCCCGGATTATGACGGAATTTGCTCGATGTTTTCTATTGGTCCTTTGCCAAAGTGCAGTTGGGGGCATGCTCTCTCTCGCGGTGCCCCCGTTTGCGGATGTGGAACGCGGCTTCTACAAATCCACCGGGGTGATCTACTTCCTGTTCGCCCTGATGGGCGCCGGCGGCACAGTTTATCTCTATTTCACGCGCGGACCCAGCTCGATCGGTGGCGGCGAGGCCGCGTTGTGGATGCTTTTTCTACCCGTGATGGCCCTTTATGTGTCCTCTTTATGGGGCGAAGCCGAACTGGCGCGGGCGAAACTCTTTCCCCTCGGTCTCGGTCTCGGTTTTCTGGCGCTGGCCGTCAGTGCTGTATCGCTGTCTGCCGACTTCGGGGTTTTGGTGCAGATCCTGGCGGTGCTCACGAGCTTTGCCGGCGCGGCCGTGTTGGGTGGCGTATGGACCGGAATGTGGTTCGGGCATTGGTATCTCATCGATCTGGAGATGGATATCGAGCCTTTCCGGCGTTGCTTTCGCTTCTTTTTCGGCACGCTGGTCTTCGAGACCGCAATTCTGGCGATCGGCATTCTGGGGATGTGGCTCAGCAGCGGCTCGGGAGACGACCTTTTCTTCGGTTATTCGACCGCGGTCATTCTGCGGGTGGCCCTCGGGCCGGTGCCGGCCCTGGGCATCGCCTGGATGGTGCACCGGGTTCTCGTCATCCCGCAGACCATGGCTGCGACGGGTTTATTCTATATCGAGTTGATATTCGTCCTGACCGGAGCCTTCATCGGCCGCTACATCACCTTCCTGACCGGCTTTCCGCTCTGAGGCGGGAGGCGCGGTAAACAGGCGCGAGGCCCACAGGCCCCGTGAAGTCCACCCGACGTCAAAGCCGACCTCGAGGCCTTCTTCCAGACGGACGGTGGGCTCCTTGCCCCGCAACGAAGGACCGAGAGTCACGAACTGCAGGTCAAACGATATCCGGCGTCCCGTGGCGCTGCGGAGCAAACCCTGCCCGGTGGCTGGGGAATAGCGCAGGATCGTGCCGCGGTAGAATAACTCGGGACCATCGGGGGCTGACATCACAGCCGTACGAAACCAGCCAATGTTCCGGCGTGCAATCCCGTGGATGTGATTGTCGTCGGAATTCTGTAGCGTTGAGGGGTGCTGTTGTGGATACATCTTCTTGCGACCGGTGGATTTCTTGGTGCCACGCTCGGATTGGCCCTCTTTACGGTCGGGCATGCTCGGCGCGCAAAGGACTCTCGTCATTGCCGTGCGCGGCTCGCCTACGTGTTGAAGATCTATGACCCTCTCGCGATTGCCCTGCTCGGGCTGATGGTGATGACAGGCGCCTGGAGTATCACCGGTCTCAAGGCAGATCTCGGCGAAGCCTATTTCCCGACCTTCGGCACTTTCCTGGCAGCAAAACTGACGCTTGCTTTTTTGGTGGTCATGTCAGGCACCTGGGTTTCGATGGGTATCGGGCACCGCGTGGTTCGGGAAGAGGAATGGGGCGAGGACGTGGACGAGAAACTCCTCAAGAGCCGCTTGGGGCGCCTGGGTGGCGCGGCCTGGACCACCGTTCTGCTGACATTGGCCACCGTATGGATTTCGATTCGGACATGAGCCGGGCTTCCCGGTGGAAGGAAAGTGAATGTTAATCCCCGCAACCCAAGTACGCGTCGGCATGGTCATCATGCATAATGATGAACTCCATCGCGTCTTCCACGTCATGCATGTCACACCCGGTAACTGGCGCGGCATGGTTCAGACCAAGCTGCGTAACCTGCGCTCAGGGAATACGGCAGAGCATCGCTTCAGTTCGAGCGACAAGGTCGACCGAGCGACTCTGGAGCAGAATGAAATGGAGTTTCTCTATGCCGATGGCGAGACGTTTCACTTCATGAACACCGAGACCTACGAACAGATTGAGTTGACCGAGGAGCATCTGGGCGACGCGCGAAAGTTTCTTCTTCCGAATATGAAGATCGATGTGGAGAGCTTCGAGGAGCGCCCGTTGGGAGTCTCGCTCCCCAAGAATGTGGACCTGAAGGTCGAGGAGACGGCACCCGCGATCAAGGGCGCGACCGCAGCGGCACAGCTCAAGCCGGCCACCACCGAGACCGGGCTGGTGGTTCAGGTGCCGAGTTTTATCTCGGTGGATGATGTGATCCGCGTCGCGACCGAGACCGGCGAATATGTCTCCCGGGCCAAAGACTGAGGGGCTGACCGCAACCTCCGGGCCGCCCCTTGCGGTGCATCGACTGGGCGGCGCGCCCTAGCGTCCCTTCCACTCCGGGGCTCGCTTTTGGGCAAAGGCAAGGGGCCCCTCGACCATATCTTCGGAGCTGAAAAGGTCGCGCACGGAGGGGTATTGTCCCGGTTGTATGGACTCTCGTAGCGGCCGGTCCAGGCTGCCCATCGCGGTCTCCTTGGTCGCACGAATGCTGAGGGGAGAACATGCCAGAATCGCCTCGACCCAACGCTCGGTGGCCGCCTCGAGTTGGTCTGCGGCAACCACCTCGTTGACCAGTCCGAGGTCCCGCGCCTCGAGCGCGGTGATCCGCTTGGCCGTCAGCATCATGCCCATGGCAACCTTCAGGGGCAGATGGCGCACCAGACGTTGCGTGCCGCCGGCGGCTGCATAGAGGCCGACTTTGGGTTCCGGGAGCCCGAACGAGGCGCTCTCGGCTGCGATGATCAGGTCGCAACTCAAGGCCATTTCAAAGCCCCCGCCGAGAGCGAAGCCGTTGACCATCGCGATGATCGGTTTGTTCAGATCGAAGCGCTGCGTGAGGCCTCCGAAACCGCTTTCCGGTGGCGCCGGCAATTTGCTCTGATTCTCGGCGGTCCATTTCAGGTCGTTTCCCGCGGAAAAGGCCTTGTTGCCTGCCCCGGTCAGGACCGCGACCCAAAGCTCGGGATCCTCGCGGAAATTGTTCCAGACCTGATCGAGCTCTTCATGGCAAGGCGGATGCAGTGAGTTCATGACATCGGGCCGGTTGATGGTGACCCAAAGAACACGTCCTCGGGTTTCGGTTTCGACAAAGTTGTTGCTCACGACTTAGGACCCTCCTCGGCTCAGTCCTATCCAAAGATTCGGGAGGTGTCAGCAGAGGGCGGATTTTTTACAAAGAAAGAAACAGACTCGATTTACAACACTTTCGGAAGGGCGTATTCTGATGGTGATGGTTCGGGCGAGACACAGCGCCCGGGGATCCGGATAGTGCGGCGATGTCGGGCTGATCCGGTGAATCATGCGCACGGAACAGGAACGGCGGCTGGAACGTGCGGGCGGGTCTGGTCCCG